>Ga0194061_1001345_pt1 | contig 14411 bp, 8 predicted proteins | sample SepL2221m_MetaG_FD_163423 | JGI IMG/M metagenome (GOLD analysis project Ga0194061, IMG submission 163423) | Anoxic zone freshwater microbial communities from boreal shield lake in IISD Experimental Lakes Area, Ontario, Canada - Sep2016-L224-21m | ecosystem: Environmental > Aquatic > Freshwater >...
AATCAATCGTATCCGCTAATTCATTGTTCTTCGAACGATTCAACGCGCTCGTCTGAGGGGGAGCCGGTACATCGCCACCACTACCCTTCTCGCCTGGAAGCGATTTGCCGCCCTTTTTATTCAAGCGCTGCTGTTTCAAAATCTGCATCGGATCAAAATTACGCGCTTCCGGCTCTTCAAATTCACCGCCGACAGTCACCGGATTCACCAACGGATCGTTTTCAGCCAGAATCAAATTACGGGACACAACCGTCGGTCGGAGAGATCCATAGAACCCATGATCATTGATGTTGCGGTCAACGGAGTAGAAAATACTCGCATCAAACGGACCATAGTGTCGGGTCAATCCAATACGTTCAACTTGGCGGCCCTTAATCAACTGGAGCGACTTTTTCTTTTCGAGAATCTGCTCATAACTCAACGCCCAGCGGTCACTCAATTCATACGCGACTTCCAAGTGATACTGGTCTGATCCCGTAATCGCGCGAGAGTCTTTACTAAAGTTAAAGCGCTCAGAGAACTGTACTCGCCAGCGATCATGCGGATCAACTGTGACTTTCCATTGCGCGGTCTCTACTTGGAAATTCTGGGGATTCAAGCCGACACCGGCATCGAAGCGCATGATGTCCAAAACGCGCAAAAAACCATCGACGCGCAGCATCCCGAAAGAATTTCCACCCAACAGTCTCTGCCGATCTGTATCGGACGGATAGTAATCCAGTGACGTATCGAAACCTCCAACCGTCACCGTCTTCTGCTGCCCTTCACGGTTTTCCACATGTGTCTGGAACGTCTGTTCGAGCGAGAACGTCGCAACGTTTTGGCGCTGTAAATCGTCAATTTGGTCCAAATCGAAAATCTTGACCGGATCGTTCACGGTATTGCTTACGCCCCGGAAACTAAACTTGGGTTCGACGACGTGACGCAACCCATCGATACCCAACGCTTCATTTTTCAACTCACAGAATGTTCCATAGATGCGTGTGTCGAGATCGAGACCGTAGGTGATTGCGCCCTGGGAAATGCTGTTGCCGTTGATTGAGTTTTGACCGACAAAGCCACCCGGAACATCGCGTGAATTATCGTACAGCATGCCCTGCGCACCAATGTGCGGCGTGATATTCAGGAAACAGAACGCCTGAGTTGGGCGAGCAAAATCAACCTTCCCATACAAGCGGTCGGAGTCTAGATTGGGCTGATTGTAAATCGCGCGCTCGAAATATTTCTTCATCCGTGCCGCTTGCGCTTCGCCGGACATGTACACACCCAAGCCGACATCTTTCGCCAACGACGTATACGTTGCTGCCGGTTCGTATCCTGTGAACGTACCATAATCAAACGGGCTGCGCGGCGGCGAGCTGTCGAAATTCTCTGGATTGGTGCGGTAGAGGAATTCAAAATTCCAATCGTCACACGCCTTGCGCACTGATGCCATCGCTTCGGACTGGTTATGCCGATTGTAGTTCTGGGGGAAGAATTCCAGATTAAAATCACGATCTGATTCGCGTTCGTACACGAGATCGACTTGCACGTCTTGAACTCCGAAGATGCGTTTAATCGGAATATGCTGCTGAATTTCCAACAAACCGCGAACTTCTCCTTCGTGTTTGTCGATGGCAAAGCTTGGAGGTCCGGCATTGTCGACTTTTCGGCGGGCGAGAAACAACAAATTCGGATCGAACTGAATACGCTGAAAGCCGTCGATCTTGGGCTGAATGCGGCGCTCCAAATCGCGTGAGGCTCGACCAATATCGTCTTCAGTCTTGATCTGAATTTCGTATTCGCCATAGGCTCGGACGCGTCCTACTCCGTAGTCGTAATACAGCTTCTCGGGTCCTGCACCCGGCGTTTGGTATCCTTTGGTCTGCCATTCCAATTCAAATCCAGCAGCTGGACCGCGTCGCATGCGTTCGTCCAAATCAACATACACATGCGTGAACTGGAAATCGCGTTGCTGAATTTCACCTTTCGCCGGACCCATGTCGTAGCCGAACCGCGTCAACAGGTAGTTACCCCAACGTCCAGACTGTCCTTGATGAATCGAAATGTATTCACGGCGATTCGCCATATCATACGTGACGTTCGGGAATGGGAGTAGATCATGTCCGAAGACCTGCAACCGAGGCTTCTGCAACACGACCTTTTCAGGCGATAGCATCGTCTTTCCTGGATTTTTTGGATCGGGAATTTCATGCAGATAAAAGTCCATCGCGGCGGCTTTCATACCGTAGATCGGATGGGCCATTTCATCATTGGTGATGAACGCATTTTCGGTTGTGAAATGCAGCTTGCTCTGCAAAATGACTTTATCAGCCTTCATCAAAAAGCTGACGCGAGCCTGCGGATCGCTGCTTGCATCGACATAGGTTCCGTAAGGGTCTTTGCGAACATATGACGCATCTTCGCCGGGAAGGCGCGTATGCTTGTTCGGAGACATATTAGTTTGAGTTCCTGGAATAACTGGATTTTCTCTAATTCCAAACGCTTTCGAGGATGAACTACCAATTACGTTGGGCTGAGTGGTCACTTTGACTACGGCTTCGATCAGGTAACCTGAATTGCTGTCAACGTCAATGTAAGCCGCCGCCGCTTCCATTTCCGATTCGCCAATCGCCATTCTGCAATGGCCTTCGGCGTACATTTCGCGCGTTTCGCGATAAAAAACGATGTTGTCGGCTTGAAGTTTAATGCCTTGATATCGAACGTACGCACTGCCCGACAAAACCACCGCACCCTTTTCATCCAAGAAAGACTGCTTGGTGGCAGACCAGTCCATGCCGCTCATGAGGTCAGCCGGAGTCGGTGCGTCGCCACTGGGCTTGGCTGGTTTAGGCGCACCAGCAGCTGCGGGAGCTGGGGAGGCGTTGGACTCTCCAGCTTCAACCCGGTACGAGCAGCAACTATGCACTAAGAAAATAGCCAGCGCTACGGACAGCGCTACACGACTTATGCTTGGCAATGGTTTGATCATAGGTGTCGAGATTCTAAACGCTATACGCAAGATTGCAAGAGCCTCTCTCAAAATTTCGCTTGAATCGTCCACTACTTTTAATCGTCTCTTAGGGCTAGCGACATGACAACGAGTTTCGCTTTTGCCACATTTTAGCCAGTTGAAAACGAGTTTCTATTCCTTTAATAACAACGTTTTAAGAATCTGTCAATTACCTAATTTGAAAAAATCAACTCGAATACCCTAATTCAACCCTTCATTGCCTTAAATTAGGAGTTTATCGTTCGAAAAAATTTCTTCATTGATGCCCCGCTTCCAAAACGCCTCATTGAATCACACGTGCTGAATACAATCGCCATTTTTTCCTTGCGTACACTTTTATGCTGTAAGGACCTTACGTGGTAGGCGAGTTTCTATTTCGAGCCACGCCTTTAGCTGGTGAGTATGCCTCCACTTATGTATGATCGCGCCGAGCAACAAAGGATCGCCGTTTCATGACCAAATCAGCCGCTGAAATTCGCGACGCGCTTGCCGCCAAGATCAAGGATGAAATTCCCGGCCCGGTCCTGTTGCGCATGATCGCCGAATACGACGGTTGGATGATGCCCAATTCGTTCATGCATGTCGGCGACCCGCCCATCCAATACGCACTCATGTTTACCGACGAGGACGCTTACAAATTCGCGCAAAACGAATTCGGCGAGTCCAACATTCCCGACGAGTACCTTCAACTTCCCGGCAGCAAAATCCTGGCGGAACTTTCAGGCATGGTGGACAGCATTAGCGTCAATCCCTGCGCAGCCGAATCGATTTCGTTTCCCAAGCAAATGCTTCCGGAACTCGAGAAACTGGGACAGGCCATCGAAGTCGAACGAGCGCTTTCCAGTGTCTTGCAAAATGAAACCGGCTGGAAAACGATCCGGAATTTCGGCTCCTACATTGTCCCCGTCGCGCAAGCCGCGCATGGTCAGTTCGCGCCCTATCCCGCTCCCGACAGCTTAGGCCGAAACCTACTTGCCGCTTTTACGCATAGCGATGCCCTCAATGCCTACGTCTTTTCGCATCACAATGGCAAGCCGATTGATGTCACCATCTACACTGGTGATTTCCTCTGTAAATGGATTCTCGAATCCGCCTGCGATGGCGTGATGTTCAACTGCAGTGGCCCGAATCGACCGATTGCGTTTCCAAAAGGTTTCGCGCGGACGGTGTTGGAGCATGGTGTAAGGTAACATGACTGTGTCTAGCTTTCATATCACGACTATCACGCAATCAAACTCTCGATCACCCGCCCATGAACGTCCGTCAACCGTCGGTCGATTCCATTGTTTCTGAATGTCAGTTTCGTATGGTCGATGCCGAGTAGTTTTAAGATCGTTGCGTGAATGTCATAGACGTCAGTCGGGGCATTTCGATTCAACGGTTTGTAGCCCCATTGATCGCTCTCACCCGCGACTACACCGCGCTTGATTCCGCCACCGCACAACCAATTCGTGAAGACATAAGGATTGTGGTCGCGGCCTTTACCGCCCTGGCTTGACGGCATTCGACCGAATTCTGTCGTCCACAAAATGATCGTGTCGTCCAACAATCCGCGCTGTTTCAAGTCTTTGATCAATGCGCTGGCTCCGCGCGCGAATCCCCGAGCGAGCGGGCCGTGATCACGGAGCACGTCTTCGTGCGAATCCCAATTGCGGCGCGGAAAGCCGTTGTCGTTGCCGCTCCAGATTTGCACGAAGCGAACGCCGCGTTCGAGCAGGCGGCGAGCAGCCAGACACTTCCGTCCGAAGACGTCCATCTCTTCTTCTGCATTAATTTCTTTAGGCCATTCTTTGACGGTGTTGCGAATGCCGTACATGGAAAGAATGTGATCAGGCTCCTTCGAAATATCCAGCGCGTCGGGAGCGGCGAGTTGCATTTTGGCGGCGAGTTCGTAGCTGCGAATGCGGGCGTCCAAGCGCTCGTCGCTACCGCGCGAGTCCGCGTGTTCGCGATTGATTTTCGAGAGCAGCGCGATGCCGTCGGCGTCGCTTGAACGCGTGATGTAGTCCCCGCGTTTGTCCGGAAATAAATCAGCAATCGGCGTCGGCGTCCCAGGGTAAATCACCGTTCCTTGATGCTGCGCCGGAAGAAATGCCGTGTCCCAATTTTTGGTTCCATTTGACGCCAGACCGCGATGATCCGGGAGCACGACGAACGCGGGCAAATTGTCGTTCATCGAGCCCAGCCCGTAACTCACCCAGCTTCCCATTCCGGGAAATCCCGGGCGGTTGAATCCGGTCGCCTGCAAGAGCGTTCCCTGTGAATGGACGCCGGTTTTTCCGACGAGGTTGTGGACCCACGCGAGTTCGTCCACGACGTCGCCGAGATCCGCCACGACATCGCTGAGCATCTTTCCGGTCTGGCCATATGGCTTGAAATTCCATACCGGTTTGAGCCAGGGCCCGAGACCGTTTTGGAACGCTTCAACGCTTTCGCCGAAGTCTGATTTCTGGCCATCGCGTTTGACCAATTCGGGCTTGTAATCGAACAGATCGATGTGGCTCGCCGCGCCGGCCATGAAGAGTTGGACGACGCGTTTTGCTTTCGGCGGGAAATGCAATTTGCCACTTAAAACACCCGGCGTTTCGCCGGCCATTAGTGGCTCCTGACCGAGCAATGCGGCCAGCGCGATTCCGCCTAAACCGCCGCCGCTGCGCCAGAGGAAATCCCGGCGCGATTGCGATTCAGCAGCGCGGCATTGATGGAAGGGGGATGTGTTTTTGAACATGCTCAGTTCCCAATCTTGTGCGATCAATCTGCGAAGACGAATTCGTTTAAGTTAATGATCACGCGGCAGGTGTTGGCGAGGCCGTGAACAGTAGTATACGCATTCAATGCGCTCAACTCGTCAGCCGATGGATTCCGTTGCACAGCCACTTGAAACGCGCGTACGATTTGTGCTGAGAAGTTCTCGCCTGCTTCTTTCTTGATTCGCACGGCGAAATCGCGCGCCATCACGACCATCAATTGATTGTTTAATTGAGCCAGTGCCTGCAAAGGCGTCAGTGTTTGATTGCGCTTGTCTACGAGCATTGATGGGTCTGCACAATCCTGCGCGGACATCCACGGCTGCTGTTGGCTGCGCACGATCATGCGGTAGATCGCTCGGCGCTGAATCTTTGGATTCGATGGGTCTGCCAATTGATATTCATAATGAGGCGAATGCTCCGGATGCGTGATCACGAAATCTTGATAGCTCGGGCCGCCCATGGTCAGGTCCAATTTTCCGGCGACGGAGAGGACACTGTCGTGCACAGCTTCGGCTTCAAGTTTGCGGCGGTGCATGCGCCAGAGTAGGCGGTTCTCGGCGTCGAAAGCAGATGCTTTTTCGTTGAGGGTCGTCGAACTCTGACGATACGTCGCGCTCATGACGATCAATTTGTGAAGCGACTTGAGCGAGGACTTGGGATCGTCTCGCAACGTGGCGGCGAGGTAGTCGAGCAATTCAGGGTGCGTGGGGAGCGCGCCCATCCGGCCGAAATCGTTGGGTGTTTCGACCAATGGGCGACCGAAGTGATATTGCCACACGCGGTTCGCGATGCTGCGCCAGGGCAATGGATTTTTGGTGTCGGAGAGCCACTTCGCGAGAGCGGCGCGGCGTTCGCCTTCGCCTTTTTCGGGGGCGATTTCGAATCGAGCAGGCAGGACTTTTACGCAGGATAAAGCGCCGGGTCCGATTTCTTTTCCGGGCTTGGAAACGTTGCCACGCGGGAGGACGAAAATCGGTCGAGGCTTTCCGCCATTTGCACCGGTTCCGGCAAACGCGCCTGTGCCGGTGTGGACGGATCCGGCGTAGACGACGCGTTGGACTGGAAGGGCCAGCAGCGCTTTCTTGGCCGTTGTCGCTTCGGCTTTGACGCGTTTTAATTCGGCGGCTTCGTCGGGCGTTCTGGTTTTGGCGAGCAGTTCATCGCGTTCTCGGATCAAGGGCGCGATGTCGCTTGGAGCGGCTTTGCCGATGCCGGGATAGTAGCCGTCGGTCAGGTTTGTTTTGCGCCATCGAACGCCGGATTCGATGGAATCCAGCGATGTGACCGCAGCGCCCTGAGCCACGTTTTTATGGGTGATGTCCAGCGCTTCCAATTCGCTCAAGGCGAAGATGAAATCGTTCTGCCGGGGTGCGAGTTTGGTGGCGGTGACGCGGATGAAGCGCGCGGATTGGCCGTTGGCGGAAAAACTTTGGGGTTCGATCCCGGGGTTTTTCACATCCGCGTTGGTGAGATCGCCAATGATGGTCACGCCGTTTTGAAATGCAGGGTCGTTGGAGAGTTCGACTTTGAAGCGGACTGGAAATCCGAAGCCGTCTCCGATTTTGTTGAAGTCGTCTTTGCACGGATGCAGGACGATGGTGCTCATAACGCGTGCGTCACCCAGATCGACCTGGACCCAGCGCGGCTTGTTTTGATCTTTGTCGATGCTGCTGTGGTAGCCGAAAGCGTCAGCTTTTGAGGGCGTCCCAGGTTTCGGTTTTTCCAATTCGGCGATGCGTTCGTCCAGTTTTTTCAATGGATCGCCTGCGCGTGTTTTGACGGCGGTTTCGAGTTCATTCACGCGCTTTTCTGCGTCTTTCAAGCGCTTGCTGACCTCGGCTCTATTCGATGCCACGGCAGGGTCGGTGTCATATTTTCGATCCGTGCGGTCGAGCGCGGAGAACACCGCTTGGAGCGCGTAATAGTCCTCCTGCGGAATCGGATCGAATTTGTGATTGTGACATTGAGCGCAGTGGACGGTCATCGAACAAAACGTGTTGATCGTGTTGCTGATCATGTCGTCGCGGTCGAGATGTCGGGCGATTTTGCCGTCGTTTTTTGATTCAGGGACTTCGGCGTGGCCGATGTAATCCCAGGGTCCGGCGGAGATGAATCCGAGCGCTTCCATGCCATCGACTGTGTTTGGAAACAACACGTCTCCAGCGATTTGTTCCTGGATGAAACGCGCGTATGGTTTGTCGTCATTAAAGGAGCGGATCACGTAATCGCGGTAGGGCCATGCGTTCGGGCGGGGCTTGTCTTTGTCGTAACCGTGTGTCTCTCCGAAGTGGACGACGTCGAGCCAGTGACGGGCCCAGCGCTCGCCAAATCGGGGTGTCGCGAGCAGGCGGTCAACGAGTTTTTCATAGGCGTTTGGATCCGTGTCCGCGACGAACGCATCGACTTCTTCGGGAGTTGGAGGAAGTCCGATCACGTCGAAACTCAGGCGGCGGATCAATGTTCGTTGATCAGCTTCGGTCGATAGCGTCAGGCCTTTTTCAGCGAGCTTTGCGCGGATGAACTCATCGATTGGATTTGTTCCGGGGCGAGCCGGTGCTGCTTTAGTGATCGGGCGCAGCGACCACCAATCTTGGGAATCTACGATCTTCGTGCTGGCTTCTTCCGGCCAGATGGCTCCGGCGTCGATCCATGCTTTTAACGTTGCGATTTCGGGTCCGGACAAAGGGCCATCTTTCGGTGGCATGACCATCTCTTTGTCTTCACCCGAGATGAATTTAATCAGCGGACTCGCGGCGCTTTTTCCTGGCAGAATATTCGGAGCGTGATCGTCGCCGCCGGTCAGCGCGATCTTTTTTACGTCGAGGCGGTACCCGCTCTTCTGCTTTTCCGGGCCGTGGCACTTCACGCATTTAGCTTCGAAGATGGGCTTCACATCGCGAACGAATTCAACGGCATTCGCTTGCGCGGAAAGCAGCAGGACCAGAGCAATGCAACCGCATGAACGTGTTCGAATGAAATCGTAGAGAGCAGATATCGGCATGGAAAACGTTTCTGAAAATAGTCGTCGCTTGGATGTCGTCGCTATCCCGAGTTTTACTTTTTTCAATTCACGGGCACGGTGTAATCAATACACCATTAAAGTATTGAGTCTCCGCAAATATCTCCGAGAACATATCGCCTTGAAATCTCTCATACAAATCGTGTCACTCGTCGTCGTTCTCGCAACGCAAATCGTGTATGCGATGGGCGTTGATTTTCCTGGCCCGAATCCAGGGCCGGCCGTTGCCTCGCAAAACGATGGCGTGATGACGCTTGAAAACAATGTTATCACAGCGACGTGGGATGCGCGTAACGCCGGACTTCGACCCGCGTCAATTACAAACAAACTCACGGGGCAGCGTTTCGATCAGAGCGGCTCTGAACTCTTTCGCGTCTCTACAAAACAAACGGTGCCAAGCGATGGAATTTATGGCGTCGCAATTCGATTGGGACCTGATCGCATCACTGTTTTCGCCAGCCAGGACGACCGTTCGCCTGTTGAAATCGCGTCCTTTCCGCGCACTGATTTTCCCGGCGATCCTGCCACCATTCGCGTTGGAAAGATGAATCTTAAAGCGCAAGCGCGTGATCACGGCGGCGATATGGGTGCAATTGGCGAGGGGCGAATTTTCTCGATACGCCCAGCGCCTGTTGCTCCAGCGGCGGATCATTTCGAATTCAAAACGCTTGCGCATAAGACGGCGACGAGTTCTTTTCCATTTCCTGCCGGGACGAAGCGAGTCTCCGCTCGCATTGATAAAGGCACCGATACGGGTCTTTCTTGGGCGCCTGCGCTCGCATTGGTCTGGGAAGAAGGAACGCGATTCATTCTTGTCGGGGTCCGCGATAATCGCGGCGTCTTCAACGTAACCACGGCTACTGGCGAGCGCGGTGCCTCGCCGAAGTTCGGAGAATTTCCTGTTGGCGATTTGCCTGCATCCGCATTTAAATTGCTTGCCCCGGCAACGATCTCCCCCGCCCTGCTCGCCCTAAACACGCGCCGAATTGCCGAGTCCATTCCCGGCAAAGCGATTGAGGCCGCGTTCATTTCTCCGGAAGGACTCCGCGCGACATGGCGTGCTGAATTACGCGATGGATCGAATTACATTCGCCAGACAGTTGACTTCACTGCGCCCGAAAAAAGTGTGTCGCTTTACGGCGTGGAACTGATCGATACGCAGCTTGAAAGCGCACAACCTATTGGAACGGTGCCGGGCTGCCCGGTTGCAGGAAGCGGGCTATTTCTCGGCGTCGAAATTCCCGGATCACGAACCGTCGTCACCGATGAACATGCACGCATTGGTTTTGCCTGCAAACTCGATGTTTCACCTCAACAATCGTATCGGTTTGGAGCGGTCACAGGGATCGCGCCTGAAGGCCAGCTTCGCCGCGCGTTTCTCTATTATATTGAACGCGAGCGCGCTCGTGCTTCGCAGCCGTTTTTGCATTACAATTGCTGGTACGATCTCGGTTATGGACTGACTGAAGACAAGATCGTCGATGTGGTCCAGCAATTCGATGCGGAACTCGTCAAGAAGCGCGGCGTTCCTGTGCAATCGTATTTGGCCGACGATGGCTGGGACGATCCCTCTAAAGGGCTTTGGCTCGAACACGCGAAACGTTTTCCCACCGGGTTCGGCGGGCTTAAAGAAAAGCTTGATCGCTACGGTGCGCATCTCGGCATCTGGATTTCGCCACTGGGCGGCTACGGCGGCGACAAAGAACGCACGGCTCTCGGGCGAAAAATGGGGCTTATTCCTGAGGATAGCATCTTCGATCTCTCCCACCCAAAGTATCGGCAATGGTTCGAGGATCGCTGCCTTCAATTGATGCGCGAGTGCGGCGTCAACGCGTTCAAATGGGACCGCGCGGGGAACGGGGTGACGCCGCATTTTATGGCGCTGCTGCATGTCGCTCAAAAGCTTCGGCTGCAAAATCCCGATGTCTTCATCAACGTCACTGCGGGCACGTGGCCTTCTCCATTTTGGCTGAACCACGTGGATTCGACGTGGCGCAACAACAGCAACGATGTCGGCTGGGCGGGCAAAGGTGATGATCGCGAAAAGTGGCTCACATTCCGTGATGGATATTGCCGCAAACTTTTCGCCATTGCCTCGCCTCTTTATCCACTCAACTCCGTCATGCATCACGGCCTGGTTCACGGTCGCGCATTTCAAGGCGACAAAGTTGGGAAAAGCGGGCCGCATTTAACGAACGAAGCGCGCTCGTATTTCGCGACCGGCGCTTCACTTCAAGAGCTCTACATCACCCCATCGATGATGACATCGGAAGCGTGGGACGCTGTTGCGGAGTCAGCCAAATGGGCTCACGCTCGGGCGGATGTTTTAGCGGACTCGCATTGGGTAGGCGGCGATCCGTTGACTTTGCAGCCGTATGGATACGCGTCGTGGAACGCTCGGCAAGGGACGCTCATGCTGCGCAATCCTGACGACCAAAAGAAAACGATGACGATTGATGCCACAACCGTGTTCGAACTCCCAGCAACAGCGCCGAAGAATTATACGCTAACGTCGCCTTATGCAGATCAGCGCGTTCGCTCCATCACGTTGTCGGCGGGGACGCCGTACGAGATAAATCTGGAACCGTTTGAAGTGCTCGTGTTCGACGCCATTCCAGATCAACATTAACTGCCTTCTATTTGGAGAACTCCATGTTTCGTATTCTGTTTTCAATTGTGTTGGCATTTTGTGCGCTGACGTCGGCGTTGTTTTCTGCGGATGAATTCGCTCCGAAGTTTGTTCCTTGGCCGCAAAAGGTGGAGCTGAAAACGGGCAATGCCGTCATGACTTGCAATGGGGCGATTCGTGTTTCGGATGAGTCGTTGATGCCTCTGGCGAAGGTGTTGATTGAGGAGATCAGTCTGCTTGATGGGCCAATTTTCAAGGTCGAGACGGGTCCCGGAAATGCTGGCGATATTGTTCTGGAATTGAATCCGAAGCTGGCTGGTGAGTCGTACTCTGTGTTCGTCGATGAGAAAGCGACGATCCGTGCTGGGACGTACGGCGGCATAGCGATGGGAACGGTGTCGCTGTTGCAATCGTTGAATCTTACTAAGGAAAAAGCATCGATTCCTCAGATGGCGATTAATGACAATCCCGCCGCAGATTTTCGTGGGTTGCTTGTGGATGTCGCTCGGAACTACCATTCTATTTACAGTCTTAAGCAGATGGTTCGACTCTGCCGGCTATATAAAATTCGCTACCTACACCTGCATTTGACTGACGACCCGATGTTTATGTTTCCTTCGACTGCGTATCCGCAACTCTCGTCTAAAAATTATGGAGGCAAGTGCTATACGTTAGATGAGCTGAAAGACTTGGTCGCATTCGCTGATGCACGCTATGTCACGATCATTCCTGAGTATGAAGTCCCGGGGCATTCGGGCGCGGCGATTCGAGCGATGAAAGACCTCTTGATTATCCATGACACGAAACCATACGAGCATCATGCGTCGATCAATTTCGTGCGTGACGATGTGATGAAATTGGTTGAGACGGTTGTTGGAGAAATGTGCGAAGTATTTAAAAGCTCGCCCTATTTTCACATCGGCGGCGACGAGGCGGACTTGGCATTGGCCAAACAGAATGTCGATTTTCAAGCTGCTATGAAGAAGCATGACCTTCCAGATGTTCACGAACTGTACCGCCGCTTTGTCGTTCAAATGAACGATATCGTTAAAAAGAATCATAAGCAAACGATTGTGTGGGAAGGCTTCGGCGAGAAAGGCAAAATTAAGATACCTACCGATATTATTGTGATGGAATATGAAATACGATTCTATAAACCGGGCGCATTGGTTCGTGATGGATATAAGGTTATTAATACATCGTGGACGCCTTTATATGTTGTCAATAAAAAGGTGCGCCCACCGGAAGAAATCTATGCGTGGAATCAATACCAGTTTAAACCCGTGGATGCAAAAGCAACGGACAATGGGACAATTGTCGCTCCGACACCGCTGATTATCGGAGCCGAATTGTGTTCGTGGGAGCAGCAGCAGAGTATCGAGCTTTCCAGTCTTCGCGGCCGAGTCCCTGCCATGAGTGAACGCATTTGGAATCCTGGGGCGAACAGACCGTTTGCTGATTTCTCGAAGCGATTCGACGCCTGTGACGCGATGCTGACGAAACTTGTCGGGCCAGAAGAAGTCGCGCCGAAGAAGCGATGAATTTACTCGTCGCTTCTGATCGAATTTGGCTGATCATGCATCCGTTTGCTAACCTAATTCAGAGACAGCTGAAGAACGATTCGTATGGGTGCAAAGCGGCGAAGCGCCGGAACTGGTGAGTAGCAAACGGGCGCGGGACATCATCCAGGCGTACGCGGGATACATGGCCTTTGCCCCGACGGAGAAGCTACCGGTGTTGTTCAAAGCCATGGTGCTGCTCATGGCGACGGTAGTCCAAATGCCTCAGCCGCGTGGCCCGGAACCGCGAGCGATTGTCCAAAGTCCCAGCACATTCCCAGTGCTCATGACAGTTCACACCCATTCGGTGTAAAGCGCGGTCGCTTCTTATTGGGGTTGTTCTTTTTTTCGTATCCTCATCTCAACCACGCAACCGATGACGACGAGGAGCGCCAAAACATATTTAATTTTGTCGGCGTTTATGCTCTGTCCGTTGACCACTCCGACGTTCAGACCCAAAATGAAGAACAACAAAGCGTTGTAGAGAAAACGCCAACATGCAACAGGATTCATCGTACATACTCCTTTGTGAAGAGCACTGTTTCTATTGCCACTGTCTGCCCGTTCGAAGTGAACGGCGAATATTACCGCGTTTAAAAGTTTCAGGCCATACTCTAATTCACCACGCTCAGTTCGCATGTTCGTCATAAAATCTTCCGGTCCTGGCGTAGGCTGGCGTTTAAAAGCAATAGCAATGCGGCGCTCAACCAAAATTCCCAGAGGTAGGTTATGCCCCACCATTCTTCGGGGTGGCGGTTGTGGAAGATGCAGGCGGCATTCTGGCCTTCGACGACGAGGAGGCGCGATGACGGTATCCAGTGGACGCTCTTCGCACCCGGGAACGTCTTGGGGAGATGGAACGCCCAGAGGACTTCCGGAGTCGTGGCGCTGACGACGATGACCTTCGCTTGTGAGTCCACGATGAATTGTTTGCCGTTTTCGTAGGGCGTGTGATCGATGGCGTCTGATTCGATGGCAAGATCATGAAATTCTGCGAGGGTTTTTGCATCCACTTGTTTGTACAAATCACCATACCACGTGGGAGCTTTAGCTCGTTTGATGGCCGAAATGGACTTTATCACTCGCATGGTCGCTGTATCCACGATGTCGAGCGCCTCGGTTTCGTCATAGAATACAAACAGACGCGAGCCGTGTTTGGCCATGATGTGGTTTGGATTGACTGTCACACGCGGCGGGTTGCTTGTGTCCGGTTTTCCGGTTTCCAACATCAGTCCGTTCCGCGTATTGATGACAAGACCGGGGCTACGATTGACGTCGCCTGCAATCACAATCTCTCGATCCGTATCGCGAAGAAAGCGCCAATTCCTGAAACCGACATCACATGACTTTTTGAACTTTCCGTTCGCATCGCAGATATAGAGTCCATCATGCCTGTCCGGTTAAGCACCGCCGACAATCGCGCAAGCGATTAATCCACGGCGGTTTACATTAGAATTTGACC
>Ga0194061_1001346_pt1 | contig 14405 bp, 9 predicted proteins | sample SepL2221m_MetaG_FD_163423 | JGI IMG/M metagenome (GOLD analysis project Ga0194061, IMG submission 163423) | Anoxic zone freshwater microbial communities from boreal shield lake in IISD Experimental Lakes Area, Ontario, Canada - Sep2016-L224-21m | ecosystem: Environmental > Aquatic > Freshwater >...
GGCATTAAAGCCTTTACAACTGCTTGGAAAAATCAGTTATTCACTCTACTTGTGGCATTGGCCCGTGCTTGTCATTCCACAGGTAATTGCAGGAAATCATGTTTCGATAATGGAACGCTCGCTGCTCGCAGCGCTTTCAATCGTTTTGGCAGCGCTAACAGAAAAATATATTGAGCGCCCTTTCCGAAAAGGATTTGTGATTTCGTTGCAACCGATGCGCAATATTGCGCTAGCTGGCATGGTAGCCACGTTGCTGGCCGTAATCTCTTTCGGTGCGAACTATGCAGGAACGGCGGAGTTGCGTGGAAAGCCCGGAATGGAAAGCGCTGCGCAAGCGCGGAACTTGATTGATTCGATCACTATTAAAAGCACGCCAACCAACACCGTTCCGGCGCGTCCCGCGACAGTTGATTTTCCAGTTCCAGTAAATCTGCAGCCCAATTTGTTGAGCGCTGGAGGTGATCGCCCAATTACTTATTCAGATCGTTGTCATACCCAAATGAACCTGCGGGCATCTACCATGCCGTGCATTTATGGCGATACGCCGTCTACCGTCGAAGTCGTTCTCTTCGGTGACAGCCATGCATTGGCCTGGTTTCCGGCCATGAATCAGGTGGCGAAGGAGAACCATTGGAAGTTACTCTCCCTGACGATGTCGGCTTGTTCTGCAGCAGATATTCCCGCCTACAACCCCTCGACGGCTACGCTCATGGAGAATTGCCCGATTTGGCGTAAGCAATCCATTCAACGAATTATTGCGGAGAAACCCTTTATGGTCCTCGTTGCATCTACAGGGGGATTTGCAACGCAGGTAAATGGTGTGGTCGTTAAAGGTACAAATCGAACCTCTGTCTTCACCGCAGGAATGAATAGAACGATCACGCAGTTAAAGAGCAGTGGGGCCAATGTTCTTCTAATGTCGGATACACCTGCGCTGGCTCAAGATCCTTTAGTTTGTCTCTCGGCACACCCAAATAGCACCTTGGCATGTGCCACCCCGGTCGCTCAGGCTATTTCTACTGATTGGATTGCTGTTGAAACTCAGATCGCAGCAGTAAATTCAATCGCCTTGATTAAGCCGCAAATGTGGATTTGCCCAACCGATCCGTGCCCCGTGGTGATTGGCAACATTTTGACCTATTTCGATCCTGGCCATATGACAGCCACTTTTTCGCAGGCCTTGGCTGGGAAGTTGAAAAGAGCGCTAGACGCGGTTTTATTCCCCATCAATTGATTTGGTCTAACGTAGCCCTGTGAACAAAAGCCGCCCTCGTACTAATGAAGTAGAACATCGATACGTGGGAGAGAATCCAATCCGGACCCTGCTCTATCTCTTTGAAGAGCAAAAACTTCGGGTATTTTTCGCATTCATATTCTTTAGTATCAAGCACTCGCCGACCTGGGTCATTCCGCTCTTAACTGCGAACACAATTGACATTATTGCCTCGCACAAAAGTCTCACGAAACTACTGATAAACGTAGCAATTCTCGCCGTAGTAACTCTCCAGAACTGGCCCATGAATTTGCTCTACGTCAGGTTGCAGAGCAAGGCGATCCGCGAGGTCGAGAACCGCCTCCGATCGGCCCTCGTTGAGCGAATGCAGCAGCTCACAATGGGTTTCTACTTAAGATCAAACGCTGGAGTCTTACAGACCAAGATTGTTCGCGATGTAGAAAATATCGAACAGATGGTGCGAAATTTATCGGACGGTGGCTCAACTGCCATCAACGGCGTGGTTGGTGCAATAGTCATCACCGCCATAAAAGTTCCGATTTTCCTCCCTTTCTTTCTAGTACTCGCTCCACTCATTGCAATCTTTATAGCAAAGCTGCGTTTCAGACTTCGCGCCAGAAATGAAGAATTCCGTGAGGAGATTGAGGTGATGTCGGCACGCGTCAATGAAATGACCACCTTGATGCCGATTACACGGGCTCATGGTCTAGAACAGAGCGCCTTGCAGACCATGTACGCCTCTTTTGGCAATGTGAAGCGCGCAGGTCTAAAGCTCGATGTCTTCAACGCCAAATTCAACGCCCTCGCGTGGGTTACCTTCCAATTGGCCAACGTCTGCTGTCTCGCCGTGGCAAGTTACTGCGCTCTGAAAGGAAAATTCGGGGTCACGATCGGAGATGTCGTTCTTCTCACCGCCTTCTTTGGGCAACTGATTGGCTCTGTTATTTTGCTCTCGAGTCTTATGCCCCAAATAGCTAAAGGCTTTGCGTCAATCCGTTCTCTTGGTGAAGTGCTTGAATCCCCAGATGTAGAAGAAAATGCCGACAAGCCTGCGATGCCAGAAGTAATCGGCGCCGTTGATTTAGCCGGAGTCTCTTTCAAGTATCCAAATAGCAATAGAAAGGCAATCAGCAAATTCAGTGTGAACGCTAAACCCGGTCAGATGATCGCTCTGGTCGGTCCATCTGGATCAGGAAAATCAACTCTCATTAATTTGCTTACTGGTTTTCTTCGCCCCCAGTCCGGAGTTGTCTCAGTGGACGGAAATGATTACTCGCAATTTGATTTGCGAACTTTTAGAAAATTCATCTCTGTAGTGCCACAGGAATCGGTTTTATTTGAGGCGAGTGTGAGAGATAACATCACATACGGCCTCGGTGCGGTCTCCGACGAGCGAGTGACCACGGCTTTGAAAGCGGCAAACGCACTTGATTTCGTCAGTGAGTTACCGGAAGGCGTAGATACCTTGGTCGGGGAGCGCGGCGCTAGAATTTCTGGAGGTCAAAGACAACGCTTGGCAATTGCTCGTGCGCTTATTAGAAATCCCCGGATCCTAATTCTTGATGAGGCCACGTCGGCTCTTGATTCAAAATCCGAGAGCGAAATTCAGCAAGCTCTTGAAACATTGATGCGCGATCGAACTACCTTTGTCGTCGCTCATCGACTTTCGACTGTGCAACGGGCGGATTTGATTCTGGTCTTAGATAAAGGCAAGATGATTGAAAGTGGCCGCCACTCTGATTTAGTGCGCGCAGGTGGGCTGTACCAACAACTCTATGAGGCACAAGCCTTCTCAAATGCTGGTGGAAAGAAGTAATTTGCAGTTGATTTAGGCCGAATCCACTCGATTATTTGCTCTCTCTAAAATGGGGTAATCTACGCAGGCTGCTTCAAAAGATAGCCCTGGCGGGTTGCCCGAGCGGCCAATGGGAGGGGACTGTAAATCCCCCGGCTCTGCCTTCGAAGGTTCAAATCCTTCACCCGCCACCAAAGATTTAAATAAATTTCTACTCCAGCCGACTTAAATCCTATAGGATTAAAAGGACTAGGCATCGTGATGGAGATAATGTGACCGAGAATTTAGTTCATCCATTTAGTATCGGGGACCGCACCCAATCTGATTTGCTGGGCGGCAAAGGCGCAAACCTTGCCGAGATGGTACGTATTGGGCTTCCCGTACCTCCAGGTTTCACCATCACCACTCAGGCATGTAGAGAGTTTTTAAAATCTGGTTCTATGCCAGGCGGACTACAACTGGAGATCGACTCAGCACTGAAGACTCTGGAATCTTCCGTAGGAAAGCAATTCGGAAACCCTGAAAATCCACTTTTGGTATCTGTGCGATCAGGAGCAAAATTTTCGATGCCCGGCATGATGGAAACTGTGTTGAACGTTGGCATGACACCCTTTGTTGCAGAGAGCATGGCCGCAGAAACGGGAAACCCACGCTTCGCTTGGGACTCATACCGGCGCTTTATAGATATGTATGGGCGCATCGTGTGCGATGTTCCAGCGGAAGAATTTCACAAGATTGAAGCGCGGGTACTGGCTACATACTCAGTCTCGGGCATTCCCGAGTTAGAAGTTGCTGGATTGCAGGCACTGGCTGATGGGTATATCAAAGCCTGTGAAGCAGTAACAGGTGAAGTATTTCCTACTGATCCGCACGAACATTTATCGCAATCTATTGAAGCTGTTTTTAGATCGTGGAATTCAGAGCGCGCGCAGTTGTATCGTCGTCGCGAACGCATTCCATCCGATCTAGGAACGGCTGTAAATATTCAATCGATGGTCTTTGGAAATCTCACCGATGACTCTGGAACAGGAGTTGCATTTACTAGGGATCCTGCCACTGGAGCGCGCGGAAGTTATGGTGACTATCTGGAGCGCGCGCAAGGGGAAGATGTTGTGGCGGGTATTCGCAACACAATGTCTTTGGTTGAATTCGGAGAGATATCTCCCGTGGTGCATGCAGAGCTAGAACGCGTTATGACGCTTCTGGAAGATCATTACAGAGACTTATGTGATATCGAATTTACTGTTGAAAAAGGCAAACTTTGGATTCTGCAGACCCGCGTAGGAAAGCGAACGGCAGAAGCCGCATTTAGAATTGCTACGCAACTGGTGGATGAGGGCAAGATCGATATGAACGAAGCGCTAGCCCGCACCACGGGAGATCAGTTGGCGCAGTTGATGTTTCCACAATTTGATTTATCTGGCTCAATCAAACCGATTGCCACTGGCATCCCTGCCTCACCTGGTGCAGCAGTTGGTGAAGTCGTCTTTGATTCCAGACGCGCATTTGATCTGGCTCGGTCTGGTAAGAAAGTCATTTTAGTTCGGCGCGAAACCAGCCCGGATGATCTGGTGGGAATGGTTGCCTCGGAAGGAATCTTGACTAGCCGTGGTGGAAAGACCTCGCACGCAGCTGTTGTTGCCCGCGGAATGGGAAAGACGGCAGTTTGCGGTACTGAAGCGATAGCCGTTGACGAGCGCGCAAATCTCTTCACCTGCGGGAGTTTGACGGTTTACGAAGGAGAAGTCATCTCTATTGATGGATCTACCGGAAATGTATATTTGGGATCCATCCCAGTGATTGCATCACCGGTTACCTCTTACTTGGAGGGACGACTTGCGGCATCGAGTGATGAGGCATCAGCAGTCGTAAAGGCGGTTGACCGCATTCTTTGTTATGCAGATGAGATCCGGACTCTTAAAGTTCACGCAAATGCTGATACCCCAGAGGACGCGATTCGTGCGCGGATCTTGGGCGCCGAAGGAGTGGGGCTCTGTCGCACCGAACATATGTTCTTAGGTCCGCGCCGCGCGTATGTAGAACGACTGGTATTGGCCGAGAACGAAGATGTGCAACGCGGTGTTATTTCCGAGATGGAACCACTGCAGCGTGCTGACTTTGTTGGAATCATGATGGCGATGTCCGGGTTACCCGTGACAATTCGGCTTCTCGATCCACCGCTCCATGAATTCTTGCCTCCGCTGGCCGATCTCAGTGCAAGCATGGCTCGAGCCGAAGCGCTCGGAGAAGAAATTTCCATGCGAGAACAAGCAATATTTACCGCTGTAAAGCGGTTGCACGAAGCTAACCCGATGCTCGGACTGCGCGGGGTACGCCTGGGAATTCTGATTCCTGAGCTTTATAAGATGCAAGTGCGCGCCCTGGTGCATGCCTATCTGGAAGTTAAGAAATTGGGACATGACCCGAAGCCCGAGGTCATGATTCCTCTCGTTGCAACGCAACGCGAACTACTCTATTTGCGTGAATCTCTAGAAGCCGAAATAGCTAAGACCTTTGCCGGCTCTGGTCATAAATTGAACTTTCCGATTGGCACCATGATTGAGACTCCACGTGCAGCGCTTACTGCCAGCAGGCTGGGGCATTATGCAGACTTCTTCTCCTTCGGAACTAACGATCTCACCCAATTAACTTGGGCGTTTAGTCGTGACGATGTGGAATCCACATTCCTCCCGCGCTATTTAGATCTTGAACTATTGCCTTTCAACCCCTTTGAATCATTAGATCAAGCGGGAGTCGGAATTCTGCTGCATACCGCAGTTGAACAGGCTCGCGCTCTACGTTCAGATTTTAAGTTAGGTGTATGTGGTGAGCACGGCGGAGATCCTCGCAGTATTCACTTCTTCCATGAATTAGGCCTCGATTACGTTTCCTGCTCACCATTTAGAGTGCCCGTAGCACGATTGGAGTCGGGGCGTGCGCTGGTCTTGAATAATTCGGCATCGACTTCAAGCGCCTGAGGGATCGCAGTAAGTACTCATATTGGTCGGTCAGCGGTTCTAAGCGCAGACCAGTAGAATTCAGGTCTAGATACTCACAATTTCTCATAAATAATTAAGGGACCCATGAAGGCACTTGGCCGCTTCGCATTCCGTAAAAAATATTATGTCATCGGTTTTTGGTTGATCGCACTCTTCGGGATCACCGCCATCGCCCAATCGGTGGGCTCCAACTTCAGCGACTCTTTCTCGCTGCCTGGTACGGACTCTATGAAGGCGCTCTCCTTACTGGGTAAAGCATTTCCAGGAAAGGCCGGCGATACCGAGACCATCGTCTTTCACGTTAAGACTGGAACCGTCAACGATCCTTCAGTGAAGAGCGCGATGCAGGGCGTATTTGCCAAGGTCTCTGGAATATCTTCGGTGGGGGCTGTTAATTCGCCTTATGAACCAATGAATGCTCGGCAGATCAGCCAGGATCAAACGACAGCCTATGCACCCGTGAACTTCTCGGTTAATGCTCGTCTTTTGAAGAGCAAGGATGTGCAAGCGCTCGTTGACGCAGGTAAAGCCGCGACAACTTCAAATCTTGAAATTGAATTTGGTGGTCAAGCGGTTGGTCAGCTCAATGCTCCCAAGGGAAGCCCAGGCGAGATCATTGGAATCTTCGCTGCCGGTGTAATTCTCTTTATCTCCTTTGGATCTCTCTTTGCCATGCTGCTTCCGCTGGGTGTTGCCTTGCTAGCCCTGGGAACCGCCACTGGAATCGTCACTCTTCTTACTCATGTAATTGGTATTGCCAGCTTTGCGCCAATCCTAGGTTCCTTAATCGGCCTTGGTGTCGGCGTTGATTACGCACTCTTCATCGTCTCGCGCTATCGCAGAGAAATCTCTAACGGAGTTGAACCCGAAGAAGCTGCTGCCAAGTCGATTGATACCTCTGGTCGCGCAGTTCTCTTTGCCGGTGCAACAGTTTGTATCGCACTTTTGGGATTGTTTGTGCTTCGCCTCTCATTCCTTAATGGAGTAGCAGTTGCTGCCTCAACAACTGTTTTAGTGACCATGGCGGCCTCTCTTACTTTGCTCCCTGCGCTCTTTGGCGTAATGAAGCGTCGCGTTCACTCTCGTCGCTCTCGCAAGAGCATTGATTCGGGTACCGTTAAAGATCACGAACAGAGCTCTTGGGCTAAATGGTCACGGTTCGTCGCAAAGGCTCCACGTTCATTAGCACTGGGCGCTATTGCAATTATCGTGGTTATGTCGATTCCATATCTCTCTTTGCACCTGGGTTCTTCAGATCAAGGCAACAATCCAAAGGGAACTACGACTCGATCTGCATATGACTTGCTGGCTAAGGGTTTTGGACCAGGAACTAATGGTCCGCTGCAGGTAATTGCAGAAATCAAGACGCCAGCAGATAAAGCTGCGCTGCAAACTGTTGCGGTCGCACTATCAACGACTCCAAGAATCGTTCTAGTAAGTCCTGTCATTTCTTCACCTGACGGAACTGTTGGGCTGCTTCAAGTTATTCCGACGACTGGGCCGCAGGATATTAAGACAAGTGATCTCATTAAATTGTTACGTTCTACGGTGATTCCAAAGGCACTTGCCGGTAGCGCAACCCCAATTTATGTAGGTGGAACGACCGCTATCTTTGATGACTTTGCGACTGTCATTAGTGGAAAGTTGCCACTCTTTATCGGCGTGATCATTCTTCTTGGCTGCTTGCTCTTACTATTAGCATTCCGCAGCTTCGCAATTCCGTTGACTGCTGGAGTCATGAATCTTCTGGCTGCAGGTGCCTCCTTTGGTGTTGTTGTGGCAGTATTCCAGTGGGGCTGGGGGGCGAAATTACTCAACATCGGTTCTGGGCCGATCGAAGCTTTCTTGCCCGTCATTATGTTGGCAATTCTCTTTGGACTATCAATGGATTACCAGGTCTTCTTGGTCAGTCGCATGCACGAGGAATGGCTACATACAAAAGAAAATGGCAAGGCAGTTATTGTCGGTCAGACCGAGACCGGTCGAATCATTACCTCCGCAGCGCTCATCATGATTACCGTCTTCTCTTCATTTGTATTTGGTGGCGAGAAGGTCATCAAAGAGTTTGGTATTGGATTAGCCTCCGCGGTCTTTATTGATGCATTCGTGTTGCGCACAATTATGGTGCCGGCCCTGATGCATCTCTTTGGTTCGGCTAACTGGTGGATTCCGGCTTGGCTAGAAAAGCGCCTGCCGCGCCTCTCGGTGGAGCCAGCAGAACTCGAAGAGGTTCAGTAGATCTCTCTGCGGTGTCCGATATCCACAACAAGAATTATTAGTTGGGTTGCAATAAAGGAATTAATAATTCGGTAGTTGCCTACTCTAATTCGGTAACCCTCTCGACCCTTGAGCTTTATAGCCTTAGGAGGAATGGGGTTATCTCTCAATAGTTCGATGGCGCCGATTATTCGTAGACGCTCTTTATTTGGAATAGCGAGCAGGTGCTTTAGAGCTTGGGGTCGGATTTCAACCGAGTAGCGGCTCAAAGCAAACCGAGATCCTTCTTTACCCGCTCCCATGGGATCGAGGGTGAAGTGTCAGCCATGCTTTGATCAAATGCTTCGATATCTTCCAACTCCTCTACCGACTCGAGCATCGCCTGGTAAAGCGAGGGGTTAATTAAAATGGCGATGGGTTTTCCATGCTTGGAGATTGTTATTGGCTTCTTCTGGGCGCGAGAGATCACATCAGCCAGATCGGCGCGAGCCTGCGATATTGATAAGGAGGTCATTTCTAAATTGTACTAAAGAATTCTATTTTGGTACAAAACATCATGAACCATTATCTTGGAATATCTATCTAGATAATGGGCTACCACTGCGGAATAGTTCACGCTTTATTATTGTTTGCCAACGTAGCCAGCACCGGAGCTGCTTTTAGCGAAATAATCTAGGGATAGGTGGGCTAATTCATGGAGCAGAAACTTAAGGTAATTGGCGCATCGTGGTGTCCCGATTGCAAACGCGCTAAAACATTTCTCGGTCAACACCGTATTGAGTTTGATTGGGTTGATATGGAATCTGATCCAACAGCGCAAGCCGAAGTCGAACGCATCAATGGTGGCAAGCGCATTATTCCGACGATTATCTTCCCTGATGGTTCGATTTTGACAGAGCCATCTAATGATGAGCTCGCAGAAAAACTAGGCATAGTTCGTGAAGCGATGATGGGTTCCTACGACCTGGTTATTGCCGGAGGTGGACCAACCGCTCTCACCACAGCAATTTATGCTGCGCGCGAGAATTTGAAAGTTCTCATTATCGAGAAGTCTTCTGTTGGCGGTCAGGCCGGCGTCACTGAACGCTTTGATAATTATCCCGGCTTCCCAGATGGAATTGGGGGAGCGGAACTTGCGGGGCGCTTTGAACAGCAAGCAAAGAAATATGGCGTAGAAATTCTGCAAGCGGTTGGCGTTGACTCATTTAAAGAGATCGATAACTCCGGAGGTTACGCAGGGTTAGATATTGCACTTTCAACGGGTGCAGTCGTTCAAGCGCGTGTTCTGCTGGTGGCAACGGGATCGACTTACCGCAGAACTGGTGCCGATGGCGAAGATGATTTGATCGGTGCTGGTATTCACTTCTGCGCTACCTGCGATGGACCTTTTTACAAAGGTGTTGATGAAGTTGTTGTACTCGGGGGAGGCAACTCTGGCTTGGAGGAGGGACTCTTCCTTACTCAATTTGCTAACCATGTAACCGTGATTGAGCGCGGCTCGGAACTGCGTGGTTCGAAGTTGCTGCAGGAGAAGGTCTATAACCACCCCAAAATGTCGGTCAAACTCAATGAGGCGGTGCAGTCCTTTAGCGCCAATGAAAAGGGGCAATTGCAGGCGGTAGAACTGGAAAATCTGATCACGTCAGTGCGATCTACGCACGCTGCCAAGGGCGCATTTATTTTTATTGGCCTTGACCCAAATACCGAGTGGTTAAATGGATCGGTCGCGCTAGATGAGCGCAAATTCGTCGCCACCGATCAGATGTTTAATACATCTGCACCCGGGGTATTCGCAGCAGGAGATGTGCGTGGTGGATCTACCAAGCAACTTGCATCAGCAGTAGGCGAAGGTGCGGCAGCCGCGATTCAAATCCGTTATTTCTTGGATAAGTTAGAGAAGTAAAGGTTAGAGAGCAGATGCAATTGCGCGGGTGTGTGCTGGGGTTGAACCGCAGCACGACCCGATGATGTTCACTCCAAGTTCCAGCATCTGACGGGCATAGTCGGCCATATCTTCGGGGGAACCATCGTAGATAAATACATCACCTTGAAGTTTTGGTAAACCGGCATTGGATTGTGTAATGATGAAAACACCTTCGGGCCGGGCGCCTACCAACTCTTTGGCGATGAGGAGCATCTCATCAACTCCACGTCCGCAGTTGGCGCCAATGATTCGAACTCCCATTGCGGCCAACGCAGTTACGGCAGCGGCGGGCTTTACACCCATCATGGTGCGCAAGTTAGTATCAAAACTCAAAGTCACGATCACTGGTAACTCTGGAGCAATTTCGTGGGCAGCATTGACAGCAGCTTCTACTTCACCTAAATCCGACATAGTTTCGATGAGAATCGCGTCGACTCCACCAGCGACAAGTCCACGAATTTGTTCCGCAAATAACTCTCTGCCACTTTCTAAAGTCAAAGTACCCATCGGCTCCATCAGATCACCCGAAGGTCCGATATCTCCCATGACAAAAACTCCGGGGTGGCGGTTGGCAACCTGGCGGGCAATTTCTGCACCGGCCTTATTTAATTCTTCGACCCGACTTTCTAGCCCATGCATCGCTAAGCGACCTCGAGTACCACCAAATGTATTTGTTGTCAGGAAGGATGCGCCTGCGCTGGCATACGCCTCCAGAATTTTCTCAATCTCTTCTGGCCAATCGACATTCCATAATTCGGGGGAGCCACCATCGGTCAGCCCCGCCTCCTGCAACATCGTTCCCATTGCTCCATCTGAAGCGAGCGCTGATTTCTCTAACAACTCATAAATCGATGACATTAATCTTCCGCCTTCTGCAGGGAGTCAAGGAATGAGGCAATCTTTGCCTCGCTAAATTCAACTTCTAACTCCGCTGTGATTCGGGCAGCGAGCTGGTCTGGCTCTCCAGTGGATTCAATCCATGGGTCACGCACCCACCCAGCGATGTAGTCATCGGCTCCGGTAGCGCCTAGGCGCATGGCAGCCTCGTCGATCGCCTCTTGGAATCTGGCTGGGAGCGCGACTTTGATCTGGGTCGGGCCGCTACGGGCGATGACCATCGAAGGAAGTTCACGCCAGCGCATTACTTGGTACTCGCTCATTTCGGAAGTCTATTGGCTCAAAAGCGGCCTATCTTGGCGACAATTTGTGTATCTATTCGACAGAGACTGATATATCATCCCATTGTGAGCCAGCCGATTCATATCTTCTCCCGCGAGAGTTCATCGCTATCGGAAGAGGCCTATGTCGCCATTCGCTCCATGATCATTCGGCTGGAGTTAAAACCCGGCTCTTTGATCAGCGAGAGTGAATTGATGACCAAACTGAGTTTCGGGCGAACTCCGATTCGGGAAGCGCTGCGCGCCTTAGCTAATGAACGGTTGGTTGAGGTGTATCCCCGTCGCGGGATGTTCGTGTCTAGCGTAGACGTTAAAGATTTAGCGGCGATCTCCGAGGTGAGAGCGGTTCTGGAAATCAAGGCGGCTGAACTAGCTGCACTGCGTTCCACTGCAGCAGATCACGCAATAACTCTGGAATTGATCAATGAGATCAAGGCGATAAAAGGTCTGCCAGATATGGCCAAATTAATTGGCTTAGATCAGCGGATTCACCACCATATTTATCAATGTACTCATAACGAATTTTTGGCTTCCTCATTGGACAACTATTACGGCCATGCACTTCGGATCTGGTTCTTAGCGCTAGATCAGGTGGCTGGGTTGGCAGATGCAGTCATCGAACACCGCACCCTCCTTGAAGCAATATCTCGCAATGATCCGATCGCCGCCGCTAAGGCGATGAAAGAACATATCGAGGGATTTGAAACAAGCATTCGCAAGAGTCTCTAAGCCACTAGCCAAAGAAAGTAAGGAAGATTATGAGCACAGTTCCAGCAAAGGCAAAGGCCGTAATTATCGGCGCGGGTATTGTCGGCAATAGTGTTGCTTACCATTTAGCGCGCTTGGGTTGGCGCGATCTAGTGCAGATCGATAAGGGTCCACTTCCAAACCCTGGCGGTTCTACCGGCCACGCATCAAACTTCATCTTTCCTACCGATCATTCCAAAGAGATGACTGCGATTACCACCGACTCGATGCGTCAATACAAAGAGCGTGGAACATTTACCGAGTGTGGTGGAATTGAAGTTGCTCGCACGCCAGAGCGGATGCAGGAGCTTGAGCGTCGGATGTCTTCATCACATTCGTGGGGAATCGCAGATACCGCGATCCTTACCCCCGCCGAAATAAAGAAATTGGTTCCCTATATCGACGAGACCGTGATCTTGGGTGGCTTTTATACCCCATCAGTTGGTGTTGTGGATTCTTTGCGTTGTGGAACTCTTATGCGTGAAGAAGCCGTCGCCATGGGTGCGCTACAAACTTTTGCAAATATTGAAGTTCTAGGGATGGATGTCGAAAACGGCCGTATCACCCGAGTTCGTACCGACCATGGAGATATTGAAGCCGAATATGTCGTTATTGCGACTGGTTGCTGGAGTCCAAAACTCGCAGCGATGGCTGGCGCCTATATTCCTCTAACTCCTGCAGTGCATCAGATGAAAGATATTGGCCCGGTCCCATTCTTTAAGGATACAAAGGGCGATATCGAATGGCCGATTATTCGCGACATGGATACAAATATGTATGAACGGCAGCATGGAACCGGGTTGGAAGTTGGTTCGTATGCGCACCGTCCAATTTTGTATACCCCGCAAGATATTCCTTCAAATGCTACCGCTGCTCTCTCACCAACGGAATTTCCGTTTACACAGGAAGATTTCGATATTCAAGATGAGCACTCTTTAGAGCTGATGCCTTCGATCATCGGTGATGAAAATGTTCGCGAAAAATATGCGATTAATGGCATCCTCTCGCTCACCCCGGATGGCAATCCGATTGTTGGAGAGACTCCTGAAGTTAAGGGACTTTGGACCGCATCAGCGATCTGGGTTAAAGAGGGTCCAGGATTTGGTAAATCAATCGCCGAATGGATGGTTCTCGGAGAATCAGAGATCGATCTGCACTCATCAGATGTCGCTCGCTTCCACGAACATCAGAAGATGACTTATCACATCAAGGCGCGCTGCGATGAAGGATTCAACAAGATGTACGGAATCGTGCATCCCAATGAGCAATGGTCCAGCAATCGCAAGGTGCGACTCTCTCCTTTCTATGCGCACGAGAAAGAGCTCGGTGCTGTTTTCTACGAAACCGCCGGTTGGGAGCGCCCATTCTGGTATGAATCCAATAAACATCTAGTGGAAAAGTTCGGTGACAAGGTAATGCCACGTACAGCGGAGTGGGAATCTCGCTGGTGGTCACCCATCATTAATGCCGAGCATCTACAGATGCGTGAGACCGCTGCCGTTGTCGATCTCAGTGCTTTCACTATCTTTGATGTCACCGGGCCAGGTGCGCTCGCTCTCGTGCAGAAGGTAGCTCTGCGTCAGATGGATGTTGCGATCGGTCGTGTTGTTTACACGCCAGTTCTGGGAATCCACGGCGGCTTCAAGTCAGACTTAACCATTATGCGTTTAGGCGCAGACCATTTCCGCGTCGTGACTGGTGGCGCACACGGCATGGCCGATAAGAAGTGGTTTAAGGATCAGTTGCCGGCAGATGGTTCGGCGCAGATTGTCGATCTGACCTCCAACTACACAACTATTGGAATTTGGGGTCCAAAGGCCCGCGAGATTCTTGCAGCCATAACTTCACATGATGTATCGAAAGATGCTTTTAAATTCAGCACCTGTAAGGTGATTGAGGTTGGACCGCTGAGCGTTCTGGCATCCAGAATTTCCTATGTTGGAGATCTAGGTTGGGAGCTTTACATTCCTATCGATCAAGGAGCCAAGCTCTGGGAGATGATTTGGGAAGCCGGGAAGAACCACGGACTTATTCCAGCTGGAATCGGCCTTTATGGCACAACTGGTCGCTTGGAAAAGAGCTATCGCGCCTATGGTGCGGAACTCGAAACTGAGTACAACGTAGTTGAAGCAGGGATGCAAAGTCCAAAGTTGAAGGAGCAGGATTTTATCGGTCGTGCGGCGCATGAAAAACATCGCAGCGCTGCACCACTGACAACCCTGGTCTCGCTCTTTGTCGATGATCACACCTCATCAACTGGGGAGAAGCGCTATATGTTGGGCAAGGAACCAATTTTGATGCCAGATAAGAG
>Ga0194061_1001349_pt1 | contig 14396 bp, 7 predicted proteins | sample SepL2221m_MetaG_FD_163423 | JGI IMG/M metagenome (GOLD analysis project Ga0194061, IMG submission 163423) | Anoxic zone freshwater microbial communities from boreal shield lake in IISD Experimental Lakes Area, Ontario, Canada - Sep2016-L224-21m | ecosystem: Environmental > Aquatic > Freshwater >...
GAACCTGGGCCTGGGCACCGGCAAGCAGAGCACGGACTTCGGCAAGGCGATGGTGACCTCGCGAATCGAAACCTATCTGGGCCCCGATTCCAAGAGCCATCCCGGTACCTGGGCCGGGGTCATCGTGGGTGAGGGCAAAGTCTTTGCGTCCTCGATGCGGCCGACCGGCCCATTCGTCGAGGTTGAATACCCGGACAAAAAGGCGAAGGTTCGGGTCGATGCCGAAGATCTGGTTGTGGCCGTGGATTTTCTAACCGGCAAGAAGCTGTGGGAGGCGGCCGAACCCGGCAGCGTGCTGTGGGGTGGAGGCAAACGGGTGGGCTTCCAGGTCGCGCCGGTGTACAGCAACGGCAAGGTGTTTACCATGGGCGCGACCGGACGGGTGTTCGCCTATGACGCTGCCACCGGCAAGAAGCTGTGGCAGACCGACATCGGCGAATCGCACAAGAAAGCCATGGCAGAGCGGACCAAGGTGCTGGAATCCCTGGCCAAGGGGAAGTTCGCCTTCCCGAAGATCGACAATTGGAGCAGCGCCCTGGTGGTGGCGGACGGGGTGGTGATCGTACCTACCTTCAATGGGAATTCCATTCGTGGCCTCAACCTGGCCGATGGCGCAAAATTGTGGGAGGCCTCCGGCGTCATTTCGTATCGCAATGCCCCAAGCGTCTTCACCAGCGGTGGCCGTGAATACCTGCTGACCGCGAATGAACCCGGCGAGATGCGACTGTTCAATCCGAAGGACGGCAAAGAACTGTGGAAGGTCAGCGATCTGGGACCGAATTTCTTCACCCTGGCCCCCAGCCAGACCCATGTGCTGGTCAATGTGAGCAAGGGCGTTGCCCGCGGCGAGAAGCGCGTACCAGGTGCCTGGGGCGCTTACCGCATCAGTCCCGAAAAGGCCGAACTGGCCTGGAAGAAAGACGGCAAGACCGATGGTTATGGCATGTCGATCTGGGCCGATACCCTCGGCAACCATCAGCAGACGATTCGCGATGGAATCGGCTATTTCACCACGCTCGATGGCGCGGAATCAAGCGGAGCAAGTGGAAGTGGAAGCAAAGGCAGTCGTTTCGTCATGGTCCGCATGGACACCGGCGACATCGTCCGCGAGCAGCAGAATCCAAAGGTGGACGTCCCCAAGGCGGAACTCAGCCTGCTGGGCGGCCAATTGTGGTACCTGATCGGCGACAAGGTGATTTGCCGTCCCAATTCCACCCACGGCCCGCGTCATGGCGGTCGCCATCCCTGGTCGCTGTGGCAGGTTACCGACAAGGAGATCAAGCAGTTGCCGGGGCAGCTGGACAAGAACGAATTCATCACGGGCTATGAAGTCCTCGCCCAGGTACCGATCGTCGCCGGCCGCATGATCGAACGCAACGAGACCGGCGGCATCCTGTGTTATGACCTGCGGGCACCGGCGAAGCCGTAGGAACGAGAAGCGAACAAGCGTGCATAGAATCAAGGATATTGAGAATGTTTATTGGCAGGGAGTTTGAGGCAATGAAGAAATACTTGACTGCAGTCTGGATTGTAGCGACGATGGCTGTGCTGGGTAGCGCGGTGCAGGTGTGGGCCACCGAGCCGGCGATCGTCGCCGATCAGGCCAAAACCTATTCCGAGGCCGAGGCCTTCAACATCGGTTGGCCCAATTTCCTCGGCCCCTGCGGCAACCGCCTGTCGCTGCGCACCGGCACCAAAGTCGTCCGCGACATATCCCAGGCCAAGGTACTGTGGGAGAGCGAGACGCGTGACTTCGGTCAGGGCAAGGGCGTGACTCCGATGCAGGAAAAACCGCCAACCCACCGGGGATCCTGGAACATGCCGGTGATGGCCGAGAACAAGGTCTTCGGTGCCAGTTTCATCCCTGCCAGCGCCTTTGAGAATGATTCGTGGTCACCCGATGCCCAGGACGTGGTCTTTGCCTTGGATGTTCATACCGGCAAAACCCTGTGGCGGACGCTGGAACCGGAAGGAATCCTGTGGAGCCCCTTCAAACGAGGCGGGCATCAGGTCTCGCCGGTGTACTATTCCGGCCGCATTTTCGTTTTCACCTCGACCGCCCGGGTACGGGCGTATGACGCCAAAAATGGGAAGAAGTTGTGGGATGTCGAGACCCCGCAACATGCACCGACCATGAAGAAGCGGGCCGAACTGCTTGCAGATCCCAAGGCGCGGGTCGGCGTCAGCACGGGACGCGGAGCCGGCGGTATCGCCGGACCGTGCTGGAGCACCTCGATGGTGGTGGCCGAGGGCGTTCTGGTCGTGCCGACCTTTGTCGATGGCGCCTTACGCGGTCTGGACGTCAACACCGGGGCGACGTTGTGGGAGATTCCCAAGGCGATTTTCTCGTATGCCACTCCGAACGTCTGGTCGCATGGTGGCCGTGAATACCTGTTGTGCGGATCGGAGGCTGGCGTCCTGCGGCTGGTCGATCCTGTGAACGGTAAAGAATGCTGGAAAATCGAAGGGCTTGGGCCCATCAACCACAGCTTATCGCCATCAGCAAATTATGTGTTGTGCAATGGCCGCCAGAAAGAAACGAAGGAACAAAAAGGGGGACTGTGGACTGCCATCAAACTGTCGCCGCAAAAAGGGGAAAGGACATGGTCGTTTCCGGATGAACCGCAATTCGCTATCCACACCGTGTTTGATGTCCTGGCCATGCAACGCTATCAGGCCTTTGATGGTCGCTTCTTCGCCGCCATGTCGGGAACCTTCGTCATCGCCGATGAGAGTACTGGCCGCATCCTTTGGCAAAGTTCCCAGGACGAGTTGCCCGGATTACCGCTCATCTCAGTGGTTGAAGACACCATCATCGCCCGCGCCAACGCCTCGCATGGGTCACAGCACGGCGGCCGCCATCCCATTCGGCAATTCGCCTATGACGCCGCCACTCCGGCCTTGACGACCCTGGATGACGACTTCGGTCCGAACCGCTTGGATCTGGTCAACCAGACCAGCGGGTATGAGGTGGTCATGGATCCCCCGGTGATCGCAGGCCGGGTTTTCGAACGCACGGAACGTGGCACTCTGGTTTGCTATGACCTGCGCGCGAGCGGTAAACCGACTGAAACCTGGAATCTGGATCTGCACGGCGGCTACATTGGACTGGAACAGCGGCCGCTTCCCCTGCGCGCCACTATCACCGATGACGGCATCGTCCTCTCAGGCAAGTCCAATCCGCCCGATGATAAGGCGGTGGGGCTGCCGGGTACGACGGCCAGAACCTCATATTCCACTGAAGCAATACGGGCTCTCAAGTCGAGCAAAACCTCCGACGGCCTGACGGCTGACACCGAGATCGACTTCGGCAGCCACAGTTGGCCCGTCCGCTTGGATCTCCAACGTCAAGGAGACCAGGTAAGCGGCACCTGGAAACGCACCATCCCCGCCCTGGCCGAGGAAAACCGTCGGACCGGCAAGGGAATGATCACCTTTGGCAAGGGTCCATCACCCACCCGCATCTTCCCAACGCCCTGGCTCAAGGGGACCCCTTGGAGCAAATTCGGAGAAAATCCGGCGGGCACCAGCACCTATATTCTGAAGCTCGATGCCATCAGTTGGGGTACCGAAAAACGCCCAGTCGATGTGACTTTTGTGCTGGATCATGATGGCAAGCGCTTCGTCCGCGCTGCCGGGGTCGCCTTTCGGGTGGCCCAAAACTGGGTTGAGATCGACGCCTCAAAGTTGAACCTCGAAAATGGCCATTTGACTGGCACCGCGATGTTCGTCCTGAACCGCGATGTCTGGACCGCACCCAACACCGCCGCCGGCCTGGGCATCGCAGGACGCGTTGTGATCGATGCCACCTTCAAGGATGATCAGGCCACCGGCACTTACGAAGATGCTTGGGGCCTGGAATGGACTGCCTCGGGCACCATCACTGGCCAGATTGGCGGGAAAGTACAGAAGAAACCATGAAGCGTGCTTGGCTCGAGATCCAGGCACTCTCTTCGATGAGCACAGGATCTCCGCGGTGAAGTGAATAGCTTCCAAACCAGAAGTCATGAACCCATGAACCAAGGTAGAAGAACATGACCAAGTCCATGCGCCTCATTCTGATGGCAAGTCTCGTCAGCGCATTAACCCTGATGGCCGCCGAACCGGCGTCAGCCCCGCCGACAGCCGGGGTGATCGCCGCCTGCACGGTCACCGTGCCCACCGGCGACTATGCGCTGCTGACCCTCGACTTCTCGGTCAAAGGCGCCCCCAAGCGCTACGAGGCCTGGACCTATGTGGGTGGCATCCGTGGCGGTCGCATGCGCATGGACGACGGCATCGGCCTGCGCGAGCCTGGCGGTTGGCTCGAACTCAAGGACGGGAAGCTGAGTGGGACATTCCGGCGCAACAACAGTCTCTCGGTGTCGAGCACCTCGCTCGACTCTGTCCCGCCGGTGCAAGTCACCGTGGACACCGTGGTCAAAGACGGGCTGATCAGCGGCAGCGCGGAAATCGCCGGGGTGAAGGGCACGGTGTCGGGACGGATGGTCATTGAGGCGGACCTGGCCAAGAGCAATTCCGTGGCCAAGGACAAATCGTGGCCTGCGACCCAAGGCCCGCAGGCCGGCGGTTGTTCGGCGCAGTGGACCGGTGTCGCCACCATCGACGACCTCAGCGGTCTGCGCATGAAGTGGCGATGCGAAGAAGGCGACATCGGCCAGGGCCCGGGCTCGATCACCCGCTTCATGAATAATTGGAAGGACGCATCGTCGCGACGCGCGTGCTCAGGGGCCGCCGCGCCGATCGCCGCCGATGGCCGCATCTTCCTCAGTTACACCGTTCCCGCACTGCGCGACAGTAAGACACCCGAAGTCAAGGGGGTCTATGGCGGAACCGAGACCGAACTCGCCGCAGTGATGCTTACCGAGGCCAAGTCCGCAGGTTACACAGGCAGTGAACTGCCGGGATATGCTGTTGAAAAGGTCTTCCAGTCCGCTGACGATGTGGTTCTTTGCATGGACGCCGCAACCGGCAAGACGCTGTGGAAGGCGGTGATGAAAAACCGCGCGATCAACATCCAGCACCACAAGCATACCGCCTTCGACATGACCCCCGCCTACGGCAAGGGCAAGGTCTTCGCCCTGGGGATGTCGGGATGGCTGTATGCCTTCGAGGCCGAAACCGGCAAGCCGCTGTGGGAGGTGAAATCGGAACCTGACTACAGCAACGCCCTGCTGGTGGTCGGCGATGTGCTGGTCGCACCGGTCGCCGGCCAATGGGGAGGCTACGAGACGGCCACCGGCAAACTGCTCTGGAAAGCCGGCGGCGGACGATCGATGTCAACCCTGTCGGCCTGGTCATCGGGCGGTCAGGATTATCTCATCGGCGTGCTGGGCACGAACCAGGCTCGCACCGGTTTAGGCTGCATTGAGGCCGCAAGCGGCAAGGTGCGGTGGACCCTGCCGATCAATGTGGTCACGAGCGGACGCGGCCTGGGCCCCGGTGGGATCACCATTTGCGGCGACCGCATGCTCGTCAATCAGGACAACGGCACCGGACAAAAGAATGCCCAGATGAAACCGGCGCTCGCCGCCTACCAGTTGACCCCGAACCAACCGCCGCAGCCGCTTTGGCAGGTCACCGATCCGGAGACCGGAAATGCCGAAAAAACCGAAAAGCCAGAAAAGGGAGAAGATGCCGAGAAGAAGGACTCCTTCCGCTTGAACTGCATCCACGGTGAAAGCGTACCGGTGGTGGTGCGCGGCAAATTCGTCTTTACGCCTGACCTGCGCGTGCTCGATCTCGCCACCGGCAAGGTGCTCGGCCAGTCCAAGGGCCCCCGACCGGGCAACGGCGGCTACATGCAGGTCATCGAGGACATCGTCCTGGTTCGCGCCGATGGCACCCATGGCGGCATCCGTTGCGGCTTTTACAAGATCGCCGCCGACGGCTCCGTGGTCGCACTCACCGCCGAAGAATGGAATCCACCCTTCGGCGGTGGAACCACCAGTTACCACCATCCCATCTTCTATCCGCTGGTTGACGGGCGCATCTTCCTGCGCCAGCAGGATGGCATCTATTGCTGGGATGTACGGGCGAAGACCGCGCCCTGAGCTGCAAACGGCCGGCACCGTCACAAGTTCATCCGCAAGACCAACGGAAAAACGCTCTGCATGATCCACAGGAGATCCACGTGTGCTCCCCAAGGAATCATAGACCAAGGATCAAGAACATGACCAAGTCCATTCGCCTCATGCTTGATGGCGGGCTTGCTCACCGGCGCGTCCACATTGAGTGCGGCAGAACTTTCGCCGAACAATACAACGTCCGATAACGGCGGACTCTCCCAAAATCACCCACGACTGGCCGAGTTACAGCCGCCCCGACGGTACCCGTGTCGATTCCTCGCAAACGCCTCTATTGAAGGAGTCTGCCCTATGACCACCCCCCCGATAGCCCTGGAAAACGGCCAAGAATGGAAAATTCTCGAATCGGCTGCGGCCTTTTCGTCAGACAAGTACAAAGATCTGATCGAGGACAACCACGCGCGGATCGATCAGCGGCGGAGGCGGGGGCTATCTCTGCGTCTGAGCGACCGCGAGGGCAAAGTGCTTGCTCATCGCACGTTCCGCCTACGGCAGGTACGCAGCGACTTTCTGTGGGGCTTTTGCGGTGCCGGGATCATGGACGCCTGCCACGACCCGCAGAAATTGAACGAAGACGTGACCAGGCGCAACTTGCTGTATATGGCCCGCCTGTTCAACGCGGTGAACCTGTTGAACTACTGGCAGGAGTGGAGCTGGAAGGAGGCGCAAAAAGGCGAAGAGTTCATGGGGTACCAGAACTATGACACGCTCGACCGGGCCGTGCAGTGGGCCTGCGGCCATGGTCTGGTGGCCAAGGGCCATCCGTTGTGGTGGGGTGTCCCCAAGGCCATCCCCACCTGGATGGATCGTTTTGACGCGAAGAAGCGTTCTATGTTTCGTGAGGTTCGCCTGCGCCAGATTGTCAACCGCTTCAAGGGCCGCATCAGCGTTTATGACGCCGTCAATGAGGCCATCTGGGAGCCGACCCTGGCCAAGACCGCCACCCGGCACTGGCCGCATAACACGCCCATCCCCGAACTGGCCCAGGACCTCGCCGAGGTCATGGCCATCGTCCGTGATGAAGATCCGAATGCGACCATGGTCATCAATGATTACGGCCATTTTATCGGTGATCCCGCCAAGATCCCGGTGGCCTGCAATGATGGCACCTATGTCAGCCATGAGGATCAGGCGCACCGGTACCGTGAGCTGATGATGGCCCTCAAGGATTTGGGTGCTGCCCCCGATGCCATGGGCTTTCAGGGATTCTCGGCTATCGGCAAACTGGAACAGCACGTGGCGACCTATGATTTCCTGGCCAAGGCCGGCCTTCCCATCCACGTCACGGAATTCCATTCCGGGGGAAAACAGGCCGCTGACTTGTTGAAAGCCGGCGTGCCGCGCAATGAAATTATTGACCAGATCGCGGAATACGCCGACGCCTCGATGGTTCTGGCCTTTGCCCATCCCGCCCTTGAAGCCTTCTTTTTCTGGTATGATCAGGACTACCTCTTCGATGATCGCGGACTGCCCAGTGCATGGTACAAACGAATCTACCAACGTATTCACAAAGACTGGACCACCGATGTGGTTTTGACCACCGATGCCGATGGGCTCCTGCGTACCCGCGCTTTTACCGGAAGCTATCGCCTTTCCTTTGAAGAACCGGGCGTCTCGCCCACCGGAGCCCATCTGAGCATTCCTGCCGCCAGCCGCGGGGAACTCGCCTTGAACATTTTAATTTAATGGCATTACCCATATGCAATATTATCGACTGACGTCCGTTCTTCCATTTACGTTAGGCATGCCCGCACGCATGCCCGCTGTTCTTAGGAGAATCCATGTCCAAGTTCCTCTTGCGTATTTGTCTGGCGAGTCTGCTCATCGCCATGAGCGCGGTGGGAATACTCCGGGCCGAGGAACCGCCCAAGATCACGCACGACTGGCCGAGTTACACCGGGCCGGACGGCACCTTTGCGGATTTGTCGCGAGTGCCACTTCTGGATGACCTCAGCAGAGCCAAACTGCTCTGGGTCAGCGAGCACGAAGATCTCGGCTATGGCAAGACCAGCAGCCGGGGTGGACATGTCTATGGTTCCAAGAGTCATTTCAGCGGCTCATGCGACCTGATTGTGGCGGGCGGTTTGGTGATTGCGGGGTATTTCACGCCAAAAGGCGATCTGGAGGCTGACGACGTTCTGTTGGCGGTGGACGCCGCGACGGGCAAGACCCGCTGGAAACAGGTCTTCGCCGGCAAGGGTTACGTTCGCCCGACCGGCAAACACACCCAGTACGGCCCCGCGCCGACCGCCGCGGGGGGCAAGGTATTCCATCTCGGTTCGGGCGGGCGGATCTACTGCGTCGAAGTCAGCAGTGGAAAGTCACTGTGGGAAACCGCGTTGGGTGACTACGTTGAATACTACAAGGGCCGGGCGGCGAAGATGTCGGCGAAGGATGCGGTTTTGGACGATGACTCGCGCGGGTTCGGTCGGCCGACCTTTACCCCGTTGGCCGTGATCGGCGGAGTTCTGATCGTGCCCGCCGACCGCCTCTATGCCTACGACACGGTGACGGGGAAGGAACTCTGGCGGTTGGACGGTGCCACGCGGACTCCCAGTCCGGTCAGTATTGGCGGTACTGAGTATGCCGCCTGCAGTGGCGACGACGAAAACCTGCGGTTGGTCGAACCCAAGACCGGTAAGGTGCTCTGGACGGAGAAGGTCGGTTTCATCATGACCAGACCGGCATTCGTCGTTGCCGGCGACCGCGCTTTCATCCCGGTCAGTAAAGCAAAGAACTCTGCCCCAGTCGTTTTGGCGGCATATGCTCTGGGTGAGACGGCAGCAAAACTCCTTTGGGAGTCCAAGGAAACCATGGGTGGCGCTGACGACAGCATCTTCGCATACCGTGACGGTGTTGTGTACGCCAACATCCCGCAGGCGACCCAGGGAGACGTCCGGATCATGGCGATGAAGGGCGATGATGGCACTGTTCTGAATGATTTCAAAACCGCCAAGACCATCAGTTTGTGGGGCCAGTTCCATCTCTGGGGCGACCGGCTGGTGCTGATCGGCGATCACTGCCACGAGTCCATCGGCCATGCCTGCTACTACCAGTCGCTCATGATCGGGCCGAAGGAGTGGAAGATCACGGGTCATCCGATTACGTTCCGGAACATCCGGCAGTATGCCGGGGTGTGTGCTTACGATTCGATCTGGATGCGCCCGGCATTCGCCGACGGTCTGGTGTTCACCCGTTCGATTAACAAACTCACCGGTCGGGGCGCGATTCTCTGCTGGGACGTGCGGGCAAGACCGTCAAGCACCTGGTTGAAGTTCGGCCTCGTGGAACCCATTCAGGGAGTATCCAAGGAGGCGAACCATGCCGGTGTGGAAGCGGAAGTGGAAGACGGCAAGATCGCCCGAGTCTTCACGATGTTGCCGTTTCGGGGCCAATCCACCGAGAACCTTGCGCCGCTTTTCGCCAGCGGCACGCCGCGGGAGATCACCGCTCCGATTGCAGGACGGTGGCAGGGCAACGTGAATATGGAACTGGAACGGGACACCGAGACCTGGCAGTTCGATCTGGATACCACCGGAGCGACGCCATCGGGGACCTACCAACGCATCATTCCCGCGCTCGCCCAACCCACCGCTGTGGAAGGCGTCGCCGACGCCAAGGAGGAGACGCTGGCCAACAACACAAAACGATGGGTCATCAATTTCAAACAGGCGGTCTGCCCCGAGTCTGACAGCCCAATCGCCAAGCGCCGTGATATGTACATCGTCGTGACCCGGTCGGCCACCGGGGAACAAGAGGCCTTTGCCCGGGCCAGATCGTTGAACACCACCACGCATGAGGTGCAGGTGGGTTCGTTTGAGGCCGGCGAGAAGACGTTGACCCTGAAAGGCGCCGTCCTGTTTCACTCGGACAAATACATGAACCCCAGCGATCAGCGGCCCGGTACCGTGGCGCTGGACGTGGACGTGACGCTGACCGGGGATGGCAAGAATTGGAAGGGGACCTACAAAGGGCAGTATGGCGCCGCGTGGACCGGTAGCGGCACGGTGAGCAAACAGCGGTAGTATTCCCCAGGCGACGTATCGCTTGGGGCGAATGCAATGAAGGAACAAGAACAGGAGATCTTTCGATGATGCGACTCATGATTGTGATTGCCATGGTGACGATGCTTGTCAACGTGAACGCACAAGGGCAGTCCTGGCCGGCGCCGGTGCCGGGTTGGAAGGCGCCCGAGGCTGGGGAACATCCGCGGTTGTTCTTCCGCAAGGCTGACCTGCCGGAGATCAAGAAGCGGGCGGCGACTCCCGAAGGCCAGGTGATTGTCAAACGCTTGGGCCTGTTGCTCGATGGCAAGGACGGCAAGACGTTGCCGACCATCCTGCCCAAGCCGGGCGCGGGCGCGCCCAACGCCAAACCGGGCGAAGCCCTGACGCTCTGGCACCCGGTCGGTTACGGGATGTTGTATCAGTTGACGGGCGATAAGCTTTACGCTGACCTGGGCAAGCAAGCCATGGAACATATCTTGACCGACACCGGCGATATTGATGGCCGGTACAGTTACGTGGCCAATAACAATAAGAACTACGGCGCGTTGCGTGCCGGACCGTCAATCGGCGGCATCGCGATGGGCTACGACCTCTGCTACGACGGCTGGGACGAGGCGTTCCGCCAGAAGGTGGTCGCGGCCATCCAAACGGGACCGAGCCAATTTCCGTTGGACGCTCTGGTTCAAGGCAAACGCCACGGGCCGGAGAGCAATCATTGGGGTTGCCAGATCGGCGGCGGGGCGCTGGCGCTGCTCGCGATCAGGAAGGACCCCGGCGTGGATAATGCCAAGGTCGAATTGCTGATGGAGGATAGCAAGAAGAACTTCATCAAGCAATTGACCGATGGGTTTGGCGACGGTGGGATGTTCTGGGAGGGCCAGGGCCCTGGCGGCATCGGCTCGGATACCGCGTTCATCCCCGCCATCCAGGCGTGGCGCGTGGCCGGCGGGCAGGATTTTGTGTCGCCCCGGCCCAACGCCGCGGCCATCCCGCTGCTGAAAGTCCACGAACTGCTCCGTATCAAAGGCGATGCGTGGTATCCGATTCCCAAGCCGAGCGGATACGGCTCCGGCCACTTCGGTGCCACGGGCGATTCCGACCGGCTCGGTCTGTCGCGCGCCGGTCAGTTCGCGCAGGGATTTGGCATCATCCCCGAGAAACTCAAACCCGCCACGCTCTGGGTGTATAACAACATCGTCGAGCCTGTTCCCGCCGACCGGACGTTTGACACCGTCAGCCCTTACCCGCACCGGGCCGTGCTGGCTTTGGTCAACTGGCCCATCGGCGTCAAGGAAGTTAACCCGTCGGAATCACTGCCGCGCGTCCACTGGGACAACAAGCTCGGGCTATATTCCTTCCGCAATCAATGGACCGGCACCGATGACGACATTGTCGTTGATGCGACCTGCCGGGCCCGCGATCCGCATGGACTGATGGTGTGGGGAAAGGGAGAACGGCGCGTGTTCGGGGCTTGTCCCAAAGGCGCGGCCACGCATTTCCAACCGGCCGAAGACGGCTCCGGCACGTTGACCGTCGGCACGATGGCGCTGGGGGTGGACTTCAGCAAGGCCAGCGGCGCGGATGGATTGATCGTGACGGTCGGATTCTCCATGACCGGCGCCAAGACGGTGGTGGCCGGCGGCCAGACGTTCAATATTTTGCTCCTCGGCGGCAAACCGGCCGAACCAACCGCGGCGGGCGACAAAGTCGTCATCGGCAAACAGGAGATCGCCTACGACGGCAAGAAGATTGTCTTCGCCCAGATGGCCGGGCTGTCCAAACTGCCCCGGTTGGGAATCTGGACGGAAGCGGCACAGCGATGAACAGGAGCACCGAATGAGCAGTGGCGAATCACGAAGACCTTTACCAAGAGGAAACACGATGAAATACAAGTGGACGAACATGAAGACGCAAATGTATCGGGTAGGCCTCGCAGTGGTAGCGGTTTTGAGTCTGGCCACAGTCGTTTCGGCCGAGGAACCGCCCAAGATCACGCACGACTGGCCGGGATATACCGGTCCTGACGGCACTTATGCCGATCAATCCAAGGTGCCCATCCTGGACGACCTCAGCCGGGCCAAGTTGCTTTGGATCAGCGAGCATGAGGACATGGGATATGGCAAGACCAGCAGCAAGCGTGGACACGCCTATGGCGGCAAGAGCCATCCGAGCGGCTCGGTCTGTCCGATCGTGGCCGGTGGACTGGTGATCGCCGGGTATTTCAATCCCCAGAACAACGTGGTGGCCGATGACGTCATCCTGGCGGTGGATGCCGCGACCGGCAAAACCAAGTGGAAACAGGTCTTTCCAGGCAAAGGGTACAACCTCACCGCCAGTAAACATGTTCAGTATGGTCCCACGCTGACGGCGGCCGACGGCAAGGTGTTCCACCTGGGTTCCGGAGGACGGATTTACTGCGTAGAACTTGCGACCGGCAAACCGCTCTGGGAAAGCGATCTAGGCGATTACCCTGAAACGTTCAAGACTGCGGCGGAAAAAATCCCGGTAACGGACAATATCACTGAAGGTGTCGGGAGTCTGGGCGGCAGACCGCTCTACTTACCGCTGATCGTGATCGACGGGGTGCTGATGGTTCCCTGCCAAACCGGTCTGTTTGCCTATGATACGGCCACGGGCAAAGAGTTGTGGAAACAGTCTGGCGAAAAAAAGACGCCCAGTCCGGCCAAAATCAACGACGTCACCTATGCCCTTTGCAGTGGGGGTGATGCCAACGTTCGCCTGGTTGAACCCAGGACCGGCAAGGTTCTCTGGACCGAGAACATCGGCGCCAGTCTGGCGACCTCGGACACGATCTCCTATATCGTCGCCGATGGCCGCCTCTTCATCCCCTATAACAAGGAAGTGAAGGGGCCGGAGTTTCTGTCCGTATTTACGTTGAGTGAGACCGGTGCCAAACTCCTCTGGCAATCCCAGGACAAGGGCGTCGGCGACTATTTTTCCTACCGCGACGGCGTGATCTATACCTGCACCCCAGAACCTTGGTCGTTGAAATCCTACCGGGCCGAGGACGGAACGCGGCTCAGCAACCCGGGCATTGCTCTTTGGGGCGCCCACTTTCAACTCTGGGGCGACCGCCTGATTGCGGTGGGCGATGATTGCCACGAATCCATCGGTCACTATTGCACGTATCAGTCGATCACTCCCGGCACGAGCAACTGGAAGTTTTCGGGTCAACCCCTGATGCCCCGAAGCATCCGGCAATACGTCGGCGTGGGCGGTTACCAGGAATGTTGGATGCGCCCCGCCTTTGCCGACGGGTTGATCTTTACCCGGTCCGTGAATAAAGAGAACGGCAAGGGCGCAATCCTCTGTTGGGATCTGCGGACCAGACCCAACAGCAAGATGGTGAAGTTCCAAATGTCCGGTCTTCTTCAAGGTCATCCCACGGCGCAGAATCTGGTGAACGTCGAGGCGGAAGTTGAAGCCGGCAACATCACGCACATTTTCACGATGTTGCAGATGCGCGCGCCCACCGCGAGTGGTTTCGAAACTGTGTACGTCAAGGGCATACCCAGGGTAATCACGCCACTGGTTTCAGGCCGGTGGAAGGGCGCCGTGGATGTGGAACTGCTTCGGGACGGTGAGACTTGGCAATTCGACTTGGACAATTCCGGAGCGACTCCATCGACCTACCAGCGCGTGATTTCCGCGCTCGCCAAACCCATTGATGTCGAAGGGATCGCCGATGCGGCAGAGATGGCGCCTGACCCCAAGGCCAAGAAACCGTTGCCTGAGAATGCCAAACAATGGATCATCAATCTGAAACAGGCGGCCTGTCCCGAGACGAACGGCCCCCTCGCCAAGCGCCGTGATATGTACATCGTCCTGACCCGCTTTGCCAACGGAGAACAAGAGGCCTTTGCCCGCGCCAGATCATTGAACATTTCCACCCATGAAGTGCAGGTGGGTTCGTTTGCGGCGGACGACAAGACGTTGACCCTGAAAGGCACCGTCCTGTTTCACTCGGACAAGTACGTGAACCCCAGCGATCAGCGCGGCGGCACCGTGGCGCTGGACGTGGACGTGACGCTGACCGGGGATGGCAAGAATTGGAAGGGGACCTACAAAGGCCAGTATGGTTCCGCCTGGACCGGCGGCGGCAAGATCGGCGCCGCGGCGGGCAAGTGAGATCGAAAGGATCTTCAACAATCGAAGTCCAACAAGAAAGACAGTATCACAAGGAGAAACAGATGAAGACGCAAACGTATCGGGTAGTCTTGGGAGTGGCGGCGGTATTGAGTCTGGCGACAGTCGTTGGGGCCGAGGACAGTGTCGGCAAGTC
>Ga0194061_1001352_pt1 | contig 14376 bp, 15 predicted proteins | sample SepL2221m_MetaG_FD_163423 | JGI IMG/M metagenome (GOLD analysis project Ga0194061, IMG submission 163423) | Anoxic zone freshwater microbial communities from boreal shield lake in IISD Experimental Lakes Area, Ontario, Canada - Sep2016-L224-21m | ecosystem: Environmental > Aquatic > Freshwater >...
TATCGGAGGCATCCATTAAATCATCGTGAATAAGTGCGCATGCTTGTAAGAGTTCCAAACTTGATACTGCTCTAATGACAGCGTCATCGTCGGTTCCACCTGCAGCGAGATAGCCTGCGTATGCGAAGAGCGGTCGCAGCCGTTTACCACTATCGAGCAGAAACCCACTCATGGCCTCAGCAGCAGGGAGGAGTTCGCTTCCAATCTCACCAAGGTAGCGAGTTTGTGCGGCCAAAAATTCGGTCAAATCACTCTGAACCCTCATTCGGATATCAGCTAGAGCTTTTTGCGGGTCATTGATCACAAGTTAACGCTACCCTGACTCTGCTCAGTAAGCCCGCCCAACCGTGAAGGAGATGAAAGATCGCTATGGCAGCACCGACTATCTCCTTTGAATTTTTCCCGCCAAAGGATCGAGAAGGGGAGGCGCGCCTTTGGGCAACCATGATGAATTTGCGCTCCATCTCGCCTGATTTTGTCTCGGTCACATACGGTGCAGGGGGCAGCACTCGAGATCGCACCATAGAAATTACGACACACATCACAGAGCGAACGAGTATTCCTACCGTTGCCCACCTCACTTGTGTGGGCTCAACACAAGAAGAAATAAGTCAGATTCTTACTCGCTATCGAGACGCAGGGATCAAGAGCATTCTCGCTCTACGAGGAGATCCACCTGGAGGTCCTAGTTCGGAGTGGATGCATACCCCCAATGGTCTTGATCATGCAGATGAACTTGTCGCACTCGCCGCAGAATTTGGTGATTTTAAAATCGGGGTCGCAGCTTTCCCTGATGGCCACCCAGCTTCACATGGAAATTTTGATCAAGATATTAACGTGCTAGTGCGTAAAGAAGAACTGGGTGCGAGTTTTGCCACGACTCAATTCTTTTTCGATGTAGATAGGTGGATTTTGCTTGTTAAACGCCTGAAGGAACGCGGATCACAAATGCCAATAATCCCTGGAATATTGCCGATCTCTAGCGTTAAGCAATTAGTTCGCATGGCCGACCTTGGCGGGACACCAATTCCCGAAGATATTCATGCACAATTTATCGCGATCGAATCTGATCCCGTTGCAGTCAAAGCCCTTGGCGTTGAGATTGCGACGCAACTGTGTAAAAAACTCCTCGACGCTGGTGCACCTGGATTGCATTTCTATACGATGAACACTTCTACAGCTACCCGCGAGATTTGGGAGAATTTGGGATTGAGTAAGTGATGCTTTCCTTCGATCAATTTGCACAGCGCTGGAGTTCGTTGCATGGTGGGGCGCAAACCACAGGGATTGTAGGAGGCTGGCTGCGAATTTCCTATGCCTTGGCAAAAGTATTAACGACGCTGCGAATCTCCCCGAATATGTTAACGCTTCTAGGCTTATTGAGTGCGGGATTGACCGCCCTTGCAGGTAGACATTGGAGCGCCGGATTATTTCTCATCCTGTCTTTGGTTTGCGATGGAGTAGATGGCAGCGTTGCGATTGTTCAAAAGAGAGAGAGCGCATGGGGCGCCACGCTAGATGCTGTTGCAGATCGCATCTCGGAAGCGTTGTGGGCAGTGGCCTTTTATCGACTAGGAGCGCCGCTGGTCTGGGTTTTACTTTTTGCATCACTCGCTGCATTTCAAGAATACGCTCGAGCAAAATTGATTTCTGATGGCGTGAAAGAAATCGGCTTGGTGACCCCCGCAGAAAGACCCGTGCGAGCGAGTTTCTTATTCATCGCGATCATTGCTTGGCATGTTCCGAGCCTACGCAGCGATGTGATCCATATTGCCCAAGTGCTAGCCGCACTACAGGCAATAAGTTTTGGAGCGCTTCTTAAATTTGCCTACGCCCGATTGCGTTAGCAACAGTCTCGGCGCTGATTGCCACCAGCGGTAGCCCTCCACCAGGGTGAGCCGAACCACCCACGCAGTAGAGGCCATTAAGCGGAGATCGATTGCGTGCGCGCAGGAATGCAGAACGAGCACCATTGCTAGAGGTTCCGTAGATAGATCCACCTGGTGCACGCACTTGTGCTTGCAGATCTGCGGGCGTTCGAATCTCTAAAACTTCCAGGCGATCACGAACGGCAATGCCTCGAGATTCGATGAGGGAGATAATGTGGTTGGCATATTCACGAGCGAAACTTTCATCGTTCCAGTTCCAACCGGTGCCATCAGTTGAATGCGGGGGAGCGTTGACAAGAACCGACCAGCTTTCATTTCCATCGGCGCGCACCATTGTGGGATCGTTCGGGTTGCAAATGTAGATGGTGGGATCTTCTACGGGCTTCTTCTTGCTAAAAATGGAATCAAATTCGTCGTCGTAGTTTTCAGCAAATAGAACAGTGTGGTGTCTAAGACGCACCTCTGTCGGAGATGATCGAAGACCTAGCAGCAACGAAAACCCCGCTAATGAAGGCTCACTTTGAGCAAGTGCCCTTCGAGCTTTTCGCAAGATAGGCAATTCCTCAGTAATCAAAGTTGTGTATACCTGTGATGCATCTGCATTGGCTACCACACTATCGGCTGCAATAAATTCTCCTGATTCAAGAACAACCCCATCAACTTTTTTTGCGCTATGTCTAATTTGCGCGATGGGGGAGTTGAGATGAAATACAACCCCGCACTCAACGGCTCGAGCGTGGACGGCAGTTGCAAGGTGTCCGATGCCTCCCTGTATGTGCCAGGCTCCAAAAGCCTCTTCGACGTAGGCGATAGATGAAAGCACTGCTGGTGCTTTGCGTGGATCTGAACCGCTATAGGTGGCATATCGGTCAATGATGTATTGAAGTCGGTAGTCACTGGTGTACTCGCGAACGAGAGTTCGCAATGATTTCCAAGGTGCGATTGTAAAAAGATCCTTGAGTAGCGAAGCTCTTTTGAGAAGACCAATGGGCGATGCTAATTCTGATTCGATAAATGGTTCCCGCGAGACATCCCACATTTTCTCAGCACGTCTCATTATGGATCGCCAGTCAGCTTTTGCCTGCGCCCCAAATGATTTTTCGATCGCCTCTAGCGTGTCGTATCGAGAAAGGTTGGTGAATTCAACAGCGCTTCCATCGGCAAATCTGTAATCAAAGGATGGGTTCACCGATTCAAGAGTTAGAACTTCCTCGATTGACTTCCCCGTCTTGAGAAAGAAGTCCTTATAGACGGCAGGCAAAGTGAGAAGTGATGGGCCAGTATCAAATGCATATTTGCCGATCCACTCGGTTCGACACTTTCCACCAACGTGACCCGATGCTTCATAGACGCTTACTGTGTGACCGGCTTTAGCTAATCTCGCTGCAGCGCACATTCCGCCCATGCCCGCGCCAATAACAACGATGTTGCTCATACGAGGCGACCCTTCCATTGCGTACGCCCACGCATTACCCATGAGCGTCCAAGAAGATAGATCAAGAGCAGGATGGAGAGTGGCTGTAACAGTGCGTCGATCACGCGGGCGCGAGTAGCCAGAGCGCTAACAAGGCGAGAGGAGACCACTAGGACATATCCCAACACGCCCATTGCTAGCGGGAGGATGCCTACTGCCAGAAAAAAAATCGCAGCAGCGATCGATCCACCGGGACCTCCGAAGGCAACACGGAGTGACTTGCCGTAACCCTCTCTGAGTTCAGGCCAAGATTTGTACATCCGACACGACGCGATTGTTGAGCCATCGATGGCGCTTCCTTTATGACCCTGACGCAGTAGTGCTCGTGCAATGGCGATGTCATCGATGATCTCGGATTTAACACAATGAAAGCCATTCACATCTTTAAGCGCTGCTCTTTCGGCGATAAAAAATTGTCCATTGGCTACGGCAAATGCTGGGTTAGTGGATCTTTCAGCAATTGCGAGGGGAAGCGTTGACATCCACGACCACTGAAGTAGAGGTTGAATCAATCGTTCTGACCACGAGAGAGCAATCTGTTTGGGATAGGCCGAGACGAAAGATAGCTCTCGTGATTTCATTACATCAATCGCGCTAACAAGAGCGTTTACCTTGAGACGCACATCAGCGTCGATGATCACGACGATTTCGCTAGCCGTGAGATCTAACCCTTGTTGCAGCGCAAAAGGCTTACCCATCCACCCATCTTTCAAAGGCTTACCCGAACTAAGGCGGAATCGCGGATCGTCTTTGATCTTCTCGCTGATTAAAGCATATGTGGAATCGCTGGAATTATCATCAAGAAAGTGGAAGGAAAGAGTTGCAATCCCGATTTGATTTTCAAGACAGGCGATAAGTTCTGCGATGTTTTCGGCTTCATTGCGCACGGGCAAGAGCACTGCGACCGAGCCAGGGAAAATTTTCGACGTCCTTGCTGGTCGTCGCAAGGAAAAAGAGTTAGCAATGGAGATGATCAGCAAGACAGAGGGGATGACAAGCACAAGTGCTGAGAGTTTCATTGTGTATTCCTTAAGGTCGCCCAAGCCAGCGAGTGAATCCGTAAGGTCCGTAAATAGCTGCAAAAATTACTCCAGCGCACACGCCAACTAACGGGCGATGGAAAAAGAAAATATTCCCGACTACGCCAGCGAAAAAGGTCCACCCTAAGAAAATATCTACAGCAGTAGAAGGTGCTCCTGCTTTTCGTTGCTCACGCGGAAGTACGACGTGAAGTAAGGCGATAAGTCCCATCCCTGCAAAGAGCCAGCCTGCAGCATTTGAGATGGGAATCTCACGTTCGAAAGGAATACCAGAACCAATGTTTGACCAGGTCCAACGTCGAGCAGCGACCATCTGAGGGTCTAGAAATAAATCCCACGCCATCATCGCCAAGCCGCCATAAAGGAAGATCCAATTTTTGGTCATGCGTCGTGCCGCTATGAGGGTGGGATGGGCCATCATCACCCAGGCAAAAGGCACCACAAGAGGAACTCTAAAGATTTGATAAGCCAGGCTGGAGTCGTATGTATAACTTCCGAAAGGCCATCCTGTTCGAACGCCGATCTGTTCTATCGCTAACCCGAAAGAAAAGGTAATAAGTAGGTAGGTGATCGCATATCGCCAACCATATGAAAAATAGGAATGCGCGACCATGAGTGAGGCTGCGAAGTAGACCGTCGCAAGAGTGACAAGGCGCAGTGGCTCTCCGTGAATTAAGGGATAAATTATTTGAAGTGTGATCGCAGTGACAAGAAGAAACGTGAGAAAGAGTTGTGATCGGGGAGAAATCCCACGGCGCCTATGTCGGCGAGGAGAGTATTGGCGCATCGACACGGCGCTAAGTCTGCCCTATATGTAGGCCTGAGGGTTACAAGTCCCCTCGAATTTCCTTGACGCGAAAACGAGCGAAGAGTTCTTCTGAGAACCATTTTTGCTTCGTCGTCGCCACGATTGCCCCCTTGTGGCCTGCAGATCTAAATGCGAATTCTTTGAGCGCCTCCTCTGATTCCCAGAGTGAAAAAGTACCTTGGAGTCCAATCGGCGCTTCGCCAACGCCAATGGCTGCAATAAGACCAGGGTTCTCTTTCAGCGCTTGCACCACCGGAGGTACAGATTTCCAAAATGAAAGATTCTTTCGCCAAGCAATGCGGGCTCGTGTTATCGCAACTACTCTGCTTGGACCATCGAACCCTTTTATGCCAGTGACAAAGGGTTCTTTCCCAGACCACTTACCGTGACAGGCAATGGGATCCATAAGAACTCTGAACTCTTGTCTTGATCGTTTGCGCCACCGTGTGACAAGGGGTGATGAATCCAACTTATCGACTTGCGATTCCTCGATGGTGACTAATAACCCCCAACGATGAGCATCGGCATCTGAAGGAGTAAAAGTTTCTCCCTTTCCGCATCCGAGCATTTTTGCAAAGGAGACGCCCGGCATTGCGCGCAATCTTCTGCGATCGAGAGCCATCGACCAAATTGCAAAGGGAATCGCACGGGTAGGAACTTTCCAGAAATACACTGCAGTGATCACAAATTTTTGCCCGTGGTGCGAAGAATCTCTCTGACAACTTCGTCAGGATGGTCCCACATTGGAGCATGGCCCGATTCTGGCAAAACAATCCAACGTGTATGTGCTGGAGCGAGACTTCGTTCTTGGCATGTGGCAGCGGGCAATGTGTTATCAGAATCTCCGAATATGACCGTTACGGGAATAGATGGGTCAACAACCGAATCGAATTTCTTCTTTAAGAGTGCATCCCATGCAGGGTAGTACCCAACAGATTTACCCATCGCCTCGGATGCGTCCTTACACAATTCGTAGGTGAAGTTTTTCCATAACGGGCTCACGCTCTCAAAGCCAATTTTACGTGCCCATTCATAATGAATTAATAGAGGTGAAACTACTTTGAGTGAACTTGCCAACATTCTTGAGATTGCAGTTCCAGGATACCGGGCAGTGAAAGGCTCAAGCCACAAACCAGCAGGAGCTAGACCAGTCACCGATTTTATCGCTGCCTTTTTCATCGCTGCCATCTCTAAAGCAATCCACCCACCTAGGGAATTTCCGACGACATCGAATCTATCAAAACCAAGTTCGTTCATGGTTTCAAAGACTGCGATAGCTAGAGCCTTGGGATCCATGGGTTGATCGTGGGACATAGGAGTATGCCCATGGCCAGGTAAATCGATAGTGATCACAGTGAAGAATTCGTTCAGCTGAGGGATGATTGGCTTCCACGCGGTTGCCGCCGATCCCATTCCATGAATGAGTAATAACAGGTCTGAATGAGTGGGTGATGGATATAGCGAAGAGGAAAGGTTCATATTGAATTCATTCTACGCTCGCATGTAGCCGATATGCTGGATAGGAATGCTGGCGATAGATCTCGCCGTTAACTTCAGGGAGTGGAACTATACCAGATATTGCCTCCAAGCCGATCGCAAAACTTTCGCAAATGGATCGTTTTCTACCCATTTGGATTCTTGTAGCGATGTCTTTGGGACTTGGGTTAGGCAAGATGATTCCAAGTCTGCAGTCCACCCTGGACTCAGTGCGCATTGAAGGAACTTCTCTTCCGATTGCTCTTGGGTTACTGATGATGATGTATCCAGTTTTGGCCAAAGTTAATTACTCTGAAATGTCTGAGTTGAAATCGGACAAAAAGCTTCTCATCTCATCGCTCATTCTCAATTGGCTCGTTGGTCCAGCCTTGATGTTCTCACTCGCTTGGATTTTCCTGGCCAACGAACCTCAATATCGCACCGGTCTGATTGTCATTGGATTGGCACGATGCATCGCGATGGTACTTATTTGGAACGACCTTGCCTGTGGAAGTCGCGAAGCGGCAACACTTTTGGTCGCGATCAATTCGGTATTCCAAATTCTTGCATATGCCCTGCTAGGTACTTTCTATTTAAAAATTCTACCTGCTTGGCTGGGCCTTCAATCTTTCACTATCGCTTTTTCTACATGGGACATCACTAAGGCAGTTCTTATTTTCTTAGGAGTCCCTCTAGTCGCAGGGTATTTCACCCGACGAATTGGCATCAAACAAAAAGGTAGCGTTTGGTATGACAGTGTGTTTGCCAAGAAAATCGGACCCTTCGCTCTTTACGGTTTGCTCTTTACCATCGTCATTATGTTTGCTCTGCAAGGGAAAGCGATTACATCCTCGCCCGGTGTCGTCCTGCGTGTTGCACTTCCTTTGATGATTTACTTCCTACTCATGTGGGGCGTCTCCTACATCTTCGGAAGAACTGTCGGGTTGAGCTACGAAAAAACGACGACTTTAGCCTTCACCGCAGCTGGAAATAATTTTGAGCTCGCGATTGCGGTAAGTATCGGCGTTTGGGGAATCACATCAGGTCAAGCAATGGTGGGGGTAATTGGCCCGCTTATTGAAGTACCGGCTCTATTGTCACTTGTCTACATTTCACTCTGGCTACGAAAGAGGTTTGTATCATGAGCAAGAAACCGAGTGTCCTCTTTGTGTGTGTCCATAATGCTGGTCGTTCACAAATGGCGGCAGGCTTTATGCGTGAACTCTCGAAGGGGAGGGTAGAAGTTCTTTCTGCCGGATCTGCTCCCAAGGATTCAATTAATCCAGTAGCAGTTGAAGCGATGCTTGAGGTTGGTATAGATATTGCATCGCAAATTCCAAAGATTTTGACCCCTGAAGCTGTACAAGAATCGGATGCAGTTGTGACGATGGGTTGTGGGGATGCCTGCCCGTTCTACCCAGGCAAGAGGTATGAAGATTGGGTCCTTGATGATCCCGCAGGCCAAGGAATTGAATCTGTGAGAGTGATTCGCGATGACATTAAGGCACGCGTAGAGAAGTTGCTAAGCGAACTGCTCGCTAGTTAAGGGGTAACCAGAACGCTTGCTTTTTGCAACGCCTCGACGACTTTGTCGTGGGGAAGTGCGTAACTCCTATGCCCATTACGACCAGTGCAATCTTGGTTACCAACGAGAGCGTTAATAACAGCTTCTTCAACAGCTTGCACGGTTGCGGTATAAAATGCATCCATATTTCCCCAAGGGATCGAAGTGAAGTGATCGTAATCATCCCGAGTAGGTTCAGCGAGAGGGAACTTGCTAATTAACGCCCCTTGATTGGCGGTAGAAAAAGCAAGAAAGATATCGCCCGAGAAATGGCTTCCCGTAGTTCCAGTACGTGCAAGACCCAACGGCACTCGTCGAGCAAGCGCTTTGCATTGCGCAGGAAGTAGTGGTGCATTTGTTGCAATGATCACGATGACTGAACCCGCGCCTCCCGAGAACTTTCCTCCTGCAAGGTCTTCTTTGAACCAATCGGATTCGCCCAGCGGATTTGGGGTGCCCGTATTTTTTATCGGGACTCCCGCAATCGTAAGTTCATCTCTGGAACCGAAGTTTGCCTGTACAAATGCACCAACAAGATAGTCATCAGGACCATATTTCACTTGTCGAGACGAAGTTCCTGAGCCACCTTTAAATTCGTAACAATTCATTCCAGCGCCGCCACCAACAGAACCTTCCGCAATTGCCCCTCCATGTGCAGAGTTGATCGCATCTTTCGCATGCGCAGGTTGAATATGCGGTCCATTAATGTCATTGAGATATCCATCCCACGTTTCGGCAACAACGGGAAGCAACCATTGCGCAGCAAGGCTGGGCATATATTCATTGACCCAATCAATTACTCCGCGATGTATCGGACCAACGGCATGAGTGTTTGTGATCATGATGGGCGTTGAAACTGCGCCGACTTCCTCAAGCCAGATTGACCCTGTCATCTCACCGTTACCGTTAAGAGAGTAGGTTCCTGCGGCACAAGCAACGCCGACTCCACTTTTACCTCGAGGCAAAATAGCCGTTACGCCGGTACGAACATCTGCGCCTTCGTGAAGTGTCACGTACCCGACTTCAACTCCAGGTACGTCAGTTATGGCGTTATGTGCGCCGGGAGCTCCGCCGAATGGGATTCCTAGATCTCGTGCTCGAGGTTGCGAATTTTTAGTGGAAATTTGATGAATCCTTCCTCGAATTTGCTGAGATGTCGTTGACTTCATGCTACATCACGAGTTGAGTTCGGGGACATACCTAGAGAGGCGGAAGCATGGCGTCTTACGAGCAGAAACTTTCACGGGAGTTGTCACTACGACAGAATATTTTCATCACCCTGTCCTCTGTTACTCCAGCTTCGAGTGTCTTCATAATCTTGCCTTCAATTTTGCTTGGGCTAGGTGGCGCATCGGTTGCGGCTATGGCTCTTGCCGGAGTTGGAGCCCTTTTTGTCGGAATGTGTTACGCCGAGTTATCTTCTCGATATCCGATCGCGGGTGGGGAATATACCTGGACCGGTCGCATCCTTAGCAAGCCCTTGGGATTTGCCGTCATGCTTCTCACTCTGCTGTCAGGAATTCTGATTGTCGCCGTCATTGCACTTGGAACGGGCGAGTACCTTGGCGTGGCAATTTCGAGCTTATCGGGCAAGTGGGTGGGGTTGGTGGTCATCGCACTAACAACGATTATCGCGGCTTTGCGAATTAAAACTAATGCATGGGTCACGGGACTTTTTCTTGTCATAGAAGTTCTCTCGGTAGCGATCCTTACTTTTCTTGGTGTTATTCATGTATCTCAGCCAGTGAGTGTGTTTTGGACTCCTCAAACTGCAGCTGCCGGTGGAACAGTAAGTGCAGTTGGGTGGGGCGCTGTGATCTCTGCACTTTCTGTCGCTCTCTTTGCCTATAACGGATACGGTCAAGCGGTTTATTACGCCGAAGAGACAAAAGGCGCGAGCAGTAAAATCGGCAAGGCAATTATGATTTCTTTACTTGTTACTGTCCTTGTTGAGATCTTGCCTCTTATGGCAGTCGTAATAGGTTCGCCATCGATACCTAAGTTGATTAACGATCCCGCTCCGATGAGCTACTTCTTACTCCAACGCGGGGGATCATCGATCAACATCATTGTGAGCCTTGGTATTGCAATCGCCATATTGAACGCTGTCATTGCGATCATCATTCAGCAGGCACGTCTTCTTTATGCATCCGCTCGCGATGGATCTTGGCCGGACGCAATCGGTAAGCCATTGCAGCAAATTAGCTCCAAGTATCAGACTCCCGTAGTTGCCACAATCGTTGTCGGAGTCGTAGCGATTCTTGCAGGCCAATTTGTTTCCTTTAACTTCCTGCTTCTGGCAACTGGAGCAAGCCTCATTGTGATTTATGCAATCGTGGCCATTGCTTCGATTATTGACGGTAAGAATCGGGCTGCTCAACGAGGTGGCTACAAGATGCCACTTTGGCCGCTACCTCCAGTAGTAGTCATCGCTGCAACCATCTACATTGCCTACCAAGGAATCTTGGCTGACACTCGTCCGATTGTCATCTCTCTGGCAACTATGGTGATTGGTGTTGCGTATTACTATCTTTACATTCACCCTCGCAAGGATTCACGTTGGACTTTGCCAGAAGCACTGCACGACCATTCTGACTAGAAACTAGATTTCCGTTATCCGTCGGCTATTTCTTTTTCACTGGCTGGCGGATAATGGTTTTCAGTTTACTTGGTTCGCTCTTACGAGGGTCACCTAGGTAGATCTCATGGTGTTTCCCATTTGGGATAAGTTTGTTTTCAGGTAAATATTGTTCATGCATTTGTGTAATAACTGGTCCTTCGTCCTTATAGGGACCTACGTACATGATCTGCACCGATAGCCCTTCGGCAAATGGTTCAACACGCAATTTAGAAAAATCTAGATCTGTCTTCCTCTCCCGTGCACTGGCAATAGCGGATTTGACCATGGATGCGGGAATCCAATCGGGGAGCATGATCATTGCGGTCCACTGCCAGTTTTCTTTCTTCCCAGATTGGAAATCCTTCATGTTTTTTGCCCACCAGAGACTTTCAAGGGGAGGAACTCCGTAGTCTTTATCGAGCTCGTTCTTGCACATGAATTTCAACGTGTAGGAAACACTATAGAGAACTTGAATCGCGTGCGCATACTCCTTTGATGTATTGGGATCGCCTTTGCCATCAATCATAAAGAACTTCATTTTGGGGACTTTTACTTGGGAGAAGACCTTCTTTTTGGGATTGTAAAGTTCAGAGAGTTCTTTTTTGAAATCAATTTTTATCACGATCAATTATGACTCGATTGCCACACGTTGATATATGTGCCAACCCCCTAAAAAGATCGTGATCCATTTGGATGATTGCAGGCAGCACAATCCACCCCAGAAGACTCGCCGCCGTGTATTTTTTGTAGCCAGCAACCCATAGGTAGACTCCAATCCTCGACAAATCGGAGACCAAAATGTTGCTTCATTGGTTCGCCCTGCTTTCCTTGGCTATAACTATCTATCTTGCTTGTGAACTCTTTGTAAATGCCGTCGAATGGCTTGGTGTTCGATTGCAGATGGGCACGATTGCGATTGGGACAGTTCTTGCTGCGATTGGCACGGCGCTTCCTGAGAGCGTGGTGACTTTGGTAGCGGTAACCATGGGTAACTCTCCAGAATCAAAAGATATTGGAATCGGAGCCGCAATGGGTGGCCCCCTTGCCTTGGCAACAATTGCATATGGCGTCTCGGGTTATATGTTGTTGAGCAAAAAGCGTGGACCTCATCCACTTAAAGGCGTTGACTTGAACCAGCTCTCTAAGGACCAGAAATGGTTTCTGAGTATCTTTATCTTTAAAGTTGGATTAGGACTTGTTGCTTTCACCTACAAACCTTTGCTGGGATATCTTTTCTTTGCAGCGTACGGGGCCTACTTCATAAAAGAGATGCGAGCGGATTCCGAAAAGCATAGTGACATTGATTTAGAGCCTTTGAGGTTGCAACCTAATAAATCCGTACCATCTGGATGGGCCGTGGCAGTTCAAACTCTCGGAGCGCTCATCGTTATCTTTATTTCTTCACAACTCTTTGTTGCTCAACTTGAATGGCTCGGACCAAAACTTGGGCTCTCGGCTACCGTCACAGCTCTCTTATTATCCCCAGTTGCGACGGAACTACCAGAAATCATGAATGCGATTATTTGGATTCGACAAGGAAAGGTCTCTCTGGCGCTGGCAAATATAAGTGGTGCAATGATGATTCAAGCAACGGTCCCATCTGGCCTTGGCATATTGTTCACGCCTTGGAAATTTGATGGACCACTGATTCTGTCTGGTGTTGTCACGATAATTGCGATTGTCTATCTACTTATATTGTTTAAGATCAAGCGGTTTGAGCCATATCGTCTCGCAGCTGCAGCTGCTTTTTACGGGATCTTTGCGGTTGGTTTAATACTTCTTGGATAATTACTAGAGGATCTACTCACCAACAACCATTGGGCTCTCACCTCCTATGGTTTCTGAAACCCAAAAGAGTGAACTACGTTGCATCCTTTTTCTTCTCAATTAAATCCCACTTATTTCCATACTTGTCTTGGAAAACAACAACTTGGCCATATGTCTCCTGGCGAGGGGATTCGATGAATTCGATGCCTCGAGAAATGTAAGCTTGGTAGGTTTCGGAAAAGTTTGTGGTGTATAAGAAAAATCCCACTCGACCGCCTGTCGAGTTTCCGATAGCTGACTTTTGCTTTTCATTAGTGGCTTTTGCTAACAGTATTCTCGCTCCATCCTTACCGGGAGAGACAACGACCCATCTCTTCTCTGGTGTCATTTCTTTATCCTCTATCAATTCAAAATCCAAATCATTTACGTAATGTGAAATAGCTAGGTCATACTCATCGACTACGATGGCGATCATCCCTAGAGTATTCATACTTACTCACCAACAACCATAGGTTGTGCTCCCGTGCATTCAAGCAATTCAGAAAATGAAGTTGGATACACCGCATGAGGATGTCCGGCTGCGGCCCAAACTATGTCGTAATCATTTAGCGCTTGATCGATAAGAACAATTTCGGGCTGACAAATCCACCCCAGTGGACTCACTCCACCAATTGAAAAACCTGATGCTTCTTTGACGAAATCTGCATCAGCGCGATGCAGTTTTTCGATCCCGAGATTCTGCGCTACAAGGTGAGTGTCTACACGATGTCGCCCACTGGTGATTACTAATAATGCAGAACCGCTAGGAAGTTTGAAAACAATTGATGAGGCCACCTGGCCGACTTCGATGCCCAGCCCTTCGGCGGCTTCAGCTGCAGTTCGAGCACTCTCAGACAGAGCAACAATTTGGCCCTTCACTCCTGCGTTATCTAAGAATTCTCGAACGCGAATGACCGAAGGGTTCTGCAGAGCTGCTTCCATGAGACGAAAGTTTAGGGGCGATGGGCTCATGAATGGTCCGCCTTTTGTAACAAGTACAATCAAGGTTCCAAGAAGTGCAAAGGGGAACGCAAGATTCTTACCCCTTAAGTGACCGATACCACTACGCTTACCCCCTATGCCTCAAAAAACAGCAAAGCAATCAGGACTTCTGGCGCGCAATTCATTATGGGCCACCTTTTTCATCATGGGCATGGTCTCTATGGCATGGGTTCCGCGAATTCCCGAGATCAAGCAAGCTATTCACTTTACTGATGGTCAATTTGGAATCTTGCTCACTGCAAGCACTCTTGGTTCACTTACCGGAGCCCAATTAGCCGGCAGATTAATTCACACCTTTGGATCGCGTCGGGTCTGTGCTTTCGCCGCCGTGGTGATGCCCATTGGGCTGATGGGAATAGGTTCTTCAACCTCCTCTTTGCAGTTGCTCTTCTCATTGTTCGTGATGGGCGCTGGATATTCCAGCCTGGATATTTCTGTCAACACTCAAGCCGTGGTGGTCGAGAAGTTAGTAGAACGTCGCTGGATGTCCACATTCCACGCAATGTGGAGTTGTGGCGCACTTGTCACTACAGTCTTCGGCGGAATCCTGACCCATCACACAACGCCAAAATTTAATTTGGTTTTTGTTGGAGTGCTTTGCATTGTTCTTTATGTACCAGCAATCCACTTCTTGCTCAGTAGTGAACTTGATGAACACGACGGAGGAGAAGAAGAGACGGCTCCCAAGATCCCCTTC
>Ga0194061_1001353_pt1 | contig 14373 bp, 9 predicted proteins | sample SepL2221m_MetaG_FD_163423 | JGI IMG/M metagenome (GOLD analysis project Ga0194061, IMG submission 163423) | Anoxic zone freshwater microbial communities from boreal shield lake in IISD Experimental Lakes Area, Ontario, Canada - Sep2016-L224-21m | ecosystem: Environmental > Aquatic > Freshwater >...
AATTCTTCGAGATGCTTCATAATGATGTGATTACCGCCGCCGTCGCAATAAATCACGATGGCCGAGACGCCGTCGAACGTGTGGGGATCAGTCGGCCAGCCCTTAACGACCGTCGATTCAATCGGGAGGCCCGAGGCGTTGATGCGGTCGGAGAGCAGCGTACAACCGGCCAAATGTTCGTGCTGCGCGAAACCGTGACTAGGGCCACCGGAGAGGAATAGAATCTTCTTCTTTTCTTCAGCGCCAACACGCGGGGCCGCGATGATGCCGCAGACGAAAATGGCTGCTAAAAGTACAATCGACAGTCGTGCCTTCACAGTACCTCCCTTGTTCTATGGTGGATCAAAAATGCCAAGCAACGTCCAGTTCCGGCCTATGCCGGATGCTTTTTTGAATACACTCGAATCGTTGGAAAATCAGTTGAAAAATCGCGACTTTACAAACACATTCGTCTTATGCGTCCGATTTGTCCTATTTCTGTTATCGCCGCTTCATAAAACGAAAAAACGCATCCAAGATTCTGGGATGCGCTTTTTTATGAATCGTGTTCAAATTCGCCGTAGTCGATACGCGGCGAATGGTGTTTTGGAAAGAATCCCCACTCACGTTACGCCATGTCGTAAAACTTACTTGCGCTTCATGTGCGGCATGGATTCCATCAGCGCTTTGCGCTGGGCGCGTTGAGCGGCGACGATCTTGCGGCGGTTCTTGTCGCTTGGCTTTTCGAAATGTTGGTTCTGACGCAACTGCTTCGTCAGACCTTCTTTTTCGCACGCTTTCTTGAAGCGCCGCAACAGTTTTTCCATGTTTTCGCCGGCACGGCCTTCGACTCTTACCACAAACACCACTCCTTCGTTCATGAACTGGAATAAATAGTTCGCGCGCCTGAACGTTCAAACGCATTGCGAGTCACACACGCTACTCTTAAACATCGAACCGCGCAAGTTTAATTTGCGCGGCTCGACTTTCAAGTGAACGTCGCTACGGGGATTCGAACCCCGGTTGGAGGATTGAAAGTCCTCTGTCCTAGGCCTCTAGACGATAGCGACTCGGTCCCGCTCTTCAAACTGCGGAGAGAACACTATACCCATTTTGGCCAGAGGGTCAAGCGACAGTTCTCACTTTTTTCAAAATAAATCATCCGTGCCTCAAAGTTTTTCTTTGCACTTTGCCACATCGCAAGCTAACGTAGTTCCTGGAGCCTATGCCATGCTAAATGAAGTCCAATTATTTCAAGTGATCATGACCGACGGCGTTGATACGCAGGTCATCGTGCTGAAGGAAACCGCCGGAGACCGGCAACTCCCGATTTTCATCGGGGCGTCGGAAGCGCGCGCGATTGAGCGCAAAGTCAAAGACGTGCCAGCTCCGCGCCCGTTGACGCACGATTTGATCATGAACATCATCGAGAAAATGGGCGGAGCCATTTCGCGTGTGTTGATTCATGACCTCCGAGACGAAACCTATTACGCGTCAGTCGAAATAAATCAAGACGGCGAAATTCGTGAAATCGACGCGCGCCCATCCGACGCAATCGCCCTCGCCGTTCGAAGCGGCGTCGCAATCTTTGTCGCCGAATGCGTCTTTGAACGCACCACCAAAAAGCCTGACGTCACAATCCTGTGAAGCCCTCAAATTCCCGGCCCCTTTTCCTGATTCATCCCGGCATCGAACCCGTTCTTCGCGAACATCTCGCCCGTGCGTATCCGTGCGAAGGCTGCGGCATCCTGATTGGTAAATCGACTCCAGACAACCGCCTTGAAATTCTCCGCGCAATAGGCACGCGCAACGCTGAAACTGTGCGCGGAGAAGATCGGTACGCGATTGATCCGCGCGATTTAATGATGGTGGAGCAGAGTCTAATTGGGAACAAAGACGGATTGCGTATCGTCGGCTTTTTTCACAGCCATCCTGATTCCATCGCGCGGCCGTCGTCAACAGATCTGGCGATGGCTCTGGGATTGTTTGACGTCGCCCATGAGTTCTACGTCTATGCGATCTCGTCCGTCATGGCTGGGACTCCCGAGCCTGCAACGTACTGGACGCTCGGCGATGATGAGAACGGTGGCTTGGCTTTTTACAGTGCGACGTAACGCCGCCCGATGCTATGCCTTTTTCGGCGGAACAACGTCAATCGGCTTGGTCGTGTCCGACATGTCCGGCGGCGGGACGCCCAACATCCCGGCGATCTGCTCCATCATCTTCTTCGCACACTCCGCGACTTCCTGCTTCGACGCAGTCTTCGGCACTCTAAATGGCTCGCCGTAAATCGCAGTGATCTTCTTGAATTTCGGGAACTTCGCATAGCGCGGTAACGCGTCCCAATTGCCTTTCAACGCCACTGGAATCACCAGCGCGCCCGAGCGCTGCGCCAGGAACATCGCACCGCCTTGAGGTGGATACAGCTTCTTTTCGTACGCGACCAATCCCTCCGGAAAAATCCCCATGCACGCGCCTTTTTCCAACGACGCCACGCCTGTTTTCAGCGCCTGCAAGTTCTTCTTTTCGTCCACCGGAATCGCACTCAACCACCGGAAAATCGGATGTGCGATCGACGAATAATACGACGAATACATCATGTACTGAACCATGCGCGGACAGCCCGCTCCCAACAAAAGCGGATCGAGAAAACTCCCATGATTCGCCACCAAAATCACCGCTCCCGTCTTCGGAACTTTCTCCTCGCCAACAGTGCTGTAACGGAACATGATTTTGATCAAACACCACGCGATAAAACTGCATGTCCAGAACTGAAACCGCATCAGCAGGTTCGGAGCCGGAATGTCATTATAGTTCTTCCAAATCGCCGCATCGACCAGCCAGGCGAACACGAACACAAACGGCAGCGACCACAAAATGACCCTGGGTAACATGGCGATCACCGCGCCCTTTTGCTCCGGCGTCAACTGCTCGCTCAAGAGGTACGTCGTCGCGAGCGTGCAGATTCCGAACGCCACGGCCTTCAGCGAGAATATCCGCCCGCGATAACGCTCGTCCGCAATCGATAAAATATCCGCGTCCACGCGCCCCAGCATCATCCCGCCGCCCACCGCCATCATGAGTAAAAACGGAAAGAACCAACCCGACGCCGAGGTGATCGTCACACCGTTTTCAACCACGCTCGACGGAGCAAATCCAAAGCCGAGCATCCCGATCCCGACAAGCAAAAACGCAGGCGTGTACGCGAAAATCGGACTGACGCTCCGTTGCGTTTTCCCAGCGCCAATCGCCCCAGCAACAATCCCCAGCCCCGCCAATCCCAGCCCGTTTGACGTGAACGACGTGATGTCGCCGCCCGTCAATTTCAGCACGTGATTCGCATAATAATTGATGAAAACGAGCACCATCGCCGCAATTGTCCAGAAGACCGTCTCGAAGAAAATCAGTCCGAGAATGCTGGGATGCTTCATGCAGTATGTGAAGCCGTCGTATTGCTCGGCCATATACTCGCCGAACGACATTTTCGTCGGTGCCGGCCCCGTCCCGTCACCCTTTTTCTGGTTATTCGGAACGGTCACGTTGTTTGGAAGAAAGCGGAAAATAAGCGATGACATCAGGAACAATCCTGCCGCAGCAAACGCCATTTTCACCGGCCCCAGCGATTCCACGCGAGCCAATTTCATCCCAGCCAATCCGCCGATTAAATAGCTCACCAGCCCCGCCGTCGCAATCAAACTCGCGCCCAGCGAACGCCGTTCTTCAGGCAGCACGTCCGGCACAATCGACGCACGCGCCGGACTGAACGGCACCGTAATCGCGTTCAATAAAACGACCAGTGCCAGCCCATAATTCCACTCAGCCGGAATGGTTCCGACGGAACCCAATTCTCGCAGCCCCGGCAAATCGCGCAGCAACCAAACGAATCCCAACACGACGACGACCTTGATACCTTCAATCCATTTCAACAACCGCCGCCGGTCGCACGAATCGACCCACGACCCAATAAGCGCGTACAAAATCAGCATTGGCAGAATCGAAAAAATCTGCACACGCAGATTCTGGCGACTGCCAAGTTCCTTTAATTCTTCCGTCTGACCCTGAAAAATAGTGTTCGCAGTGGCGATCATTAGCCCCTGATAAAACCGATCCCCCAGCGCCCCCAGCAATGACCCTGACAGCAGCTTGACATAGTCAGGATAAGCAAACACGTTACGCGCAGTTTGCGCTTCAGCATCGTGCAGCGGTTGGCGACCGGCGTCAGAATTTTCAGCCATGGTGTCTCGTCAGAAAAAGAAAATTGTTTAGGACAGAGTATGAAGTCATAGCGGGAGTACGGTCAAAATTCAATAGAATGCGCACAAATTGATCCAAGCAATTCCCCCATACATCAAAATCCTTTCCTCAAGCCGTTGCCGTTTTCGCGTATATTCGCGTAAATTCGCGGTTAAAAAAAGCCGTTCGCCGTTCCCTCATTTCGCGGTACAATACGATTTTGGCCTCGTTCCATTTGCCCGTAAGAAAGTTGAGTTTCATGCCCTCTGATTTTTCGATCTCTGACTTGCCGATGTTGTCGTCGCCCCAGAATCCCCGCGTCAAAGAATACGTTGATTTGCGCTCGGACGGAAATCTCCGCCGCGAGAAGCAATGCTTTTTTCTCGAAGGCCGCCGTTCCATTGAAGCCGCACTTTCGCTGAATCACGTGAAGGTGCTCGAACTGATTTTCTCCGATCACATTCTCGGCGACGATCTCAGCCTCATCGCCAAAGCCCGCGCGAAGAACGTTCCGCTTGTTCGCGTCAGCAAAGATGTCTACAAAAAAATCGCCGACGTCATGGCGCCCCAGGGCATTGCCGCAGTCGTTCGGACGCCCGAATGGACGCTCGAAGAGGTACTCAAGAAAAAGGACGTTCTGCTCGTCGCCGCATGTGGCGTTCAAGACCCCGGCAATCTCGGGACGTTGATCCGCTCATGCGAAGCCGCCGGAGCCGCAGGCCTGATCGTGCTCGAAGGTTCTGCCGATCCGTTCAACGCCAAAGTCGTTCGAGCGACCGCAGCTGGATTGCTCAGCCTCCCGATTCTGCGCATGAAATCCGACGCGTTCTTGAAAGCGATGCAGTCCGCCAAAGCCCGCTTGGTCGCGACATCCGCGCACGAAGGCAAGCCGTTCAAAGCCTTCGACTGGATCAACCGCCCGCTGACCCTCTGCATCGGCAGCGAAGGTGTCGGTTTGCCGCCCGAGATCGAAGCTGCATGCCGCGAAAAAGTAACGATCCCGATGAAGGGCGATGCTGAAAGCCTCAACGCCGCCGTCGCCGCCAGCATTCTCTTGTTTCAGGCGATGTAAAATTTGAATGACGCACCCGATGCTGCGTCCTGTAAGATGGAGGCAGTTACCGCAGTTCAATCTCGTTAAGGAGTTGACCGCATGTCTCATTTCATCGGCCAGATCATCTTCGGTTTCATCGTCGGAGTCATCGCAAAATTCCTGATGCCAGGACGCGATCCCGGCGGCTGCATCATCACGATTTTGCTCGGCATCGGCGGCTCTGTCCTGACCGGCTGGCTCGCCCGGACGTATCTTCCGCAGATCGGTGTATTGGGCCAATGGGGCGGCGCGATTGCCGGAGCGCTTCTGATTTTGATCATCTATCGCATGATATTCGGTGAACCAAAAAGCTGATTGAGAGTCCGGCTTCGCTTGAAATATTGAGCGAAATAATTACAACACTCAACTTGCCTGGACGGGCAGTCGGCCCGTCCGCGTCTGTTTTTTAAAGGAGTATTTTCAGTGAGCGCAGAGACGTTGCAATTCAAGACAGAACTCAAGCAAATCCTCCACATCATTGTCCACTCGCTGTATTCGCACAAGGACATTTTCCTCCGCGAATTGGTCAGCAATGCCAGCGACGCCATCGACAAAGTCCGCTTCGAGTCCCTGACGAATCACGACCTGATCGAAGGCGATTCAAACTGGAAAATCAAACTCATTCCGAACAAAGAAGCCGGCACGTTGACGATCTCCGACAACGGCATCGGCATGACGCGTGAAGAACTCGTCGAGAACCTCGGCACCGTCGCCAAGTCCGGCACGAAAGCCTTCATCGAAGCTCTGAAAAATGCCGACGCGAAAGACCGCCCCGACTTGATCGGCCAATTCGGCGTCGGCTTCTACTCGTCCTTCATGGCCGCTGACACTGTCTCCGTCGTCTCCAAAGCAGCCGGCAAACCCGCTTCGAAATGGACCTCGAACGGTGAAGGCGAATTTACCATCGAAGACGCCGAACGCGCAGGGCGGGGGACCGACATCACGCTCCATCTGAAAGCGGACAGCAGAGAATTCATCGAAGAATGGACGCTCCGAGAGGTCGTCAAAAAGTACTCCGATTACGTCGAACATCCGATCACGATGGATGTCCAAAAGACCGGCGAAAAAGAGGAAGATCGGCAGATCGTCGAAGAGACGATTAACTCCCAAAAAGCGATCTGGTTGAAGCGTAAATCGGAAGTGACTGCAGAAGAACACACCGAATTCTACAAGCACCTCTCGCACGATTTCGAAGCCCCGGCGAAGACGATCCAATACAGCCCCGAAGGCATCATCGAATTCAAAGCGCTGCTCTACATTCCGGCCAAGCGCCCGATGGATTTTATGTGGGCCGAAGCCAAGCGCGGCCTGTCCCTCTACATCCGCCGCGTCCTGATCATGGACAATTGTGAGAAGCTGTTGCCGCCGTATTTGCGCTTCGTCAAAGGTGTGGTGGATGCCGCCGAATTGCCGCTGAACGTCTCGCGCGAAATCCTGCAAGACAGTCCGCTGCTCGAAAAAATCAAGACGAATCTGACCAATAAAGTTCTCTCGACGCTCGACGAGATGAAGAACAAAGAAATCGATGTCTATACCGGCTTCTACAAGGAACTCGGCGTGGTCCTCAAAGAGGGCATAAGCAGCGATTGGGGCAACCGCGAAAAGATCGCCGACCTGCTCCTGTATGAATCGACCAAGACCGAACCCGGTAAACTGATTTCGCTTGCCAAATACGTCGAAGGCATGACGGAAGGCCAAGAAGAAATCTACTACCTAATCGGCGAAAGTCGCGAGTTGATCGAACAATCCCCGCACATCGAAGCGCTGAAGGCTCAGGGCCGCGAAGTGCTGTTGATGACCGAACCGATCGACGAATTCGGCGTCGAAGCGCTCGGCGAATACAAAGGCAAGAAGCTCAAGGCCGCCGACAAAGGCGCGCCGACAGTCAACGTGGACGAGCAGAAAAAAGAAAAGTACAAGAGCCTGCTCGACGTGTTGAAAACGCGCATCGCCGACGTGAAAGAAGTGCGCCTCAGCACCCGCTTGAAAGACAGCGCCGCGTGCCTCGTGGCCGACGACGGCGACATGAGTTCCCACATGGAACGCCTGATGAAGCGCATGGGCCGAGCCGACGCGCCGGAATCCAAACGCGTCCTGGAACTCAACCCGGACCACCCCGCCATCGAAGCCCTCCAATCCGTCTTCACCAAAGACGCCACGGACGCACGAATCGAAACCTACGGCCGAATCCTTTACGATCAGGCACTGATCGCCGAAGGCTCAAAAATCAAAGACTCCATCGCCTTCGCCAAACGCATCAATGAACTGCTAGCGAAGGACGCAAAGAACTAAACGAATCCAAGCGGGCCTCTTTCGGATGACGGAAGAGGCCCGAAATGTTGCCTGTCCCCGGATTGATCCGATGTGGAGAAGACATTACAATGCCTGCCGAATTACTAAAGAAGCGCAAGTCAGGCTTACCCAAGCTTATTGCAAAATACTACGCCGATCTGAAAGAATTCGCGCACCAACTTGTCATGCACGAAATGGGCATTCGGCCAGCATTTCATGGTTTACTTGCTTCTGTTGGAAACGAATTTGGCTGGACACTTATCGCAGAGCAAGAGAAGAAAATAAACGGGAAAATCATCAGGCCGGACGGCACCTTCAAAGACAAAATGAATCTCGTACGCGGGTATTGGGAAGCCAAGGATACGTCCGACAACCTTGAAGCGGAAATCGAAAAGAAACGAAAGGCTGGATACCCGTTCAACAATATTCTTTTCGAAGATAGCACCTTCGCCGTTCTCTATCAAAACGGACTGCGCATTCTAAAAGTAGATATGCGGGATCCGGCGAAGCTCGAGGACATAGTCGTCGAATTTTTCCGGCACATCGAACCGGAAATCGAAGCGTTCGAGGACGCCATCGATGAGTTCAAAACCAAAGTTCCGGACTTAGCAGAAGGTCTCGCCAAAAAGATCGACATGAGCCACAAGGATAATCCAGCATTTAAAGCTGCTTTTGCGGATTTTTTTGAACTCTGCCGCACCAGTCTTAACCCCAATCTCTCGCAAGCCGCTGTCGACGAAATGCTCATACAGCATATCCTGACCGAACGGCTCATTCGCGAAATATTTGACAACCCTGAATTTGTGAGCCGCAACATTATCGCGGCGGAAGTTGAGAAGGTCATGTTAGCGATGACCAGCCGTTCCTTTGATCGAAAAACGTATTTGAAGGAACTGGATCGTTTCTATGTCGCCATCGAGCGCGCAGCGCGAACGATGACGGATTTCTCCGACAAGCAGCACTTTCTCAATACGGTCTATGAACGCTTTTTCCAAGGGTATTCCGTTAAGCTTGCCGATACGATGGGCATTGTTTATACGCCGCAAGAGATAGTCGATTTCATGTGCGCCTCTGTTGCCGAGGTACTCGAAAAGGAGTTTGGCAAGAAACTCTGGAGCGATGACGTTTGCATCATCGACCCATGCACAGGCACCGGCAATTTCATCGTAAACCTCATCCGCCGAATTCCCAAAGCCCAACTTGAAGAAGTCTACAGGCATCGTTTATTCGCTAATGAAATTATGCTATTGCCGTATTACATCGCAGCGCTGAATATCGAGCATGCGTATTACGAGCAGACTGGACGGTATGAGAGTTTTGAAGGATTGTGTTTTGTAGACACACTGGATATGGCCGAGCATGCACAGGGGCAGCTTAGCTTTATGACGGCTAAGAATGCGCAACGTGTAGAGCGGCAAAAGAATACGCCGATAACTGTTGTCATCGGTAATCCACCTTATAACTCTAATCAAGAGCGCGAGAACGATAATAACAAGAACAGGTCCTATCCAACTATTGACGCGAACATTAAGGCTACATACGCAAAAGAATCACGTGCAACTCTCAAAAACAAACTTTACGACCCGTATGTCCGGTTCTTCTGGTGGGCGTTGGATCGTCTTAGAGATAGAGACGGCATTGTTTGTTTTGTGACTAATCATAGTTTCTGTGTCGATCCGATTCCTTTCGACGGGATGCGCAAAAGGTTTGAAGAAGAGTTTACCAGTATCTATCACGTTGATCTTCATGGCAACATCAGGAAAAATCCAAAGCTAAGCGGAACTACACATAATGTATTCGGCATTCAGACAGGTGTTGGTATTACTGTTGCTGTGCGAAAGAGTACGGAATCAACTTTGAAGATCAAATACCATCGCGTTCCGGAAATCTGGAAAAGTGATGCCAAGTTGAGTTGGCTCGCTGATTCGAAGTCCGTTGGCGGTGTCGAATGGAAACCAATCAAACCCGATAAGAATCACGATTGGGTTTTGGCAGGTAATGCTACTGAATACGCGTCATTTATATCTGTTGGAACAAAAGTAGCTACGCTTCGCCAAGGAAAAGAAAAACACACAGTATCGATTTTCGCTCGCTTCGGGCCGGGTGCCAAGAGCAATCGTGACGATGTCGTATATGATTTCTCAGCGGAGAGTCTTTTAAGCAGAGTTGAAGCAATTGGCGAGGCGTATAACTCAGAAGTCGATAGGTATAAGCGTAAGGGAATGGGGAAACGGATTGACGATTTTGTCGACGCATCAAAAGTTAGGTGGAGTAGCACGTTAAAGTTGCATCTTCAAAGAGGCAATTACGTGGCCTTCGATTCAGACAACATCCGGGAATCGATGTGGCGGCCATTTACGAAACGCTTTGTCTACTTTGATCCCATTCTGAATGATCGACTTGGGGTAATGCGTCGGGCGTTTCCTGATGCCACTACCGAAAAAGAAAATATCGTCATTTGCTGCACATCACATTCGCAAATACCATTTGTCGTACAAATATCAAATCGGATCATGAATGAGGCTCCGGGTGGGCGCGCAGGGACTTGCTTCCCCTTTTATGTATACGATGAAGACGGCAGCAACCGTCGCGAAAATATCACTGATTGGTCTCGTGAGCATTTCCGTGAGCACTACAAGAATAAGAAGATCGATAAGTGGGCCATCTTCTATTATATCTACGGCGTATTGCATCATCCCGCCTATCGCGAGAAGTTCGCAGACAACCTCAAACGAGAGTTGCCACGAATACCGTTTGCGCCTGATTTTTACGCGTTCTCTAATGCGGGAAAAAAGCTCGCGAAGCTCCACCTTGACTATGAGAAGCAGAAGGAGTGGAAGTTGTCGTTTGGTGAGACTCCTAGAGTACCGCTATCGTATCGCGTCGAAGACAAAATGCGTCTGAACAAGGACATGACGCAATTAAACGTGAATCCGTCACTGACGCTCTCGGGTATCCCGTCAGAAGTATTTGAATACCGGCTGGGCAATCGGTCCGCACTTGACTGGGTGATTGATCAATACCAGGTTAGCACGGACAAACGCAGTGGAATCACATCCGATCCAAATCGCGCAGATGATGAAAAGTATATTGTCCGTCTGATCGGGCAGGTTATCCGCGTGAGCTTTGAAACCGTTCAGATCGTTAAAAAGTTGCCGACAGAATTCGCCGGCATGCCCTGTTGATAATTCGAAGACAGACGTTCCATTTAAACCACAATGGAGCGCCACTGATATTCAGCACCCAAGCACTTACTTTTCCTTTGTAAGTGCTCCGCCCCATATCCACCCTACTTCAACTTATCCTCCGGCGCTCCAATCACCATGACGCCTTCCGTACCCGCATCTTCTTCGCGAATTCTCATGCAATAGAATGAGCGATACACAAACACGAGTGCGATCAAAAAGAAGAATACTCCGATACCGGTCTTCAAATTCTGATTCGTCATCGTGACCGCAATTTCGACGGCGAGAAGCCCGAAGAGCGTCGTGAATTTGATGACCGGATTCATCGCGACGGACGACGTGTCCTTGAACGGATCGCCCACCGTGTCGCCGACGACCGTAGCGGCGTGAAGCTCCGTGCCCTTCTGGCGCAGATCGACTTCGACGATTTTCTTCGCATTATCCCAAGCTCCACCCGCGTTGGCCATGAAGATCGCTTGGAAGAGCCCGAAGAATGCGATGCCGATCAGGTAGCCGATGAAGAAATAAGCATTGAAGAACGGCAGCGACAAGGCAAAGCAGAACACGACGATGAAAATATTCCACATGCCCTTCTGCGCATAGACGGTACAGATGCGGACTACTTCCTTCGAATCCTTCTCGGAGGCCGTCGTCGCGTCAAGTTTCATGTTCTCCTTAATATAGACGACCGCGCTGTACGCACCGGTGACGACAGCCTGCATCGACGCGCCCGTGAACCAATAGATCACGGAGCCGCCCATAATCAGTCCGAGAATGATCTCGGGCTGCACGATGCTGAGCGCTCCGACGACTTCCTTGAACGGGCCGGGGACACCCGATGCGACTTGGATCTCATAGAGTTTCTGCAGAAGCATAATGATGCCGAACACCATCGTAGTGGCGCCCACGACGGCCGTCCCGATGAGCACTGGCTTGGCCGTGGCCTTGAACGTATTGCCCGCGCCGTCACCTTTTTCCAATTGATGCTTGGCGTTTTCGAAATCAGGCTTGAAGCCGAAATCGCGTTCGATCTCGGCGGCGATACCGGGCTTCCCTTCGATCTGCGAAAGCTCATAAACAGACTGCGCGTTGTCGGTGACCGGGCCGTAACTATCGACCGCAATCGTCACCGGGCCCATGCCGAGGAATCCGAAAGCCACAAGGCCGAACGCGAAGATCGGCGCGGCATACATGAACTTCGCCGGCATCATCGCCAGCAGCGCCGGATTCTGCGAGAAGTAATACGATACCGCCATGAGCAACATGATCACCAGGCCCATCCAGAATGCTGAGAAATTCCCCGCGACGAGGCCCGACAAAATGTTCAGCGACGCGCCGCCGTGCTTGGAACAGTTGGTAACATCCTTCACGTGACGGGAATTCGTGCTCACGAAAACTTTGGTGAATTCCGGAATCACAGCACCCGCGATCGTGCCGCAACTGATGATGACGGACAGCACCCACCACAGCGCAGGTTGCACGCCGGTCTGATGCGCGAGCAAATAATAAGACGCAACAAACGTAATCCCGATCGACACAGCCGACGTGATCCAAACCAGATGCGTAAGCGGAGCCTCAAAATCAAAATCCTTCAGCTTGCCGTATTTGGCCTTCGAGATGACTTGGTTAATAAGGTAAGAGACAAGCGATGTGACGATCATCAACGCTCGCATCACGAAGAGCCAGACAATCAGCGTGGCGCAGAGCGGGGCGTTGTCGACGAGAGCGAGCGCGAGAAACGAAATCAGCGCGACACCGGTCACGCCGTACGTCTCGAACCCGTCAGCCGTCGGCCCAACAGAGTCGCCAGCGTTATCGCCAGTACAATCTGCAATCACGCCCGGATTCTTCGGGTCGTCCTCAGGCAGCTTGAAGACGATCTTCATCAAGTCGGAGCCGATGTCAGCGATCTTCGTAAAAATGCCGCCGCAGATGCGGAGCACCGTCGCGCCAAGAGATTCGCCGATAGCAAAACCGATGAAACAGGGGCCGACAAGTTCCCGCGGGAGGAACACGAGAATACTGATCATGAAGAACAGCTCCACGCACACCAGCAGCAGTCCGACGCTCATACCGGAGCGCAGCGGGATGAACAGCGTGTTGAGCGGGTTGCCCTTGAGAGCCGAAAATGCCGTGCGCGAATTCGCGACCGTGTTGATCCGAATACCGAACCACGCCACACCGTAAGAACCGAGGATACCCAGAATCGACGCAAGCAGAATGACGATGACATGGGCCGCCGAATTATTCGAGAGAACACCGAAATAATAAACCATCGCGCCGCCAATCAGCAGCCACAGAATCGCGAGAAATTTGCCCTGCGTGAAGAGGTACGTTTTGCACGTCTCCCAAATCATGTTGGAGACATCAGCCATCGATTGGTGAACCTGCAGCGCCTTGGTCTGCGTGTATTGCACAAGCCCAAAAACCGCGCCCATCGCGCAAATCAAAATGCCAATATACATCAGCATTTCGCCGCTGACGCCACCCAAGCCATCGAAGCGAACATGCGTGAGATCAGGAATCTTAATGTCAGCTTCACCCGCGCGAAGGACCGACATGACCGACGCGGCCAAAGCAGTCGCGCCCAGTTTCAAAGCAGTGCGGATTTTCATGATGGTTTTGAAGGGTTGAGAGGGTTTAGATAAATGGAGACTTGCAGCATCGTCATCGCAGAAAAAATAGCGTCCTCATCTTGACCACGTTGTGCTACGTGGGGACTTACGACGGTGCCATCGATGAGAGTCATGCGTGACATAATGTAAGTTTAGCCGGTAGCGCTACGCTGTAAAGCGCAACTTCAAAACAGAAATCACATTTTTTCTCAAAACGAAACAATATCAATCCCTGACCAGTCATTACCGTCGCATGCCAGTGCCATCTACACCATTCCCGCTCCGCGCTCCACAACAATCACATCGTGCGCATCCCGAGTATAGCAAGCCGATGCCGTTCCCTCTCCCCTTGAGGGAGAGGGCCGACGAGACAGCCGTTCCGTCTCGCGGGGTGAGGGGTAATCACTGATTAATCCCACGCGCTCCAAACCCTAAATCCCCCGTTCCCACAAAATCACATCGTGCCTTAAGCCGCGTCAGCGGCGCAAGTTCAAATAGCCGTGGTTATAGTGAGCGAAGCGAACAAGCCCACGGAACCGCCACCCCGAATCAATCCAGCAGCGTAGCTGCGAAACGCAACCTCATATGAATCCCCATTCCCACAAAATCACATTGTGCGTCTATTGGCCTGAAGAATAAATCCAATACGATATATTATATACTATTCCGCTGTTGTGAACTTCAATGAAATATCTATTCATACAACGAAAATACTCGTCCAATTTCAATCGAATTTTTAAGAATCCGGTTGGTTTAGGTGGAGCTTAAAGCTATTGGACAAAACCCCCGTACCAAGAAGTACCGCGCAGCCCGCCGCAAGCAGATTGGCGCGGGGGTTTTGTCCGGTAGTGCTTACTTAATTCTTTCAATGCAATTCAACGTCTGTCCCAATCCTGTTCGGCTCGTCCATTGCTATCGAATCCTCTTGCTAAAAGTAGTTGCTTTTGGATTGAAATCAAGGCGTGTTTAGATTTGA
>Ga0194061_1001354_pt1 | contig 14371 bp, 10 predicted proteins | sample SepL2221m_MetaG_FD_163423 | JGI IMG/M metagenome (GOLD analysis project Ga0194061, IMG submission 163423) | Anoxic zone freshwater microbial communities from boreal shield lake in IISD Experimental Lakes Area, Ontario, Canada - Sep2016-L224-21m | ecosystem: Environmental > Aquatic > Freshwater >...
TTTTACCGTTCGGCACTGTACGCTGAGACTTATTCTGAGCGTAGCTGTAGTGTACGTCGGCGTGGTTGCTGGTGTTGTGGTCGTGGTTGTCGGTGTTGTGGTCGTAGTTGTCGGTGTTGTGGTCGTAGTTGTCGGTGTTGTGGTCGTAGTTGTCGGTGTTGTGGTCGTGGTAGGCGGTGTTGTGGTCGTAGTTGTCGGTGTCGTAGCCGTGGTTGTCGGTGTCGTAGCCGTAGTTGTTGGTGTCGTAGCCGTGGTTGTTGGTGTCGTAGCCGTGGTTGTCGGTGTCGTAGCCGTGGTTGTTGGCGTTGTAGCCGTGGTTGTTGGCGTTGTAGCCGTGGTTGTTGGCGTTGTAGTCGTGGTCACCGGTGTAGTAGTTGTGGTCGAGGTGGTCGAGGTTGATGATGTGGTGCTGCTTGACCCCGAATTTGACCCGCCACCGCAAGCGGCCAACCAGAAGAGGGCCCCCATCAGCACCGCGTATACGTAATTGCGCTTAAACATGAAATCCTCCTTATGTAGTAGTATGCCTTCTCTCAGGAGTGGCCTCAAATAGTGGCCATAAATGAAAACTGCGTCCACTGGTCAATCTTGATACAACAAATTGTACAAAAAAACAATTTTTGCGTTTATAGTGCGTACAATCAAACTTTCGGGAGGCACGTCAGGCATGTCTTTTAACGGTGAACTTGAACATTTTCCGCTTGTGGATGTTGTGCAACTGCTCCACTCGACGAGAAAGACCGGTACATTGACCCTGAAAGGGGCCAAGGGTGAAAGCCAGCTGGTTTTTAATGACGGCTTCTTCGTAGGCGCCAACCACCTTAACAACAGCGTGAGAATAGGACAGGTACTCCTTGAGATGGGCGCCGTCACCCAGGAGAACCTCGACAATGCGCTGCAGGAACAGAAACGTGCCGGCAATGAGCGGAAACCGCTGGTGGCAACCCTGATAGACCAGGGAGTCATCAACAAGGACGATGCCTTTAAAGGGCTTGAAACCTTGATCGAAATGACTATTGTCGAGGTTCTCACCTGGAAAAGCGGCAGTTTCAATCTCGACGTCACCCAACTTGAACTCTCCGATGAATATCGTTATTTCCCTGAAAAACTTCACCAGGAAATTCTGCTGAACGCCCAGGGCATCCTGATGGACGCCCTGCGGATTTATGACGAAAAAATGCGCGACGGCACGTTGAGTGAGCTCTTTTTCACCACACGGGATGACGAAGATCAGGGAGAAAACGGCAGCCAGGCTGATGGGCGACAGGATATAACCGCCGACTTGCTGGGACTTGATGAACTTGATACGATTTCACGGAAAATTCCGGATGTATTCATCGGCCTCAAGGATCATGACCCGGCAGGCGAACACCGCCAGATTATTTCCCGGATGCTGCCCGAAGCAGATGCCGCGCAGAGCGAAAAGCTGGCCCTGTTTCTGGCCGGTTTGACCCGTTCGACTGCAGCCAATTCCTCCCTGGCCGTGATCCTGTTGACCCGCGATGAATTATTAGGACACTGCATCAGCAGCGTCTGTCGTCACGAGGGAATATTTGCGTTTGCGACCGACGAAGAAAGTTCACTGCAGATTATCATCGAGCAATCTCTGGGACGCGATCTGCACCCGCTGCTTTTAATAGACAGTATCCATGCAGACAGCGGCGAAAGTGTCCTGACGATCGTAACACAGAAAGTTGCCCTCTATCCCCAGATATCAGTGATGGTAGCCGCCTGTTGCCCGCTCTTCCACTCCATCAGCATGCAGGCACTTGCTGCCGGAGCCCGCGCAGTAATGCCACGGCCGTGTCGTCAATGTCACAACGATTCGTACATTCCCCAGTCAATCGACTTCCTCTCATCCCTGGGACAGTTTCTGACGCGGATAAGTCCGCAGCCGTCGCCGGAGGCTGAACGTCAGTTCGTTTCCTCCCTCAAACAACTGAAAACGCTTACCGAACCGCCTGAAGTCGCCCTACTGCTGCTATCCTTCACCGCCACGCAGTTCGAGCGGGCAATAACATTCGTCATTGCCAAATCTGAGTTGATTGCCGAAAAATCGATCGGCGTCACCTCCGGCAGGAATGAAGCACCTTCAGCACCGCTGAAGTTTCGTATCCCGCTTTCCGAAAAATCGCTTTTAGGTGAAATCGCCACCAGCGGCAGCGTTTATTATGGCCAGAAAACCGACCCGGCACTGACGTCGACTCTTTACACACATATCGAGCCGCCCCGAAGCTCCAAAATTCTGATACTGCCGCTTATCAGCCGCGGCAAGGTTATCGCGATGATTTACGCAGATTTCGGTTCCCGACCGGTGACACCGCCGCCACTGACCCTCCTGGAAGCCCTCACCCAGTGTGCAGGCTCCCACCTTGACAATGCTCTCTATCGCAAGAGTCTTGAAAAAACGAGCTGAACTGGTATACATATCGCATCCACATGCGGTGCATAATTTGAGTGAGAGGACATCATGGACGCAAATATCCTGCATCAAATCCTTGAAATAGCTTTCCAGAAAAAAGTTTCTGACCTTCATTTCGAAGTAGACAACCCCCCGTTCTTTCGTGGCCGCGGTCAGTTGATACGTGCCAAAATGCCAAACCTCTCTGCTGCCGACACCGAATTCATCGCCGCCACGGTACTTGAACACAATGGACGCCAGCTCTCAAATGACCTGAAAGAATTTGACGCCTCCTATTCGCTTCCCAGCGGCGGGCGTTTCCGGGTCAGTATTTTCAAGCAAAAGGGGCACTACGGCATTGTCATGCGGGTAATTCCTCCTGTCATCGGTACCTTCGAAGAGCTGCATCTCCCCCCCGTCCTGGGTGAGATTGCCCAGGCGCCCAACGGCCTGATCCTGGTGACCGGACCCACCGGCAACGGCAAGTCCACGTCGCTGGCATCCATGGTGCGTCACCTGAATGAAAATTTCACCTACAACATCATCACCATCGAGGATCCGATCGAGTTCATGTTTTCGTCGCAGAAGAGCTGCATCATTCAACGCGAAATCGGAATCGATACCGACAGCTTCGGCTCTGCCCTCAAAGCAGCCCTGCGCATGGATCCCGACGTGATCATGGTTGGTGAAATGCGCGACAAGGAGACCATTGATGCCTGTATTAAAGCGGCAGAAACGGGACATCTGGTTCTCTCGACCCTCCACACGCAAGGCGCCGTATCAACCATCAACCGCATCATCGGTCACTTTCCACCGGAATCGCAGGAAATTATCCGCCACCGTCTGGCAGATATTCTGGTGGCAACCGTTTCTCTGCGCCTGATCAAAGACAAAACCGGCGAGAAGGTGCTGCCGGTCGTTGAGATCATGCGCGCCACAACCACCATCCAGGCCTGCATCCGCGAAGGCAGGCTGGATGAAATTGAAAAACACATCGAGAACGGAGCATCCCAGTATCAGATGCAGTCGCTCGACATGCATCTCCTGCAGCTCTACCGCCAGGATCTCATCACCATGAGCGATGCCCAGCGCCTGACCCATTCCATGGACTTTGAGCGTAAGCTGATGTTCGACAACTGATCTTTCTTATTCACTCCGATTAATGGAAAAAATCCTCATAATTGATGACGAGGCATTCATCCGGGAGAATGTCTCCCGGATACTTGCTGAAGAAGGGTATCAGGTCTTCCAGGCATCCAATGGCGGGGAAGCACGCGATCAGGTTTCAGCGGGCGAGATAGATCTGGCACTGCTTGATTTGAATCTCGGTGCGGAAAACGGACTGGACATACTCAGGAGTCTAAAAGAGCTCGACCCTGAACTGCTGATTATCATCATTACCGGCTTCGGTTCCGTAGAGAGCGCTGTTGACACCATCAAACTCGGCGCGTTCCACTACATGAAAAAACCATTCAAAGCCGATGCGCTTCGGGTAATTGTGAAGCTGGCGCTGCAAACCCAGACCTTGAAGCGCGAAGTTCGCAATCTCAAGCGTGCAGACGGGTGCCTTCCCGGACGTTCCCCCATGATGGGCAAAAGCCCGGCATTCAACAACGTGGTATCGCAGATACGGGAAATTTCACGTATCCCTTCCACAGTGCTGATTACCGGCGAATCCGGCACCGGCAAAGAACTTGTCTCCCGCGCTATCCATGATTTTTCCGACCGCCGGGATGCCGCGTTTGTGGCTATCAACTGCGCTTCGATACCATCAACGTTGCTCGAAAGCGAGCTTTTCGGCCATGAAAAGGGCGCCTTCAGCGGGGCAGTTACCCGCAAGACCGGTCTCTGCGAAGAGGCCCATCATGGTACAATTTTTCTGGACGAAATCGGCGAACTGGATCTGGCGGTGCAGGCCAAACTTTTGAGGGTACTGCAGGAGCGCATCATTCGCCGCGTCGGCGGCATTAAAGACATTGCAATTGACATCCGCATCATAGCAGCCACGAACAGAAATCTGTCTGAGCGGATAGCCAACGGAACCTTCCGCGAAGACCTGTTCTACCGCCTCAACGTTTTCCCGCTTCACGTCCCCCCTCTCAGAGAGCGGCGCGAGGATATCGCACTACTGGCCTCATACTTCCTTGACACATTCAGCCGCTCATTCGGCCGCGATTTCAGAGTGGTGGCACCCGAGGCAATCCGCCTGATGGAGAACTATCCCTGGCCCGGCAATATCCGGGAACTCCGCAATGTCATTGAACGGATCTGCATCATGCGCTCAGGTCCATCGCTCCTGCCGGATGACCTTCCTCAAGAAATACGTGGGCTGGACAGACCTGAACCGGCCGCTGCAGGTGGCAGATCACAGCCCCCTCCGCTTGAGCTACCCGACGGTATGGGTCTTGATCAGGCCGTAACCAACTTTGAACGCGCCGTAATCTGCCACGCCCTGGATTTTACACAGGCAAATGTGCTTCAGGCAGCAGCTCTTCTCAAGATACCACGCGGCACCCTGCGCTACAAAATGGACAAGTACGGCCTGTGATACCTGTCAGCTTATTCAATGTTTTCTCTGGTTGCGTGATATGTTCACAACTACATGTAGCACGCAAAATTACGGGTTGATCTCCACATGCAAAGAACTACAATCCCGATATATAAAAATCTGGCGAGTGAAATCGAAAAATCCCATGCCCGCTCCAGACAGTATGGCGTAAACCCCAACACCATCGTCAGCAAAGATCACGTACGACTGAGCAGCGAAGCACTCTCGGATCTACGACAGAAAAATGCCGCTTTAGTTCAAGTAGCATCCGATGGACTTCGAAAGCTCTATGAACTGTTCCGGGGTGCTGGCTTTACCATGGCACTCGTACATCATGCGGGCTGCATCCTCGACGTATTCGGTGATCCTGATACATTGGCAAAGTGGGCCGGTGTAAACTACAGCCCCGGCTATCGCTGGCTGGAGAAGGATGTTGGAACTGGCGCCATTCCTTTGTGCATTGAACTACAGACCCCCGTTCAGGTTCATGACAAGGAGCATTACTGCAAACGCAGCCATGGCAGGACCGGTTCGGCGTCACCTGTTTTCGATGCAGATGATCGCTTTATAGCAGTAATCTCTTTGACAGGTGAGGCCAGCAAAATTCATTTACATACGCTCGGCATGATTGTAACGGCAGCTGAAGGCATTACGCGAGAACTGAAACTCCTGAAGTCTACGCGGGAACTTCAACTCAGCATCAGCTATTTGAATACTACGATAGAATCCATTGACAGCGGGATTATGATTGTGGATGAGATCGGCCTCATCACCCGGATAAACGGTATGGGAAAAACCATCCTCCGTTGTGAAGATAGCGATATCATTGGAAAACAGATTCAATCCATGCTCGGGGTTGATGCCAGTCTGAGAGCAGTTATTCTCAATGAATATGTAGACCGTGAAGTCTTTCTTAAAGGACCATCTGAGGTTATTCAGGTTTTTATAACAGCCAAACCGATTGGAGAATCCGGGGAAGGTTTTATTTTCAGATTTCATGAAAGTGGTCGGGTACGCAAACTGGTAAACAAGATTGCCTGGTATGGTGCACGATTCACTATCGACGACATCCTCGGAAGCAGCAATTTAATTGTAAGCGCAAAAAAACTTGCAAGAAAGGCAGCCCCCGGTGAATCAAGCATCCTCATCCTGGGCGAAACCGGAACCGGTAAAGAGCTCTTTGCCCATGCAATTCATAATTTGAGCAAACGACACAAGAAACCATTTATTGCCATCAACTGCGGAGCTATTCCCCGGGAATTAATCGAGAGCGAACTCTTTGGTTATGCCGAAGGAGCGTTCACGGGAGCGCAGAAAGGCGGTCATCCGGGTAAATTCGAGCTTGCCAACGAAGGCACCATTTTCCTTGATGAAATAGGCGATATGCCCGCTGATATGCAGGTAAAACTATTACGTGTCCTTCAGTCGGGTGAAGTTGCCAGAATCGGTGGTGTAAAACCCACAATGGTAAATGTGAGGATTATTGCGGCTACGAACATAAACCTGAAAACGCAGTTAGAGAATAAAACGTTTCGAGCTGATTTATTTTACCGCCTCAATGTTGTTCCCATAATCCTGCCTTCACTCAGAGAAATTACCGAAGATATTATGTTCCTGAGCAAGCTTTTCTTGAAACGTTATAGTGATTATTTTGAAAAAGGAAGCCTGGGTTTTTCACAGGAAGCAGAGTCGGCCCTGACTTTTTATCATTGGCCGGGCAATATAAGAGAGCTTGGAAATATTATTGAGCGCGCGGTCAATCTGGTTGACGGGCCGATAATCGGACTTGAGCATCTGGGGATTATGGCGCGGACTAAGAGGAAAACTGGGTCAGCCTGTCCGGGCAAACTACTGGAGGAAGTTGAGCGACAGACCATTCTTGAAATCATGGCCTCCGTCGAAAACAACATAACAAACGCCGCAAAAATTTTGGGTCTCACGCGTGCTACGCTTTACAAAAAACTGAAATTATTCGATTTCAGAAAGCCTGGCCTCCTCTAATCTACCAAACTCTCTCCACCTACCGTTTATTTTTTATACATGTATATTTTGTATACATCGCACCTAACTATCTGCTAAACAAACAATAATCCTGATACAGTATTTTATTGTATAATTATTATACGTTACATTGATTGCGATTCCTCTGTATCCAGCTATCTGCCTGAATGTGTTCCCATGCCGTAAGCGCCACAAAGCGGGCATCTGGAGATTCCGTACATCCGGTATTCAATTATATATATGGTTTGGCATACTACGTGTAAAACTGCCTTTCTAAATTACCGTTCTGGTAAATTGAAAGGGGATCATACATGCTTTTGAGAAATAAAGTTGCCATCATTACCGGCGGTGGAAGAGGCATCGGGAAAGCAATAGCACTGAGGTTTGCCGAACATGGGGCACATTGTGTGATTGCTGATATCAATCTGGAAAATGCCCGCGCTGTAACTGACGAAATAAATAACATGGGCTCAAAAGCATTGGCAATTACAACCGATGTTACAAATTTTCATGACGTCGAGTTGCTGGTTAAGACGTGCATCGATTCGTTTGGAAAGCTGGATATACTGGTAAATAATGCCGGCATAACGTCTGCAGCAACATTGCTGGAGACAAGTTCGGATGAGTTCAATCGACAGATCAAAGTAAATCTCGAAAGCGTCTATCTGTGTACAAAAGCGGTTTTCCCGATTATGATGCATCAGCGTAGCGGCAAAATAATAAACATTGCATCAATTGCTGGCAAAAGAGGCGGCGGAATTCTGGGAAAATCTGCGTATGCCGCTGCCAAGGGTGGCGTTATTGCCTTTACCAAAGCAATTGCACGAGAAGGAGGCCCATATGGCATTAATGTAAATGCAATAACGCCGGGGTTGACAGCCACAGAAATGACAGAGAATTTTGATGACGAGAAGAGAAAGTTGATTATTCAGGCCATTCCGCTCGGCCGAATTGGGGAACCCGATGATGTTGCGAAGGCAGCAGTTTTTCTGGCGTCTGATTATTCGGACTATATCACGGGCGAAATAATGGACGTGGATGGTGGTTTTATGATGGATTAGCGTGTTATTTTTTTGAATCGATACGCATTACAGTCACTGAGGCAGCTCAATTTATTTCAAAAGGAGATGAGAGCATGAAAAAACTGGTTAACGGGAAAATTGTCGCATTGGCATTAATAACAGCAGTAATCGCGGTGTGTGCCGGCTGGACTGCTCGTGCTGACGCCTCACAGTTCGTGTACAAGTATGCCAATAATTTGCCGGCCACGCATCCCATGAACATACGTGCAAAAGAGATGGCTGACAACATCAAGAAAGAGAGCGGAGGGCGCATAGAAATTCAGGTATTCCCGAACAATCAACTGGGATCCGACACTGATATGCTTTCCCAGATCCGATCCGGCGCAATCCAGTTTTTCACGCTGTCCCCCGGAATTCTCTCGACTCTTGTTCCGAATGCGTTCGTAAACGGTGTCGGATTTGCCTTCAAAGATTACGACACCGTATGGGCCGCGATGGATGGTGACCTTGGAAAATATGTACGTAACGAAATTGCCAAAACCGGGACTCTGTTCGCGTTTGATAAGATCTGGGATAACGGTTTCCGCCAGATCACCTGCAGCACTCGGCCGATCAAAACACCGGAAGACTTGAAAGGGCTCAAAATCCGCGTTCCGGTAAGTCCGCTCTGGACTTCAATGTTCAAGTCACTTAATGCCGCACCGGCAAGTATCAATTTCTCGGAGGTTTACTCGGCCTTGCAGACAAAAACGGTGGAAGCTCAGGAAAACCCCATCGTACTTGCCAGCACCAACAGGTTCTATGAAGTGCAGAAGTACGTATCACTGACCAATCACATGTGGGATGGCTTCTGGTTTCTCGGCAATAAGAAAGCCTGGGACAAACTGCCAAAAGATCTGCAGGATATCGTTACAAAAAATATCAATGCTGCTGCTGTTAAACAAAGAGCCGATGTCAGACTATTGAACGATACCGTACGTAAGGACCTGCAGGCAAAAGGTATGGTTTTCAATGATGTTGATTCGGCAAAATTTCAAGATACTTTGAGAAAATCGGGTTTTTATGCTGAGTGGCATAAAAAGTTTGGTGAAGAGGCCTGGAGTACGCTTGAGAAATACACCGGGAGACTGAAGTAATGAATAACCACAGCGAGGAAATCCCTGAAGTCAACCTGGAGAAAGTCTCAGAGTTTGCTCCACCGGAGCATCTCGCTGTGCCTGAACGCTTTGCTCTACTGGACAAAGTGGTCAAGCTGGTCACGGAGATACCTGCTGCTCTATTGGTGTTCGCTGAAATTCTCGTCCTGTTAGCGGGAGTAATATCCCGCTACGTTTTCAACTCACCGCTCACGTGGACCGATGAACTGGCCTCGATTCTTTTTCTCTGGCTTGCCATGCTGGGAGCAGTAATTGCTCTCAGGCGGGGCGAACATATGCGACTCACCGCGTTTGTCAATATGCTCCCACCCATCTGGCGCCCCTGGGTCGAAAACGTTGCTGCGATGGTAGCGGCAGTATTTATTATTCAGCTGGCAATGCCTGCGTTCACCTACATTGAAGAACAGTGGATGATAACAACTCCGGCCCTGGGGATGCACGACAGTTTCCGCGTGGCCGCTCTCGGGGTTGGAGTTGTGCTGATGATGCTGATAACGATTGTACGTTTTATTGAAAACTCGTCCTGGAAACAGGTCGCATCTGCATTACTGATTGTGGCGGTTGCGGCCGGGATATTGTGGGTGGCAAAACCGGCTTTACTGGCGATTGGCAACTACAACATGCTGGTGTATTTCATAGTAATTGTTGCTGTTGCTGTTGCAGCCGGTGTCCCGATTGCCTTCGCTTTCGGGATTGCCACAATTACATATCTGACAATGGTCACAGACGCACCGCTCACCATCGTCGTGAGCCGCATGGATGAAGGTATGTCTACACTGGTTCTTCTCAGCGTACCGCTTTTTGTGTTTTTGGGATTTTTGCTTGAGATGACCGGGCTGGCAAAAGTGCTGGTGGAGTTTTTAGGGTCGCTGATGGGACATGTTCGCGGCGGTCTTTCGTATGTTCTCCTGGGAGCGATGTTCATAGTATCAGGAATCTCAGGCTCCAAAGCGGCCGACATGGCGGCAGTAGCTCCGGTGTTATTCCCCGAAATGAAGAGACGCGGCTCAAAGCCCGGAGAATTGGTTGCACTTCTTTCTTCCTCGGGCGCAATGGGGGAAACGATTCCACCAAGCCTGGTAATCATCACCATAGGTTCGGTCTGCGGCATCTCAATTGCGGCTCTCTTTACCGGAGGGATTTTACCGGCTGCATTCTGCGCTTTGGCACTGGCTGTCGTGGCTTTTTTCCGTAATCGCGACGAGAACCTGGATGGTGTTGAACGCGCGAGTCTGGCGACGGTGGTGCGTAAATTTCTTGTGGCGCTCCCGGCTGTGGCGCTCCCTATCTTCATTCTCACAGCAGTAGTCAAGGGGATTGCGACCGCTACTGAAGTTTCTACTCTCGGTGTAGCTTACACCGTCATCCTCGGGATATTTTTCTACCGGCGATTCGACATAAAAAAAATCTACCCCATGCTGGTAGAAACCGCCTCACTCTCCGGTGCAATCCTGCTAATCATCGGCTCCGCCACAGCAATGGGGTGGGCTCTTGCACAGTCGGGATTTTCCAAAAACCTGGCCGACATCATGTCCAGAGTACCTGGCGGGCAGTTTGGATTTCTGGTCGTATCGATTGTCCTTTTCATAATTCTTGGAAGCGTACTGGAGGGCATTCCGGCCATGGTACTTTTTGGGCCGCTGCTCTTCCCTGTCGCCCGCAGTCTGGGTGTGCATGAAGTCCATTATGCTATCGTTATTATCATGTCCATGGGTATTGGTCTGTTTGCCCCCCCTCTGGGGGTAGGCTATTACGCAGCCTGTGCCATCGGCAAGGTTTCTCCTGATGAAGCGATGAGACCGGTCTGGCTCTACCTGGGAGCCTTGTTCATTGCGGTACTGTTTCTTGCAGCTTTTCCCTGGCTTTCCATCGTATTTCTGTAACTGCATCACCACTTATTTTCAGGAGCCCGATAATGGGAGCAAAAAAATACGGCAAAAAAATTTCGCTGAATTTTTATCATGAAATGTTCAAAATCAGACAATTCGAGCTGAAGGCCGCTGAATTATTCATGCAGGGTCTGATGGCAGGGAACATTCATACCTGCGCCGGTCAGGAAGCCGCAGAAGTGGGGGCCTGCCAGGCATTACAACCCACTGACTTCATAACATCGACCCACCGTGGTCATGGCCATTGCCTGGCCAAAGGCGGAAGGGTGGATATCATGATGGCAGAGCTCTTCGGCAAGGCCACCGGCTATTGCAAAGGTAAAGGCGGCTCCATGCATATTGTTGATATCAGCCTCGGCATTTTAGGGGCTAATGGCATCGTCGGTGCCGGTATCCCCATTGCTGCCGGATCAGCTTTAGCTTCCAAAATACGCGGTAACAAAGAAGTTACGCTGGCTTTTTTTGGCGATGCAGCCTCAAACCAGGGAACGTTCCATGAGGTAATTAATATGGCTTCAGCCTGGAACCTGCCATGCGTATTTGTGTGTGAAAATAATAAATATGGCGTTTCCGTATGTATCGATCGGGTCTGCAAGCTTGAAAACATTGCCGGCCGTGCAGTTGCCTACGATATCCCCGGTAAGGTCGTAGACGGCAACGATGTATTTGCAGTCTATGAGACCGTGAAGGAAGCCGTTGAGCGGGCACGAAACGGCGAGGGACCCAGCCTGATCGAATGCAAGACCTATCGTCATCGCGGGCACTACGAAGGGGATCCCCAGTCATATAAACCGGCTGAGGAAGTTCTGGAGTGGAAAGAACGTGATCCCATTACCCTGCTGCGTTCTGAAATTGTGAGCAGCCGTGTAGCAAAACCGGCTGAACTTGATGCCATCGAGGCTGTGGTTACGGAAGAAATCGAGGCTGCGGTCGAGTTTGCTAAAAACTCTCCCTACCCGACTCCGGACCAGGTAACGACTGATGTCTATGCCGTGGATAACGAAAGGAGTGTTATCCGATGAAGACTATCACCTATGGGCAGGCAATCAGCGAAGCCATGCATGAAGAAATGGTTCGTGACAACTCCGTGTTCATCCTTGGCGAGGACATGGGACTTATTGGAAGTGTTTTCGGTCTCACGAAGGGTTTTATGGATGAATTTGGCGCACACCGCGTCATCGACACTCCTATTTCAGAAGCCGGTTTTACCGGTATGGCGGTCGGGGCGGCAATGCGGGGACTGCGGCCGATAGTCGAGCTTATGTACGTAGACTTTGCTCCGATATGCCTGGATCCGATCGTCAATCAGGCTGCTAAAATGCGCTATATGACCGGTGGCCAGGTCAAGGTGCCGCTGGTGATTCGCGCCCCTGGGGGGGCTGGGCGCAGGAACGCCGGTCAGCATTCCCAAAGCCTTGAAGCCCTGTTCACTCACTTTCCAGGCCTGAAAGTAATCTCGCCAAGCACTCCCTACGATGCAAAAGGATTATTGAAAGCAGCCATTCGGGATGACGATCCGGTCATGTTTCTCGAGCACAAGCTCCTCTACGCCCAGAAAGGGGATGTTCCTGTGGAGGAATATGTCATCCCCATCGGGAAGGCCGATATTAAACGAACCGGGTGCGATGTGACCATTATAGCCTGGTCGCGCCAGGTGCTCTTTGCTCTTGAAGCGGCCAGGCAATTGGCGCAACAGGGCATTGAAGCTGAAGTTGTTGATCTCCGGACGCTTGTGCCGCTGGATTGGGAGACCATTGAAACATCGGTCAGAAAAACACATAAAGTGGTTGTGGTACAGGAGGCGGTGAAGCGAAGCGGATACGCCGGTGAAATTTCGGCGCAAATCATGGAAGAAGCCTTCGACTACCTGGATGCACCTGTAAAGCGTGTTGCCGGGCTGAACGTGGTGCCTCCTTTCAGCCCGGCACTTGAAGATCTCACCTATCCTGATGTCAAGGATATCATAGCCGGTGTGATGGAAGTTGTTTCCTAGCCCGTAGTCAAATTCACCAGGAGATCGTAGAGAATGGCTATTGAATTCATGATGCCGCAACTTGGTTTGACGATGACTGAGGGCACAATAAGCAAATGGTTTAAAAGCGTTGGCGATGCGATTGCTGTCGGAGAATTGCTGGTAGAGGTGGAAACTGAAAAAATTACCAACCAGCTGGAGTCAACTGTGGCCGGCACGGTCCTCGATATTCTCGTACCTGAAGGGAGTGCCGTACCGGTACAGACAGCTATCGCCCTGATTGGCAAACCTGGCGAGCAGGCGTCCCGGACGGTTGAAAGCACTGTTGCAGCACCTGCAGATATAATTGACGTTACTGACAAGGCTCCAGGCGTGGCATTACAACTATCATCAGCCGTCGGAAAACGGGTAATGGCATCACCATTTGCCAGAAAGTTAGCTAAAGAGCAGGGTATCGACCTGACAATAGTGACGGGAACAGGCCCTGGTGGCCGCGTGGTGGAGCGTGATGTCGTCGGTTTTATCAAGCGCACTACCGTAAAAGCTACTCCTCTGGCTGCCAGAATTGCGGATGATTTCGGGCTTGACCTGCATGCGATCAAAAAAGAGTCCCGGATCATGAAAGATGATGTAATTGCACTGCTTTCGAAGCGAGAGTCTTCTGTGACGGAATTTTCGACATCGGTGGTGTCCGTTACCGGAATGCGCAAGGTGATTGCAGAGCGGATGAGTGTGAGCTGGCAAACCGTTCCGCACGTCAATATGACGGCAGAAGTTGATATGACGGCCGCCAGCGACGTGAAAAAATCACTGGGCATTGCAGCGGGTAGAAAAATTTCATTTACGGAGATAATTATCAGATGTGCGGCGCACGCGCTCGGTGAGTTTAAAATCGTAAATGCAAGCATGATCACCGATACAATTCAATTACACGAATCCATTAATATCGGTGTGGCTGTTGCTCTTGAGAATGGGCTGATTGTACCGGTAATAAAAAACGCAGACAAAAAATCCATTATCGCAGTGGGAAAAGAAATTGGAGAATTAAGCCTGAAAGCACGTCAAGGGCTCTTATCCCGGGATGAAATCAGTGGCGGCACCTTCACCGTGACAAACCTCGGAATGTTCGGCATAGACCATTTTACACCCATTATTAATCAGCCGGAAAGCGCAATTCTCGGTGTGTGTCGCGTTGTTGAAAAAGCTGTCGTCAGTGAAGGAAGCATCGTAATCAGACCCATGATGAATCTCTGCCTTTCCTTTGATCACCGTCTGATTGACGGTGCTGTCGGCGCACGCTTCCTGTCCCGGATCCGTCAACTGCTGGAGCAACCGCTACTGCTGCTCTAACCACATATCTTTATCGGGATGAGTTGTGTAG
>Ga0194061_1001355_pt1 | contig 14362 bp, 9 predicted proteins | sample SepL2221m_MetaG_FD_163423 | JGI IMG/M metagenome (GOLD analysis project Ga0194061, IMG submission 163423) | Anoxic zone freshwater microbial communities from boreal shield lake in IISD Experimental Lakes Area, Ontario, Canada - Sep2016-L224-21m | ecosystem: Environmental > Aquatic > Freshwater >...
AGCCTTCAATTAACTTTTTCTTCGGATGGCTTCGGCGGGAGCGGAATCTCAGAGAGGCGGAACCTGCGTCGCATGTTGTTGAGGGTTCCGTCCAAATACTGCTTTTGAAAAGACCCAATCGTTTTCTGAAGAAACCCCACGCTCTTCGGCGCTGTCGTCGCTTCCAGAAGCCGAACGTCTTTCGTCCAAGACTGATATTCCACCATGATGCGCAGGTGCTTCACCGTTGCGTTGAAATGCGCGATGAAGTGGGCGGGCAGGAGAAATTTGTGACTTGTGAATGGGGTGACAGTTACAAAGCCTTCCGGCGGCGCTCCTTTTTTTGGAGGAAAAACAAGGCGCGCGGAACTTTGGACAGGTTCCCCTTTCTTCAGTCTTGCAAGTTCTTCCTTGGAAAGTTTTGGCGGCTTCGATTTGAAAGATGACGCGACTTCCCCGGTTGCGTTGAACTGGAATTCCTCCTTGTCCGTCACCATCACGACTTCGCGCACGATGAAATCTATGCCGGTGCGGTTGAAGATATCTGCGGTGATTCCATGAATCCCGCCCCCCAAGAGGACGTCACGAAGGTTTTTTTGAATGCTCCGTTTCAAAAGCATGTTCTTCCCCTTGTTCCGGGAGAGCAGCAACGACCCCATGACCATTGACCCGACGATGCCGGTGGTTGTGCCTTGGATTACTGCATTCCAGTTTATTTCCATGCCGCGAATTTTGAGCACGGCGCAGAGGAAGGGCAAGTTCTGCCGTGGTTTGGCCGTCTTGTCGCGGCGGGTTTGATCTCCTTGTGATACACGATCGGCGCGCTGCCCATCTGATGCCCGCTATTTCCGCGGCGCGGGCAGGAGCGAAGAGAACAAGTGACAGACTGCCCCTTGTTTCAAGGTACGTCTCGCTGTGGTGGCAATCCACGCTGACCGGAATGGGGCTGACGCTGCTGTGCTCGATTTTCCTCGTGAAAATCGCGCGCGTCTATCAGCGCCAGGCGAATCCGACGAAGGTCTTTTCCACCGAAGGTTCCGCGGAAGCTGAGCCAAACAAATAGCGCGGAGGGGAACACGGCCCGCCGGATCGCAGACTCGATCCGTGAAACACGGGAGACTCAACGCTCGATGATCTCGCCCCACACCGGCTCTTCAAGCTGGAGCGCTGCGTCGCTGAGTTCGCTGCGGTTGATTTTTTCGTACTGCGCGGAGACGTCGGACCACGCGCGCACCTTCAGCTTCACGCGATCACCGGGGCGCAGGCGCGCGGCGGTTGTCCATTTTTGTGCGCTCATGCTCAAGGTGCAGACGAGCGCCTGCGTGGCGTCGGCACCGTCGAGATCCACGAGGTGCGCGGTGAGGATGTGCTCGGCGTAGGGCACCGTGCCGGGACGCGGGACGCTGGAAATTGCGGCGACGGTGCCGGTGATGGTTTTCTCGTGACCCGGCTCGGGAGTGAAGAATTTCGAGGGCGGCGGCGTGCCGAGATCGAGCGGGAGGAGCTTCCAGTCGCCGATGGAAAGTTCGCGCGCGGCGAATTCCCAGACGACGATCTTTTTTCCCGCGAGACGATCGCGGCCGAGCGCGAGTCCGCGCTGCAATTGCTCGCGTGTGGCGAAGGAGCCGTCGCTGTTGCGCAGGATGCAGTCGAGCGGCTTGCCGAGCGCGCGGCTGAGGTGCTCGGCGAAACCGGCGGCCTCGCCCCAGCCCATCGCTTCGAGCGAGAAGATATTTGCGAAGCTGTCGCCGAGCAGCAGCACGCCGGCATCGGCGCTCGGGCGCCAGAGGCCGTTGCCCGCGGGGACCTGGTGGATCGTGACGGTCTGCGGGCGGAAATATTGCTGCGACTCCGGGAGGCCGAGCAGCCCTGCGATGTCGCCAAGCGCGGCGATTTGCTTCTCGGCCACGGGTGATTCGGCGGCGGCACCGGGCTGGATTTCGACAGCGAGTTTTTGCGCGATGAATTCCATCGCGTCGGGCCGCCAGTGCGTGTCGGTCTCGAGGTAAACCGGCGCGGGCTTGCGCGACAAGAGCAGCGGCGTCGGATCGAAGACGCGCACTTTTGCGGCTGCAAGGAGGGCGAGGAAATCCGCGTGCGAGACATTGTGCAGCGCCGTGCCCGCACGTGCGCCGAGCTTGTCCCCCTCGATGCACGGCTTCACCGGCATGGGCATGACGATGAGTTCGATGCCGCGCTTCGCGAGCTGATCGCGGAAATGGACGATGCCCTTCACCGGATCGGGCTGCACATGCGCGTCGTGCGCGCGCTGGCGGAGCCGCGCGGGATCGAGAAACGCGGGGCCGGTGATGTACTCCACATCGCTGCGGTAAAAGAGCCAGCCGTCGCGACCGACAAATGCCTGCTCGGTGCCGCTGTGCAGCATGCCCGTGAGCACGCCCTGCACGCGCGGGCGCAGCGCCTTCGCGATGACGGACAACTTTTCGAGATCCTTCTCGGCGGCCTTGATGTGCTCGGCCTTCGGAATCAGCTCCCAAAAATCGCCGGGCGATCGCGCGGCCCGCACTTTCGCTGACGGTGGCAGGACTCCGGGCATTTCGAAGACCGTCTGTCGCGCGATGATCTGCGCTGCGATCACCGTCATGATCGTGACGAGGAACGCGACAATGAGAAGCGTCTGCGCGCCGGGCGAAAAATGCGTGCGGCCAAGCGCAAGCTCGGCCTCGTCCTCGCGCGTCATTTTTCTCTTCGTCTCGGGAGTCGGCTCGCCGTAGCTCGGCAACGAGTGCTCGGGTGGTGTGGGAGGCTTGCTCATCAGAATATGAAATAGATGAACGGGTTGTATTCCTGCGTGGCGAGGACGACGAGCGCGAGCCAGCCGAGCGCGATGCACAGCACGGCTTTTCCGAGCGTGAGCCGCTGCGTCCAGTCCCACGTCTGCCGGCCGGCCCACACGACGAGCGCCGCGAGGGCGAGCGCGAGCAGCAGGTACGGCTGGAAGAGCACGCCGGAGATGAGCCGCGCGCCGTCGGGCAGCGCACGCGCGCCAAACATGTCCGCGAGATAGCCGAGCGCGCGCGGCAGATCCGCGGCGCGGAAAAACACCCAGCCGAGCATGACGATCACAAACGTGACGCCGATGCGGAATGGCCGCGGGAGACGCTTGTAGAAATTTTCACGCCCCGCCGCGCGCTCCGCCGCGAGCATCCCGCCGTGGATGCCGCCCCAGATGATGAAATTCCACGACGCGCCGTGCCACAGGCCGCCGAGCAGCATCGTGAGGATGAGATTGAAATACGTGCGCGCCTCGCTGCCGCGGTTTCCGCCGAGCGGGATGTAGAGGTATTCGCGCAGCCAGGTGGAGAGCGAGATGTGCCAGCGCCGCCAGAAGTCGGTGATGGATTCGGCGCGGTACGGGGCGTCGAAATTTTTCGCGAAGATGAAGCCGAACATGAGGCCGAGGCCGATCGCCATGTCCGAGTAGCCGCTGAAGTCGAAGTAGATCTGGAACGAGTAGCCCGTCACGCCGACCCACGCCTCGAGAGCGCCGCGCGAGAGCGCGTCGAATGCGGTGTCGGCGATCTTTCCGCACGGGTTCGCGAGCAGGATTTTTTTCGCGAGCCCCATGAGAAAGAACGCAGCGCCGCGCGCGAATTTTTCACCCGTGAGCGTGCGCTGCCGAAGCTGTTCGGCGAGGAATGAGAACTTCAGGATCGGTCCGGCGACGAGGTGCGGGAGCATCGAGACGAAGCAGGAGAAATCAATGAAGTTGGCCATCGCCTTCGCGTCGCCGCGATACACGTCAATGATGTAGCTGAGCGCCTGAAACGTGTAGAAGCTGATGCCGAGCGGCAGCACGATGCGCAGCGCGGGATCCCATTGCAGGTGGCCGAGGCCGAGCGAGCCGAGGAGCGCATTGAACGCGTCGAGGCCGAAGTTGAAGTATTTGAAAAAGCCGAGCGCGAGGAGATTGCTGACGATGGAGCCGAGCAGCGCGCGCCGCTGCGTGGGGCTGCGCGCGGCTTTCGGATCCAGCGTCAGCGCGTCCTTTCCCCGCGCGCGCCACACGCGCCAGTCGTCGTGCGCGATCATGAGGCTGAGCAGCCAGTCGAGCGACGTGGTCACGAACATCAGCAGCACGAAGCGCGGCTCGGCCCAGCCGTAAAAAGTGTAGCCGGTGAGCACGAGCCACAGATTGCGCATGCGCTGCCGCGCGGGCTTCAGCAGGTAGTAGCCGAGCAGCGTGAGCGGCAGGAAAAAGTAGATGAAAATGTGCGAGCTGAAAACCATGCGTCGGTCGCGCGCGGGCGGGCGCGAAGGTGCGGACGATGCCGCAGGTCGCTTCCAAAATGGAAGTTGAATCCTGTGCCGTTTCCGATAGTTGGAGCCGCTCGCGCGCACACCTGCCTCACCACACCGATTCATGAAATTTCCCGTCCTCAAAATCCTCGCCTGTTGCGTCGCCGTGACGTGTGCGGACGCCGGATCTCCGCGCGCGGAATTCGGCGCGCAGTTCGCGGCGGCGGAGAAGGCAAAGGCGAGCGTCCTCGCGGGGAGCGACGGCTGGCTGTTTCTCGCCTCAGAGCTGCGGATGCTGTCGTTCGACCGCTTCTGGGGCGACGCTGCGGCGAAGGCGAGCCGTTCGCCGAAGCCGGAGACCGCCGATCCAATTACCGCGATCGTGGATTTTCACACGCAACTGAAGGCGCGCGGCATCGATCTGCTGCTCGTGCCGGTGCCGCCGAAGGCTGCGATCTATCCCGAAAAGCTCGCCGGCGGCGCGGCTCCCGACGGCGCGCTTGCGCCGCTCACTGAATTTTACGCTGCGCTGAAGACGGCCGGCGTCGAAGTGCTCGACCTCGCGCCGATCCTCCTTGCAGGCAAGACGGGCGAGCACGGCGCGGTCTTCTGCGCGACGGACACGCACTGGTCCGGCAGCGGCTGCGTGCTCGCGGCGCAGGCGATCGCGAAGGCCATCGAAGGAAAGATCCAACTGAAGCGGACGGGTACGTGGACTTCGGAATGGAAGACGATCCCGATCCAAGGCGATCTGCGCGATCTGCCTGGCGGCAGCAAAGGCGGCGACGAAAAGATCGCCGTGCGCACGGTCAGCGGTGTCGGTGGCGCAGCGGTCGCCCCCGATCCCGGCAGCCAGGTGCTGCTCATCGGCGACAGCCACACGCTCGTCTTTCACGACTTCCTCGCCGAGCGCGCGGGCCTGCTCGATCAGCTCGCCGCGGAAATCGGCATCGCGCCCGATCTGATCGGCACGCGCGGCTCCGGCGCGACGGCAGTGCGCACGGCCCTCTACCGGAAGAGCATCAAGGATCCGGCGTATCTCACGAAGAAAAAGATCGTCGTGTGGTGCTTCACCGCGAGGGAATTCACCGAGGCGGAATCCGGCTGGCAGAAGCTGCCGGTGGCGAAGTGAGAAAAACGCGGCACAATCCCTGCACGCGTGACCGGACAACCCGATTTTGAAATGCCGATTCGTTTAAGAACAACGGTGGATCAAACTTCAGCCGACCAGCGCGCAGAGCGCGGCATCCGCCGATGGATCGCACACAGCACGGCGTGGATCGCGGCTGCGTTGCTCGCAACCGCACCGTTCGCGACCGCGGAGCCGCGGCCCATCGTGAAAGATCCCGACGCCGCCGAGCCGGCCGACGAGCTTACGATCCCAAAGGCCCGCGTGGTGAGTCTTCCGAAGACGCACAGCCATTCCTCCAAGTCGTCGAAAAAAGGCACGCCCACGACTGCGAACACCAAGACGCCGGAGGACTCCGCGAAGACCAAGCCTGCGACGAAGACGCGGCCCGGCGACGAGCATTGGTTCGCAGCGGCTGCGTCATTCGATCCCGTGCCGGAGATCGCCGTCTCGCTCACCATCCAGATCCGCAAATCCGCGATCACCGCGGAGTCGGCGAAGGGACTCTCCGTCCTCATCCTCGGCGACTCGCTCAGCCTCTGCGGATTCGGGCAGCGCCTCGACAGCCGCTTCCGTAAGTCGCCGCAGTTCAAAGGGGTCTTCACCTACATGACCTGCGGCACCGTTCCGCTGAGCTGGCTGCGATCCGGCGGCTACACGAATGCGAAGTCGTGCTGCGGATTTTTCACCATCGAATCCGACGAAGACGGCGGCCCGATCATTGTGGACGACACCTACGGCAACAAGCGCGGCTCCAAACCCAAGGCGCACCCGGTCCCGAAAGTCGAGGATCTGCTCGGCCGCACCGAGCCGGACATCCTCATCATCCAGACCGGCACGAACCTCTTCGACCTTTTCACCGACGGAAAATCCATCAACCCGGAGCGGCACGACAAGGCGCTGAAAAGCCACATCGTGCCCTTCATGCGCGAGGTGCTGAAGACGCACACCTCGCTGCGCAAGATCTACTGGATCGGATCGCCGACCTCAGGCCGGATGACGGACGAGATTCAGGACTTCGTCTTTGAACGCTGCGTGAAATTCACCGCGCCCGCAGCCACGGTGATTGATAGCCGCACGCTGGTCACCTACCCCTTCACCGGATTGCAGCGCGACCACGAGCACTTCGGCGGCGCGGACATGAACCGCTGGGCCGACCGCGTCTTCGAGCGCGTGATGGGCGACCTCACTTTTCAATCGCTGCCGCCCGTGATCACCGCGCAGGTGCCGGACGAGGAAAAGCCGCCGGTCGCGAACCCTGCCGTGGACGACAAGGCGCTCGTGATCAAGGGCAGGCTCACTTTCAAATCCCCTCCCCTGCGCCCCGAGCAGTTCGCGCCGTACCATGAATCGCTCGTGGCCTACGTGTACGACGTCGTGAAGGTGCTCAAAGGCGATTACCAGGAAAAGCAGGTCCTCGTGATGCACCCCGCGCACATCCGCCGCCAGCCGCAGTCGCTCGGAAAATATAAGATCGGCGACACGTATGAACTGCGCCTGCGTGACGTGGACGAGACGCCTTGGGGGGCCATCAAGTCGAGCGACAAGACGGAGCACAACGACTTGCTGCCTTTCATCCAGGTCGCGGACGACCGCAAGCTCCCCTCGCGCGGCAAGTGATTGCCGGAGCACGCACCCCACACCTCACACCTCATGCCCAATCCCATCCGCTTTCTCTGCGCGCTGTTCGCCGCGATTATCCTCAGTTGCACGCACGCATCGGCGCGCGAAAACGCCGGACGCATCCTCGTCATCGGCGATTCGCTCACCGTCGGCGGATTCGGCGAAACGCTGCAGGATCTGCTCGTCTCGCGCTACGGCACGGAGAACGTGTTCGTCTATGGTTCGTGCGGCTCGGCTCCGCAGCACTGGCTCACCATTGAGCCCCCGCATGTCACCAGGTGCGGCTTCCGCCAGCGGACGCCGCAGCGCACCTTGGTGCTCGACTACAAGGATGGCCGCCGCCCGCCGCCGGTCGAGACGCCGAAGATTGACAAGCTGCTCTGGCTGCACAAACCGCAGGTCGTCATCGTGCAACTCGGCACGAACTGGTTCGACGACCTGCTGGGGCGCAACAGCGACGAGGAAATCAAAAAGATGGCCAAGGCGCTGGACCACCTCGCCGCCTCGCTGCGCGGCAAACAGGTGATCTGGATACTTCCGCCGGACACGACGAAATTTTCCAAGGCCGTGCAGAACGTCGTGCGCCAGCTCATCGCGAGGGCCGCGAAGACCTGGCGCTTCGACTACATAGATTCGATTCCGCTGACCCATTACGTGAACGGCCGCACCGGCAGCGACGGCGTCCACTACAGCACCGAGGCCGGCGCCGAGTGGGCGCGCGGCGTGATGAAGCAGCTCCAGAAAAAAGTCCGCACCGACAGCGGCCCGCGCGTCTTTTTTTCCGACGACCGGGGCTGAGCGCAGTCGCCACAAATGGTGCGCAGCGAAGCCCGCCCTTTGTGGACGATGCGGGTCGAATATTCGAAGACGTAGTTTCCCTTCGGCAGGTAATCTATGAAGAAGTGGCTCGCAGTGTCCTTCGTGGATTTATATTACGCGAGGCCGTCCTGGAACTTGTAGCTGGAGAGCACATTCACCGGCTCGGTGCCGCTGCCACGATAGTCGTTGAGGTGAATGTATTCCATGTCGCGGTCGGTGCGCGGGACGTTTCGCCCCCACCTCGGACAGCGCCATCTGGCCCTAATTCGAAACTCCAGCGACCGATTTGTATCCCTCCGCTTTGAGATGCTCGAGAATCGCGTTCGCCCGCGCGGTGGCCCCTTCGAATTTCACTGCGCGGACATGCACACTAATCTCCGCCTGCTTGTCGATTCCGGCATCGCTGAAGGCCTTCTTGAATTCCTCTACCGAGGCAAACTCCCGCTTCTGCTTGATGATGCGGTCGCCTTTGATCTGCGAGGAACTCCACAGAACTGTGCCCTCGGAACGAATCGCGTCAACAAAGTGGTGGCCGCTCGGCCGGTAATACTTTTTGAGGTTCGCATAACCGCTTTCTTCGTAACCATTCGCTCGGATGAACCCGAGCAACGCCTCATTCTGTCTGGGATTGGTCTTCGCAAACACCGACTGTTCCCACACCCCGGCAATCTCGATGTAGGCGGCCTTGTGGAGCCTCGCCTTCAGGAAGGCCACCTTGAACTCATCGAGGGTGACGAAATTCAGCGTCTCACGCTTTACGCTGTCGTTGTCGAGGGTTTCGCTCGCCCATGTGGTCGAGTCGCTGGCTTTGTCGGTCTTCAATTTGTGGATGCCGTGCGGGTAATGTTTCTTCATCAGTTCCGCTTCGCCCGAAGCTCCTGCCGCATCGACGCCAGCCAGCGCGATCCACAGACTGCACAGTATTCTCATCAGTTTCATGTTGTTCTCTTTGTTTGTTGGTTTGTTTGGTTGCGTGGTTTTGGTATTGCGTCCTGCGTGATGCCTTATTCCGCCACCACCCAGATGCTCTCCGAGTGGCTGTTGAACTCCGGCGCATACATGCACTGGATGCCCGCGAAGCCCGTCTGGTATCGCCCCTTGTGGACGACGCGCGTCGAGTATTCGAAGACGTAGTTTCCCTTCGGCAGGTAATCGATGAAGAAGTGGCTCGCGGTGTCCTTCGTGGATTCGTAGTACGCGAGGCCGTCCTGGAACTTGTAGCTGGAGAGCACGTTCACCGGTTCCGTGCCGCTGCCGCGATAGTCCTTGAGGTGGACGTATTCCATGTCGCGGTCCGTGTGCAGCACGATGCGCACGACGAGTTCGTCGCCGACTTTCACCGCGCCCTTCACGGGTTCGAGCACCGGGCCTTTCTTTGTGTTCTGCTTGGTGAAAAGCGTCTTCGTCAGCTTCAGCGGCGTGCCTTCGTAGGCGGTCACCTTGCTCATGTCCTCGAGATATTGCCAATGCACGCTGCCCCACGCGACGCCCTTGTCCACTTTCTTGAGCGTGATGTGTCCCTGCTCCGGCTTGATCTCGCCGCGCACGAATTTCTGCTCGTAGAAGCCCGTGCCGGCCTCGACTTTCTCGGGCTTGATCGGCTCGCCGCCGAGCGTGAGTTGCACGATGTCGTCGGATGCGAGCGCGTTGTCGCCGCGGAGCAGCAGCGCGTAGATCGCGTCCGCAGTGGCCTTCGTCGTCTTCCAGTCCTGCGTCTGCTTTTGCTTCAAGAGCCACACCTTGCAGTCCTCGACCGCCTTCGCGTCGCCCATCACCTCGTCGAACGCCTCGACCATGAGAGCCTGCGTCTCGATCGGCGCGCGGTACCACCACCACGACGCTTCGGTGTCGCGCCAGAACATCCCCATCTCCTCGTTCTCGACGGAGAATTCCTTGATGGATTTCATGATGCCCTGCGCCGCCGGCTTGTCACCGAAGCGCGTGAGCGCAATCGCGAGATGCCCCTGCGACTGGCGATCGAGCTTCAGCCAGAACTTGCGCGCCTGACTGAGGAAGAAATCCACGGCCTCCTTGTGCTGCGGCGCGACGGGGTTTTCGCCGATGAAAAAGCTGCGGCCATAGAGGTAAAACGCGATCGTCGCGCTGAGGTGATTGTCCTCCTTTTTGCCGTGAGCCAAAATATCGCGGTACGTCTTCTCGATCCATCCGTCGAGCGCACCGAGCGCCTTCACCGCGGGCGTCGTGTCAATTTTCACGCCGAGATGCCGCAGCCGGCCGAAGCCCGTCGTGATGTAGAGCGTGATGTATTCGTTGCCGTGTCCGCCGGGGAACCACGGCCACATGCCGTCGCCGTGCTGCATCTCGCCGAGCTTGCGCAGCAGCCGCGCCGTCTCGGTGTTGAGCCGGTTGTCGTCAAAGAGAATGCCCACATTGCGTCGCGCCTGGCTCTCCGCCTGCGCCTGCCGCACCCACGGCGTCTCCTCAAGGATCACAGACTTGAGGTCCTGATTTTTCTCCAGCGGGCTGTCCAGCGCGGGCGTGCCTTTCCACTGATCAAAGACGCCGCGGATTTTCGGATCGGATGCCGCGATGTGCCGCGCGAGCGCATTTGCGTAGAGCCGGTTGAACGTCTGCTCCGTGCATTCGTGCGGAAACTCCATGAGGTACGGCAGCGCCATCACCGCATACCACGACGGGTTCGACACCATCTGCACTGTGAGCGTCTGCGACTTCAGCGAGTCCGATTTTCCGCTCTCGATCAGCTTGGTGAAATCAAACTTCTTCGTCTGCGGTCCGCGCACCGGCAGCGGCAGCGACTCCGTCACGAGCGTGCGCCGCGAGAGCACCGGGAGCAGCCCTTCCTCGCCGTCCGAGAGCCGGCCCGTGGAGCCGACCGCCTTGTAGCTCAGCGGGTCCGCGCCGTCGGGCACCTTCAGCTTCCACGAGAAGCTGCGCGACTCGCCCGCGGGCATCTCGAAATTCTGATCCGTCTTCGCATTTTCAAACTGCGCATCCACCGGCTTGCCTGTGCGCGCATCCGAGAGCGCGAGCCGCACCGAGCCCTGCTGGCGCGTCGGCGACTGGTTGGACACCTTCACCGTGAACTCCAGCGCATCGCCCTCGCGCAGGAAGCGCGGCGGATTCGGCTGCACCATGATCTCCTTCGCCGTGATCGCCTTGTCCTCGATGAACCCCGCGCGCAGATCGCGGTCGTGCGCGAAGCCCATGAATTTCCAAGTCGTCAGCGCCTCGGGCATGGTGAACTCCATCGCCACCGAGCCATCCTCGCGCGCCAGCAGGTGCGGGAAAAAGAACGCCGTCTCGTTCAGATTTTTCCGCGCGGAGACCTTGCCGAGATCGGGTGCGGGAGGCGCAGGCGGCACAGCACCGCCGCCCGGTTTGTCGGCAGACTGCTTTTCCACCGCGCCCAATCCCGCAATACCATTCGCTGCCTGCTCGTCCCTCAGCGCCTCGCCCTTCGCAGCTTTCATCATCATCGGCGCACCATCCATCGCCATCGGGGCGCTCGCCGCAGGCATCGGCATCCCGCCGCCCAGCGCCATCCCGCGGTTCCGGCCAAACTGCATATAGTTGTTCCAGATGTTCGCGGAGATCGCGTCCGGGTAGCGGCGATACGAGATCTCCACGCCCTTCTGTTCCATCGGCCAATTGCCCTGAAGGTGATTGAGCTGCCGCAGCGAATTCTCGAACTGCGACTGCCGGAATGAATCGTCCTGCCGGAAAACCGCGAACGCCGTCTGCCATTGATGCGCAAGGAACGCGTCGAGCGACTGATCGTAGAGCGCAGCGACCATCTCCGCGACGGCCTTCTTCGCATCGGGCCCGGTGACCACCGCGGTCCACGTCTCCTTCTGCGCAGGCTCCATTTTGGAAGTGAAATGCTCCCACTTCACCGTGAGCTGCTTGTTGCTCCACGGCACGTCCACGTGGCGCGAAGTGAGGTAGGCGCGGTTCTCACGCACCATCGTGACGTGCAGCGTGAAGCCGCCGCGCATCCCCTCGGATACTTTCTGTTTCACCTGCTGCTGCGCGAGCCCGAGTTCCGTCCAGAAACTCTGGAGCATCTTTCCGCGGTGCTCGATCTCGATGAACGCCCGGCCCGAGTCGTAGCCCGTGCCCCAGAGCGCCATGAATTCATCGCCCGGCTCCAGCGTCCACTTCGGCGCTGCGACGAGGTTCGGGATTTTCACGGCGAGGCTCTTGTTGTCGAGCTTCAGCACCTGCACGTTCAGTTGCGCCGTCACCTTCTTGCCGAAGCGATCCTTCGTCTCCAGCATCGCGCGATACGGCCCTGCGCCGAGCTTGAACGACAGCGCCCCCTTGCCCGCGCCGTCCGTCGTGAATGCGCGCTCCACCGCGACCGCGCCGAGTTCCCATGAATTCGGATTCGATGGATCGGGCGTCGGTCCCGGAAGGCCGGCGGGCACGATTTTTCCTCCTCCCACCCTACCGCGGCGCGGCATCGGCGAGACGCGACCGTGCAGGCTCGCACGCACGACTTTGTCGGGCTGCTTCAGGTGGTAGATTTTCAAAGTCCCCAGCGCCGACTTGCCGTCGCCGTCGAGCGTCTGCGTGGAAATTTTCACCTCCACCGGATTCCCGTCCGTCTGCCATTCCTCTGCGGAGAGCGACGCCTGCAACGCCGTGTATCCCGCATTCAAACTGCGCTGGCCTGAACGCGTCTCGCCCGTCGTGTCCGTCACGTCGGCATGGACCGTGTAGTGAAAAGTCGGCTCGTCCTTTTCCGCCACGGCGGCATCGGGCTTCGCATCGAACTCGATCACGAATCCCCCATCCGCCTGCGTCACGGCCGTGCCGTGCGCGATCTCCTGCGCGCCCTGCGCCGGCATGGGCCGCCACCAGAAGCACGCGCCCCACCAGATCGGGAAACGCACCTCGCGCACCACGCGATACTTCACCTTCGCATCGCCGATTGCCGCGCCCGTGTAGGCGGTCGCCTTGCCGGGCACCGAGACTTTCGCGTTCAGCTTCGCCGCGTCCTTCGGTGCATCCATCGTCACCTGGAATTTCGGCCGCTTGTATTCCTCCACATTGAACCCCGCGCCGCCGTGCGGCTCGCCCTCGGTGCGGATCATCATGTGCCCCGCGAGCCGGTCGCGCGGCGCAGTGAAGCTGCCGCTGAAAGATCCATAGTCGTTCGCCGTGTGCGTCGCCCGCGCGACTTCCTTCCCGTTTACGTCCTGAAAAATCACCGTGAGCGTCTGCCCGCCGAGCGTCTTGTAGTCGTCCTTGTCCCGATCCGCGCGGATGCAGATGCCCTTGTACTGGATCGTCTGCCCCGGACGATACAGCGAACGGTCCGTGAAAAAAATCGTCTGCGACTGCACATCCGGCTGCTTCCCGCCGCGGTGATTCGAATACTGGTTCCCCGACGCGAGCTGCTGATCCTTGTGTGCCATGTGGACGAACACGCCGCGCCCCTGCGGCGTCTGCACGGAGAAACGGCCATTCGCATCCGACTTCGTCTTCGGCCCTGCACTGAATTTCCCATTGTTCTCCTGCACCCAGAACTGGATGTCCGCGCCCTCGATCGGATTGCCCGAATTCGCCTCCAGCGCGAAGCCCTCCACCTTTTCATCGCCCCACTGCCAGCGCATCACGAGCGCAAGATCGCTCACCCAGAAATCCGTGAATGAAACCATGTTGTTCGCCTCGGTGAATCCCTTGTCGTGGCTCGCGATCAGAAAATAAAAGCCGGCCTTCACATCCTTCGGCGCGGGGATTTCCTCCACGCGCTCGCGGAAATCATCCGTCGCCGGAAGCTTCGCCGACCACTCCATCTCCGGCTTCGCGCGCAGCAGCTCCTTGCGGTCGTTCGGGTTCAGCCACTGCGGGTTTCCCTGCGAGCGCTTCACGCGATCCACCCAGTCCATTTTCACGAGGCGGAAATGGATGTCCGTGAGATTCCGGTAATGAACATCAATCGTCGGCAGCGGCGCATTCCACACGCGCTCCGTCTCGACGCGCGACGACTTCGCCTCGATCTGCCGCACGAGATTGAAGCACATCTTTCCACCGATGCTGTTCGGATAAGTCTGCTCGCCCTGCTTCGCGATCTTGTGCGCCTCCACGAGTTCGTTCTCGCCGTGCAGCACATTTGCCCATTCGGAGCGTGCCCAAGCGGAGATCTCATGATCTGCCCACGCGTCCACGAATCGCTTCAGCGCCGACTTGTAGCGCGCATTCTTCTCCTCTCCGAACGCCTTGTTCTTCCCGAGGATCAGCCGCTCCAGATCGCTGTGCAGCAGCGCCGACTTGTCCGCATCCTCCGCATGGAAACGCATCAGGCTCTGGTAAAGCCGGATCGCCTTGAGCGAGATCGAATCCTTGTCCGTCGTCGCCGGCTCCCATTTCAAAAATTCCGCAGGCGCTGCAAAGATCGGGCTCTCCGCCGAAATCTCAAACGAGTCCTCCGCCTTCGACCCCGCCTGCTCGCCCGACGTGTAAAATGCGAGCGCCTCGTGCGCGATGAAATCAAACATCGAGGGCCGGTAGCTGTCCGGCACAGTGCCCTTTTGCAGCAGCTCGTCGTAATCCGCGACCTTGATT
>Ga0194061_1001356_pt1 | contig 14332 bp, 3 predicted proteins | sample SepL2221m_MetaG_FD_163423 | JGI IMG/M metagenome (GOLD analysis project Ga0194061, IMG submission 163423) | Anoxic zone freshwater microbial communities from boreal shield lake in IISD Experimental Lakes Area, Ontario, Canada - Sep2016-L224-21m | ecosystem: Environmental > Aquatic > Freshwater >...
CGTCGTCATGCGCCAGCCTGCGGGCAGTTCTTCGACATCCGTGACTAGCTTGCCGTCTTGGCGTTTCCAGCCCAGGGTTACGAACTCCGCCTCGCTTACCGGAAGTCGCGCGCGGCACCATGGCAGGTCGACATCCGTCGGCGGCCGAAATGTCAGCGTCCGCTGCGGCCGGTCCACGCGCACGCCCAGAAGGTGGGCCAGCAGCAGGTGGATTACGTGGCTCGCAAACGCATGGTTACAGGAATTGCGCGCGTGGGTGTGTTCCCACAGCGTGCCCGTGAGTTCCGCCTGCGGCAAGAACGCCGCGCGCAGTTCGTTCACCAGCCGCTGCGTCTGCCCATGCCGGGCCAGCAGCATTAACCGCAGATGCTGCGCGGGCAGCGCCCCGGCCTGGTTCAGGCCGGAATGAAGGACTGTCGGGTCCGCGCTGCACTGCGTAAGCAATTCCTCCCACAAAGCCGGATGCGATTGTGGCGAAGCTATATCGAACCAGAACGCGTAATACTGGCAGGCTTCCGTCCGGTTTGCGGTGCGCTTGAGCTGGCCACCTTCGCGCACCGCGTTATCCACGAAGTAGCGGCCGTCGTAAGACTGCGCCAGCACCGTCTGGCGGATAGCGGCAGCCTGTTGGCCCCACGCGGGCCGCCGGTAGAGGGTGCAGGCCGCCTCCAGGGCCGCCGCGTAGAGCATGTTCGTTGGGTAGTTCACGGCCTGCGTGTACTGGTTGGCATCTGACCAGTCGACGAACACCCACTTGTCGAGCCGCTCCAGCAGGCCGTCGTCGTTGAGATACTTCTGGAAGAACGCAAAGAGGGCTTGCACCTTCGGCCACATCGCCGCGAGCAGCGCCTCGTCGCCGCCGCGTGTTTGATGCTCGGTCAGTTGCAGCACCAGCCACAGCGGCCAGTTCGGGATGTAGTTGGCCAGGGTTCCCGGGGGGGAGTTTCGCCGCGGTAGCCCGTCGGCGGGGTAGCACTTGGGCAGCATCCCGGGCGGGTAGTCCGGCAGCGTCGGGCACAGGGCATAGTTCTCGATGAAGAGGGCGTCGCCGGAGATTGCGCCCGTCAGCCACGGCTCCACCCGCGCGGTGAAGAAGCTGTCGCACAGCCACCCCGCGCGTTCGCGTGAGGGGCAGTCGAGAAACACATCCACCGCATTCTGCGCAAAGGTGCGCACGCCCGATTCAAAGATGGCGTTGAGCCCCGCGTCAGGCGAGGTGAAGGTGCATGCCGTCGGCCGGGCGTACTCGCGCAGGCAGAGGTTCTCGACATGCACATCGCCGGTCAGGGCGAGGATCTTCACATACCGCAGCGTGAACACCTCAAACGACTCCAGATCGTACTCGCCGGCGGCAAGCTCGTAGCGTACGCCGCAGAAATACTCCAGCCGGCGGCAGTTCACGTCGCCGTCGGATAGGTACTCATCGCCCGTGATATACAGCACGGCAGGCTGGTCACAGCGGACGCGGGCGCGCAGGAAACCACTGCGATTGACGGCAAAGTCGAAGATAGCGAAGCGCCCCTGTCCCAGTGCAAAGGCGCTCGAGTCCAGGGGCACTGGCGCGGCATCGAAGCGGCTCCGCCACTGCGCGGCCTCCGCCGACAGGTCAACCTGCCAATCCGCCCGCAGAAAGCCCGCCAGTTCGAGCCCCGAGTTCTGGCACAGCCACGCTTCTCCGGAGCGCTCCACTGGCGCAGCCGCCTGATCGACCATTCCGCCGGCGACGAACCGCGAGGGGCGCACGCAGTGGAAGCGCGGATACCCGACGCGCCGCGGGAGCAACTCGGGCGGCGCCACGACTTCCAGCGTTTCGCGTCCGCGCGGCGCCTCGGTATTGCAGCGCCAGTCGCGTGACGCAGGTGTGAGCTTCCAGGCTTCCGCAAAGCCGCGCTGGCGGCTCAACCGCTGCACCCGCTCGACCCGCTCGCCCGGGAGCAGCGCTTCCCAAGGCGCCTCCAGACTGCCCGTTGCGGCAACAATGGCACCATTTACCAGCAGTTCGGCCTGCACGAAGGGCCGCTCGTCCGTCAACGCGTAGGCGGGGATGTTGGCCGCGTTGATCTCGATGGCCACCACGTGTCGGCCCGCGGTCAATTCCAGTTGCCACTCATCCACCCGGGCCGTGCCGTGGGCACTCCGCGCTGGGCCGCATCCGGCAAAGGCACCATCCACCCATGCGCGGTACGCGGTGCGCGCCGTAAGGCGCAGCACCGCGCGGACCGGCGCAGGCAGGTCCAGAACGCGCCGCAAGCCCGCTGTGATGTTCATCTGCTCATGCCATCCCCGAAGCCATACTGGCCGTGCGGCGTGGAAAAACGCATTCATAGTCGCTCCTAAACTTGACTTTTGCCGTTTTTAGCGGCGAGTATTTAGGAACAGAGACATCGGTCTGCCCATATCACGCCCATGTCCGCCGGTAACGCCGCCTCGATCCGCAACCACGGGCCGGCCATGTCTGCCCGCCGCATGTGTTCGGCATGCCAGAAGCTGAGTAAATCCAGTACTTCATTTACCAAACGCGACCACCGAACCATCTTCACAACAGACAATGAGTTGTCCCTGAGCCGTGGCCAGTCCACATTCGGTAACGCGCGCCGGCAGTGCAAGTTCACTGAGAAGCTTGCCGTCGGTTGTCGAGAGAATCTGCACAAAACCAGCGGTACCGTCCCGCTTCCCGCCGCCAGCATACAACCGGTCACCCGCCTTGATCAACGCACTGTAGGAGTCTTTCAAGCCCAATTCCTTGCTGAGAGCTTTCCACACCAAGTCCTGCGGCCCCTTACCAATCTGGCCGCAGCGGAGGACCGGCGTGAGACTGCCGGGACTGGTCGGATCCATCAGCAGGTAGCTCTGGACTCCATCCGTCGCAATCCGATGCGCACTCTGTGCGCCGGTCCGCATCGCCCCGCCCCAATTATGGGTCGAACCACCACGTCCACGGTCGGTACGGAACCGGATCCGATCGCCGTTGCGGTCGATTGCCAGCGCCGGGCTGCCGCCGGTCAAATCCTTCAGGTCCGTCGAGAGGTGCAACTGTCTGCCGATCCAGAACCCCTTTCCGTCTGAATCCGCGATGGCGAGGCCGGTGGTGATCACCGCCCTTTGTCCGGTCTGGATGGCGCGTTGCGCGCGCGGCTTGCCGGTCGCCACGTCCAACGCCCAACAATGCAATCCACCAATATCCGAGTGCAGACCGGCCACTGCGATGACGGTGTCGCCGAGGATCAGCGCGCTGCCCGGGAGCGGGAACGCCGACGCGAGGTGGCCGTGCAGCATCGCGATTCCGTCCGTCGGCGCGGCCAGAAAACGCCACACGAGTTTGCCATCGGTCAGTCGCACGGCGTACACCGCCCCGTCGTCACAACCAAAAATAGCCAGCCCGCGCGCCGGGATCAGTGTGGGCGGGCTGTCCACTTTGCCGCCGGTATTGAAACGCCAACTCGGTTTCCCCGTGGTCGCGTCAAAGGCCAGCACCTCATGCGTTTCCGGCGCCGCCACCACGACCAAGCCACCGGCCATGACCGGGGCGCTTAACGCTCCGAGGTATCGTTCGCTATTGCGACGGTCGGCATCGACATCGTCGAGCCGCAGTTTTCCGACCCTGGTGCGCCACTTCTCCTTGAGTTCGCCGGCCGCCACCGCTGTGCCGACCGACTGGCGTTCGGGATTTCCGAGATAAGTTTCCCAACCTCCCGGCAGAATCGCTTGCGGAGTGGCCGCAACGCCGGTTGTCAGCCGCTGGGCGTCGGCAATCGGTTGGCCCGGCACTTTCGGAGCGAGCGCCTGATACCCCCGCGTGTAATCTCCGCAATCACAGGCGGTCGGCAGGACGTACACCAGCCCGTTCGCGGGTACGAGACCTTGACCGCAGGCTGAGCGTGCACCGAAGTTCGCGCGCGGTTGGCCGTTCGTCCCGATATACAACCAGGCATTGGCAATCAGGCAATCGAGCGTGGCGCGCGACGAAGTGCAGGCACCGTTGCTGCGGGCCGCACGTGCGCCGGCGGTGAGGATCTCGCCAATCGGCTTACCCGTCCGCGCCTCAAACCGGTGAACCCCCATGCCGTCCAGCAGGATCACTTCGCCCGCCCGAACCACCACCCGTTGCGAAGCGTTGTCGTATAGTTCGCCGGGTTGATATTCGCGCTTCCAAAGTTCCCGACCAGTGGCCGCGTCCAACACCGTAATGGTGTGGCCGGTCCGGGCTTGATAACTGGCAGTATGAATTACCACCAAACCTTCCGCCACTGCCAACGGCTTGAAACTAGCCCGGGCCTTGAGCGCGCCTAGCTTGCTGGTCATCTCCCGGAGTGGATGAACGCTCTCGTTTCGCCAGCGGAGTTTGCCATCGGCCAGATTATACGCGGTGACGGCCCGCACCTCATCCGCCCGGTTGTAGCGTTCGGTTTGACCAGGAGTGACAGCCTCGGCGGCCAACACCAGATCACCGGCGACCGTCGGTGAAAACCAGGTCGCGCCGATGAGGGTCTGTTGCCAGCGCCGCTGACCGGTCTGGCGATCCAGCACGATCAAGTCCGGCCCATACGACTGCACGATTACTTGATCGTTGACAACAAACCACGGGACCGGGGCAACCCGCTTCATCGCCCCGCCTTCCGGGACCTCCACCGCCTTTTCCAAGCCCGTGCGTTTCGCCTGATCGTAGGTCTGCAGCACTTTGCCAGTGGCCAGATCAATCGCTACCAACGGTAAGTTGCGCGGTGGTTGTTTGAGGTTTATCACCACTTTCGAATTGGCATCGTAATAACAGTAAATACGCCCGCCGTGCAGGGCCATGTCATCACTGTCTGAAAAGTATCCTGGCATACGCCACCGGAGCATTCCATTGCCCGCGTCGCGACAAACGAGGTCGCTCGTCGCAGCATCCACCACCACCCAGTATCCATCGGCGATCCGTACAATTTTGCCCCCGCCACAGACATCCTCCATGGCGGGACCGTGTTGCCATTGCACCGCTTCGGGATAACCAGCCACGCGATCACGGCTGACACAATTGCCGGTGGCGTCATACCAATGCTGATACCACCCATCGATCTTGTCGTCTTTGGATTTGATCACTGTTTGCCATTGACCTTGCCGTTGCAGGTACGCCGCGCCTTGCACGGCGAGGACTCGCTGAATTTCTGCGGTGTCTGGCCGGTCGAGCTCGCTGACCACCAGATTCACGAACCGGTCGGGATGCGGCAAATGTCCGTCCGCCGGCAACACCCCCACCACGACGCGGCCACCAAAACCACGTTCCTGAATAACGGCGCGGGCTTTCTCCACTTGCGCCGCGTCGGCAACCAGCCAATGCAGCTGCATTCGTCCGCCATCCGCCAGTCCCACCGGCAACTCCGCGTTGCCGCCAATCACGATGGCCAGTCCGCTTTCGATTTTGGTTTCCCGCCGGACATCCGCCGCCGTCGGCGCGGCTTCGGACACAAGCTGACTAGTCAGCAACCATCCGGCGATCGTCAGGATTTGCGTCAATTTGTTCATGGGTAATTCCTTACTTGCTTGGTCCAAAACACCGCACGGTCCGGTCTTCACAGGCCACAAACAGCCGGCCGTCGGTGCCAATCAGGCCGTCCAGAGCAATGGAGGTGTCGAGTTTCACTTCGGCCAGCAGCTTACCGGTCACCAGGTCGAACGTCAAGAGACGACCGGTGAGTTGGCCGTTCTCCGGCACGTTGACGCCCGCCACCGCCACATCGCGTTGAATGATGAAACCCGCGCCCTGCGTGCCGTCAGGCAGGTCCGCGGTCCATTCATCGGGTGGACCGGAATAGTCTGTCTTGTTGCCCAGCAGCGCGGGCAACGGGCGGTCGGTATTGGCCAGCGCCCCAAACAGGGGCGTTTTGTTACTCGTCACAGACCCGTTGGTGATCATGGCTGTAACGAACCGGGCGAAACCGAAGATGCGGCCATTGTGCCATGCAAGATTTCGGGCGTAGACCCCGCCGTACGCCATCGGCACCCAAGAATAACTATGATACTCGGAGTCCTGATTCATCCGGGTGTGATGCACCAAGCCTTCTGCGGCAGGTTTGAGCATGTCGGAGGGAAACACAACTCCCTGCGCGGATGACTTCTCCAGAGTGGCGCCGTTGAATCGGAGTCCCTTGTCATCGCTGATGAAAACGTCATTATGAGGACACCGGTACCGCAGATTGTAGCTTTCTGGCAGGCTGTTTCTCGCCCAAAGTAATTTGCCATCGGCGAGCGCAAAAGCGCAGAGCGCCAACCCACCATCAATCGCAATCGTTCGCCCGGCACTGGCGTACACGACCCCATCCTGAATGCTGACCGAACCCACCACCGGCCAGCGCGATTCAATCAATCCATACGCCGGCACGTACGCCTCCTCCGGCGCCGCGCGGCTCCGCCAAATCAATCCGCCATCCGTCAAACTGTGGCAATAGACCCAGCCATCGCGCGAACCGAACACCACCCGTCCGGCCGCCAGCGTCGGCGGCGAATCCACCACACCGCCGGTGTTGACTGCCCAACGTTCCTTGCCGTTGGCGGCATCCAACGCCACGACGCGCAACCGGTCGGCATCGGCCACGCAGACCACCCCTCCGGCGGAGGTCAACCCGCGGAGACCATCGAGATTGCAGACGCGGCGGGCGCCGGTGACCAAATTGGTGGCGGGCGTCTTGCCCAGTGGTGTCCGCCACAATTCCCGGGGCTGACGGACGGGGTCGCAATCGAGCGCCGCCGACCGCCGCAGGTTCTGCCGGTACATCGGCCATTCTTTGGTGGCACTGATGGCGACTGTTGCCGGTTGACCCGGGCCGGTGATCAGAGGTCGCGGTCCGTCGAACTTGGCGTTACAAACTTCAGCGCCGACGCGGCCGTGGGCGGAGAAACCGCGGACATGCGCGTTACCGCAACCGCAATCGGACGCGAACGAGTAAATCAACCCGTTGGCGACGATGGCCGGCACACTACACGGGAGGCGAATCGCCCCATAAGTGAAATTCTTTCCAAGCGACAAACCGGTGGAGTCCACAAGTTGACCCCGTTTCCCACCGGCGATGGCAAACGTGGACAGCACCATCGGCGGAGTGCATTGACCAATCTGAAAATTGGGTGCCTTGCCCAGTGTTTTGCCGGTCAGCAAATCGAGCCATGAATCGCCCACCGCCAATCCACCACGCCAAGGAATGACCAATGCGCGCTGTTTCGCGGCATCGATGTCATTCGACCAAAGCAGTTTCCCATCCGTCAGGGCGTAGGCATTTAATTTGCCAGGCAGAACTGCCACCACGACCTGGTCGTGAACCAGCGCGACTTTGTTGGCACTCCGCTCCGGCGGACTGGGCACAGTCACTGTCCAGCGTTGCACCCCCGTGCCGATGTCGATTACGCGCAGGGCGTTTTCTTCCAGCAGCGCGAGCACTTGATCGGAGGCGAGATAGTGTTTTTCAGTGGCAGCCACTGACCAGCGGAATTCGCCGGCGGGGGTGTACGCCTCCCACCCACCCTCAACTTGCAGCATCACCAGCCCGCCTTGCACCAGCAATGTGCTGGCCATGCCGCCTTTTGAGGCGGGCTTTCGTCGTGGCGACTTCGGTGTTACCGTCTTGATTTCCGTGCCGGTCGCGGCATCCAGAATCAGCAACTCCCCTTTCGGTCCCACTAGAAAGACACGGTCATCCAGCGCGCCCAAATAGCCAGGCGGTTGCGCGCGGACATATTTCATCGGCTCGACCGGCACGTATGGCCGGCGCCACAAACGCGTGCCGTTATAGGCGTCTCGCGCCACTAAATAGATCGGCCGCTTGAACCGGTCCGTCGCAATGTTGGCGTCGTCGATGTTGGTCAGCGAAAACAGCCGGCCGCCGACGGACACCGTGTTAAAGGTGTCCACTTCCGCCGGTGTCTGCCCGATCATCGGGCCGTCAATCCATTGCACACCGAGTGGCATTTGGAGTGCCGCGTCGGCCGACGCATACGGTGTTCCGGCGCCACCATCCACTGTCGGCCACTCCACCGCACCGGCCAGTTTCACGCCACGCACCACGGACCACCTCCCTTGTTCGCGAATGTACAACGCACCGGTCGGCGCCAGAATGCGGAGCAGTTCCTCGCGGTTTGGCGTCCGCGCACCCAACGCCGCCGGATCGCAGACCACGAGATTCGCCACCCGATCGCCGTACGGCAACCGACCGCCCTCCGGCAACGCCACCACACTCATGCCGTTCTGCGCCGCAACCAACGCCTCCCGGGCTTTGGTCAGCGTCGCCTCATCACCGGCGACGCCCTGCACCACAAACCGGCCGGTGGCGGCCAGTTCATTTTCGAGCGCGCCGTCGGTTGTGCCGACATGGATGGCGACCCCGGTTCTGATTCCGGTCGCGGTCGTTATTTCGGCGCCAGTCTGCCCCCACGCCGGCCGGATCACCAGACTCGCAATCAATAAGCCCCCGACGCGGATCCACATACCTGGTTTCATAGGACACTCCAAATCGACAAAGGATGCTCTGTTCATTATCTGGTGGCGGGGCGGCGCGGAACCGCCCCCGTCACTCGCCAAACCGCAACACCCGGCCATCCGCGCAACTCACGACCACAAACCCCGCGCCCACGGCCAAGCCCTCCGGGACCACGGTGGCCGGTAACTCAACCTGATTGCGCTCCAAGCCGTCGGTCAAATTCAAGACGCGGAGCAACCCCTTCGCCAACCACGGGTCCTGGCCCTTGGCGACGGTGCTGGCTGGCAAGCCGGCCGAACTGGCCGGTGCTGGCACCGGCCCGGCAACCACCACCGCATCCCGGGTTAGCGCCATGGCCCAGACCCAGCCAGCTTTGGTCTGCCAACGCGGCGCGGCCGGTTGATCGAGTTGGGCGCGCGTCATTGCCAGAATCGTTGCGCCGGGGAAGTTGGCGTACGGTGCCCCGGCGCGCAGCTTTGGCAAGGTGCGAAACAAACCACCCACGTCGTTTGTTGGCATGTGCGAGGTGGCCGTTAGAATCAACTCCTCGTTCCAAACGAGGCAATGGCCGGGCACGCCATCAAACAATAGTTCACGCCGGGAACGGGTCGGCTCCGGATCGCGATACCGGGCGGTGTCGAGGATCGAGGTATCCATCCCGATCAACCGCGGCACAGGCTTTTTTAGGGCCGCGTACGACGGTTCGGGGCGGCGGTGTCTGCCGCCGGTTACTGGGGGCGAAATTGCTTCCTGGTCCAACCGCCCATAATGCTGGCTCAGCCAGACGCCTTGCTCCGGACCGCGCAACGGCACATCGGTGTACCAGGAACCGTGCGCCAGCCGCCGCCACTGCGTTGTCGTCCCATCCGCGACGTTAAACCGCCACGCCACCACGCCCTGTTGACCGCTTAGGCCGGCGACCGCCCATGCGCCGTCGCCATCGGGCAGCACCGCGCCGATTGCCGGAAATCGCGACTCGAGCAGCCCGTTGACCACGATCTGTTCATCCACCGGCGCCAGTCGCGCCCGCCAACGCAACCGTCCGTCGCGCGGGTCCACGCAATACACACGGCCATCCCGGCAACCGAAAACGCACCAGCCGGCCACGAAACTCGGCGGAGTGTCAATCGGACCCTCGGCAACAAATCGCCACCGGACCGCGCCGGTGCGTTCATCGAGCGCGACGACTTCACCGCGTTCCACCGCACCGACAACGATCAATCCGCCCCCAATCACCGGTGCGGTGAGTGTGGAGCCGTACAACCACCGCGCCCGCCACTCGGTGTTGGCTAAGGTCAAATGGGTTGCCGGGCGACTGGTCACCGCCGTATTCCACTGGCTGATAAGCCGGGCCGGGCCCGACGCCAAACTGCGGCCACTGCGCCATTCATCCCCCCGAAACGTCGGCCACACTGCCGGCCCGGCCACAATCCGAGGCGCGCTCCACGCCGGTCCCTGCTCAATCGCGCTGGGGCCTTGGAAGGCCTCCGCCGGCGGGATCGGGTCCACCGGCCGCAACGCCGCCAACCCGCGCAAGCGTCCCCAGGAATAATCACAGATGCAAGACTGCTGGGAGCTGAACACCAGACCGCCGGCCGTGATGGCCCCAGTCTTGCACGCCACACCGACCGGCACATGGCCAATGGCGGCGTGATAGCCGGTGGGCGATTGGTAATCGGGCAAGTAACGCTCGAAGAGCGGCTTCGTCCAGACGCCCGGATTGCAGGCCCACATCCCAAGGCCGAACACCCCCAGCCCGTACGCCCCGACCTGCGGCGCGGTCGCCAACAGTTTCCCGGTCGTTGCGGAATGCATGGTCACCGTCACCTGATTGTGGCCGGCTTCCACGGCCACGATATCATCGAACATCGTCGCGACGCTGATGGTGTCGCTCACTTCGATGCGGCTCACCAACGCACCATCGGTGAGTTGCACCACCGTCGCCGTCTTGTCAGCGTACACGAGCAACCGCCCCTTTTCCGCCGCGGCCAGACTCACGCCATTGGCCGAACCAAAATCCGCCGGGGTCTTGCGCCACAGCTCCCGCCCGTTCGCGACATTCACCGCCACAATCATCGAACACGGCTTCCCGCGACCCTCGTCGGTCCGCGACCGCTGCCGCGGTCCGCCCCCTTCGCCAATCACTACCGTCGTGCCATCGGCAACGACCAACGGCTCGGGCACGTCATCCCGCTGCCAGAGGGTCATGCCCGTAGCGGCTTCCACAGCGATAACGGGCGACTTTGCCAGCGTACCCGACCGATCCTCTTTGCCAAACGAAATAAGCGTCTTGCCAATCAGCACGACCGATGTCCCAAAAACCCGTTTGTCTGCGCCGCCGGTGGCATATATCTCGGCGCCGGTTTCGGCATCCAACGCCACCAATTGGCCTCGCTCAACGAGATAGACACGGGTGGCGTTCATCGCGAGCCGCCGCTGGATCTCGCCTTCCCGCAGTACACGGGTCCATAGCGGCAACCCATTCCACGCATCGTGCGCCACGAGATACCACGGCGATTTCTCCAATTCCTGCCCCTGCTGGTAATGCATTTGCGGCGTGGTGTCGGTCACTTCGAGGAACACCCGGCCGGCACTCGCCATGCCGCCGTTGCTGCCGCTCTTGCCGCGGCCTTGGCCGGCAATCCACTGCACCCAGAGCCGGTGCCGTTGGTCATCGTCGCGAAGCATCTGCTCGTACAGCTTGAACGCCGCGTTCGCTCCCCCGGCCACGATATGAAACCGGACTTGCGGATCGATGTTGTCCCGTCCGACCCGGGTCCCACCGGCATCGTGCATGAGCGGATGGGTCTGTTCATCCAAATGGGATGGCCGGGTCAGCACCACTTCCACCCGATCGCCCCGGACCGTGGCGATGCCCGCCGCGCCAATGGCCCGTGCCACGGCCGTTTGTGTCGTGCCGCCGGTCAGGATTCGTCCACCCGGAGCCACCACGCGTTGCGCCTCCGTCCACGTCAACCCGCGCGCGGCGGAGCGGTCCCAATCATCCACCACCAACACATCCACCAGGTGACTGGCATACGGCAACGACTTCAGCGCCGGTCGAACTTGGGCCGACACCAAACCCGTGACGCCCAGTTTCTCGGCCTCCGCCCGTACCGCGACCGCGCCAGCGTCGTCCCGCATCAGCACCTGCACGAGCGTCCGGCCTTCCGCAGCCCAAGCGGCCACGCCGGGCGGGGCATCCACGCACACGATCACGCCCGCCTTCACCGGCGCTTCCGCGCGTTCCGGTAACTCCCGAGCCTCCGCCCCCCACGCCAGGCGGATCGCCAGACATGCAATCAATAAGCTCCCGACACTAATCCGCATACCAGTTTTCATAAGCCACTCCAATTCTGCAAAGGATTCTCTGTTCATTATCTGGTGGCGGGGCGTTGCCTCGCCGACCAGAACCAACCGGCAGCAGGCCCTAAAACCCGCTGACCGTGTGGTCTTCACCGACCACCACGGCGTGGCCGTCGGCGACCGCCAAGCCATTGGCGATTGGCGGCGACGGCATGGCGGTGGCCGGGCCGACCGTCCATCCGCCGCTCGTGAGGATGGTGACCGTCGCCATCGTACCGCGCGGACCGGCACGGTCGGTCACGACGCCAACAGCCAAGATCGAACGGTTACCGGCCACGCCAAAACGGGCGAGCGCCCTGATGCCGAAGGGCAACTGCGCGTCCGGCACCGGTTTCTCCATGCGCATCCCCTCCCGGTAACCCAGGCTGATCCCGTTCTTCTCCTGCAGGCCGTTGCGACCGATGACGCGCAGGACACCGTTCGGCGCCGGGAACTCCAGCGTGGCGTCCGTCCTTATCCCGCGCCATGGCAGGGCTACCACTTTCATCTTGTTCGTGGCCGCGACTTCTCCCGTTCGTGGGTTCAGCGGTGTCAGCCCATACCCGCCAAACCAATCGCCTGTTGCCGTGTCATCGGGCGTGATCGCAAGGCCGTCCGCCGTCACGCGGAACATCCCGGCATTGCTGCGCACGATGCGCACCCAGACGGGGTTGCCGGTCGCGAGGTCGAGGGCGAACCCGCGGACGCCGTTGGCCCAGTTGTAATGATGCCCGGCCGTGCCGAAGACCATTCCCTGGTCCACCATCAACGCCGTGTTCACCGGCCAGAGACTGCCGATGCGGCCGTGAGCCGGCAGCGGGCGGACGCCGGGCGCGATACGTGTGCGCCAGCACAATTTGCCCGTTGCTGCTTCCAGCGCCACCACCCAGCCGCTCTCCGTGCCGGCCAGGCAAAGACCGCGATGGAGGACTGGCGCGGCGGTCACGCGGCTGTCCGCCGTGAACGTCCACCGCGTCTGGCCAGTCGTCGCATCAAGGCCGATCACAGTGCCGGATTCCATCTCGGCCACGCACGCCATGCCGTCCGCCAGCACCGGCGGAGTCAACCGCTGTCCGCCGTAGGCTTCCATGGTGGCTTCGCTCGCCACGCCGCGCAACAGATCGTTGCGGGTCCATGTGACCGTGGTGCCGGGCATGGCGCCGCTGGCCACCACGTCGCGCGCCGGGGTGCCGAACACGTGCCCCCAGCCGGTCGCCTTGGGGTGTGCCGTGAGGATGCCGGCGGCTTCCACCGGGCCACGCACCACGGGATGCGCCGCGCCGGTTGGTTCTGCGCGCAGGGGCGACGGTATGGTTTCGTCCGTGCCGAGGAGGGCGTCTTTGGTTTCGCGCAGCGGCACGCCGGCGCGCATCCACACGCCTGCGCCCCGGCACGCGCACCCCTTGGCGGAGAGGAACGCGTTGCCGTAGGCGAGCATCACTTGGGTCTGGCACGCGGCTTTGCCAAGGGTCCAGTTGCCGATGAAACAGAACGGCCCGTCGGCAATCGAGAGGCCGCCGTGATCCTTGAAAAGAAGGTACTTGTCGGTGGAACTGGCGAGCTGGCAACCTATGTTCACGGACTTGATCTTGTGAAACACCCAGTTCTCAGGTGCACCCTTGACTGCATAGGCGGGAAAATGAAATTTGCCCTGAGCCCACATTATGAGGTTGATGTTGGCCGAGTTCGACCCAAGGCCCTGGGCTTGCCACTTCATCGCACCATCGACCAAGCCCAATGCGTGAACGGTCGTTTCGAGTCGCTTGTTGTCCGCACCGGGTTTCTCAGCGCTGATCACGACCAAGTCACCGAACACGCCACGCAATCCCGGGCCCGGAACCTCCGCCGCCGGTTTGCGCCAGAGTGGTTTGCCATCGGCCAGCGCGTACGCGGATACGCTGTTTGTCTCCATGCGCACGATCGTGCCCTGCCCAACCATCGGGGACCAGCCGGCGGTGCTGATCGTCCAGCGCGGTGACTGTCCCGTCAGTTCCCACGCCTGCACCCACTCGGGCGTCGCGAACAACAGTGTCCCCTTGTACTCCGTCAACCACCACACGCCTTTCACGGGAATCACCCCGCGCGGAGTCCCATCGCGCGCCGCAAACCGCGCGATGCCGTCGGCTTGGCGCGCAAGCAGTTCGTCGCCCACGACCAACAATGCGGTCTTGATCCCGCCGGCACTGGTGACATCCCATCCCCCCGGGCTTGTCATGCTGATGATCCGCTCCCACACGATACCGCCCGTGGCGGCTTCGCGCGCCACGATCCGGTGAGCCTGCGGAACCTTGGGTAGGCGCCGCTGCTGTTCCGCGTTCAGCGCATCGGCACAGTACACGAGCCGGTGCTCCGCCACCGCCGGCAATTCGCCCAGTGCCGCCCCGGCAATCCAGCGCGGGACCTGTGGCGGACCCGCCTCAGTGTCGTTGCTCTTGCCGGTCTGGCCGGCGTCGTGACGATACGTCGGCCAGTCATCGAGACCGGCCGTCACGCCATTGCGCAACACATCGAAGTCCGGGCCGCTGCCGGCCACGAGTTCCGCC
>Ga0194061_1001358_pt1 | contig 14325 bp, 15 predicted proteins | sample SepL2221m_MetaG_FD_163423 | JGI IMG/M metagenome (GOLD analysis project Ga0194061, IMG submission 163423) | Anoxic zone freshwater microbial communities from boreal shield lake in IISD Experimental Lakes Area, Ontario, Canada - Sep2016-L224-21m | ecosystem: Environmental > Aquatic > Freshwater >...
GCTCAAACTCCCGACACTTGTGAATGCTTGAGACGAAAATTACAGGAAAGCCGTGTGCGGGAAAATCGCATGCACGGTTTGACGAGGGGTTCAGGTTGCATATTCTTTGCAACCTGAATCTACTCTAATGGTAGGTTTGTTAATCGGTCCTCTATTCAAAGTATTCCCTGAAAACTTTCCACTGCATCTTTGTTTCTTCACTTCTGAAAAGCCGCAGTGTTTTGATTCCTTTTTCTTCTTTCTTGTCTGCAGTGTAAGTCTGGTTGAACCTTACGTTGATGTAATTACTTTTTGAAGTATCGCTTTGCTCAATCTTAACATCACGGACTTTAACCTTTATGCTTTTGAACGTTTCAAATGACTTTGTGATTCTTTTAACACGTTCGTCGTAACCTATGGGTTTGCTGTTCTTTTCTATGTATTGATAATCTTTGTCGAGCAGGTCACGGTATTTAAAGATATCCCTGCTTTCCCAGGCATTTGCCCATTCCTTAAGGAATAAATCAACTTTATAGTCTTCTGACTTATAGTATTCGTTTAATCTGATGTATGAAAATACGGCAGAGAGAACGATAAGAAGTGAAACCAAGGCGATACTCGTAAAAAGAATCAACCGCCGTTGATTTTTAAAACTTGTTTTCTCCTTTAATCTGCTTGCAAACTCTTCGTGGAACTCTTCCTTTGGTTCGGTTGTAACGGTTTCGGTCTTCCCGTCGTAGCCGCAGTAGAAACACTTCTGCAGGGTTTTATCGAACCCCTTTCCGCACTGAGGACATACCCCTTCCTCTGTTATCTGTTTCTTCTGAACGGCAATCTCATTCTTTATTTCAGAGAGTGTTTTATTTCCAACATTCTCTGCCTGAAATTTTACGTTCGGGTTCTCGTAACAATCATCCGTAGAACATCCCTGGTGTTCATCCCAGCACTTCTTATGGTGGCGGGTTTCGCACCTGAAACAAACAACCTTCTCGTCTTTTCCTTTTATTATATTTTTACAATACGGACATACCATATCAAAGAAATTACAAAGAATGCTTATCTTTATAAATGATATTAAGTATACTATTACAAATGTGAAAAGTTTTACCGAATGCAACTTCACAGCCCCTTAAAACGTTTTATAGTATATCACTAATTTAAAAAACACATTATGTCGAAAAACCAATCATTAATTGCTGAGCTTCAGCACGAAGCCGTAAGCACAAGAAAATCACTCGAAAGAGTAAAAGAAGGTACATACGATTTTAAACCTCACGAAAAGTCAATGACCCTGATAAGACTCGCAGGACATTTAGCAGAAATACCAGGATGGATTGAACCCACTGTAAATTTAAACGGGATGGACTTTGCAAAAATGGATTATAAGCCCCCTGTGATTACTAACAATGCCGAACTCCTTGCCTTGTTCGATAAATCACTTGCCGAAGGACTTAAAGCACTTGAAAGTGCAAGCGATGACAACCTGATGGCAACCTGGACGGCAAAGAATAACGGAGAAGTTACCTTTGCCATGGCGAGAATTCAGGTGATTCGCGGAATGATAATTAAACATCTGGTGCATCACAGAGCACAGCTTGGAATTTATCTGAGAATGACTGATGTGCCCGTACCAGCTACATACGGTCCTACTGCGGACGAGTACAAATAAAGAAATTCCACTTAGAAGATTAACCGGTTGTGACTGCGTCATAACCGGTTTTTTGTTTTAGAACAGATTATTATTTCCTCTTTTTAACTGATAAACGCAACAATCAGCATATATGTTTACATACCTTTAACTTGACTTTAATTTTATTTTGAAGTAGTTTTGAGTAACGCAAAACACAAAAATATGAAAAAAATATTAAGTTATCTCCTTGCGATTTTCTTTTTAGTGCCCCTTACAGTATTTTCACAGACCGGGTGGTTTCAGGTTTACAGCGGAATCAATCCCTCACAAAATAACATTACAAACATTGTATTCGTAAACCAGTTAACAGGATTTGCCTCGGGCGGCAGTCTGTCATCGGGGTATGTTATAAAAACCACTAACAGTGGTCAGTCATGGAATACTGTTCTCACAGGCGGTACAGCTTTTCAGTCACTTTCTTTTGTTTCCGATTTGATTGGCTATGCAGTCGGCGGTTATAATCCGAATTCGTTGATTTATAAAACAACCGACGGCGGACAAACATGGACTCAGCAGATTTCAGGAACAGTATACTGCTATTTTGATTCTTACTTTATTAATGCAAACACAGGATACGTTGTTGGTGACTGGGGAAATATACGGAAAACTACAAATGGCGGAAATACGTGGTCGGGTTGTGCTTCCGGTACACCTGATTATCTTTACAGCGTTTGTTTTGTAAATCTGACTACAGGGTTTTCTGTAGGGACAGTAGGGCAGATTGTAAAAACAACTGATGGTGGCAGTAACTGGAGTCAGCTAATACAACTAGGCAGCAGTTTAAACAGAGTTAAGTTCTTAAACGAAACAACAGGTTATGTAGTTGGAACCGGCGGCAAATTATTAAAGACTACCGACTGCGGGGGAAGCTGGCAAATATTAAGCCTTGGTATAACGAGTGAACTTACAGACCTTTTTATTGTAAACCAGAATATAATGTATATAGTCGGAGTAAACGGACTTATCTTAAAAACGGCTAATGGCGGACAGAACTGGACTCAACAAAGCACAGGGGCATCCAATACATTGCTTGCTGTATATTTTTTAAATGATCAGACAGGCTATACAGGCGGAGCAAATGCTTCGATTTATAAAACCCAGACAGGCGGAGAGTTATTACCGCTGCCGGTATTGATTTCACCACCAAACAATTCTTATAATGTCCCGTTAACAACTACCCTTGCCTGGAGCAACATCAGCGGGGTAACCAACTATCTTGTACAGGTATCTTCGCTTTCAAATTTCAGTACAATAACAGATTCTGCAACGGTCACTCTGAATCAGAGAGTAATTCCAGCGGGAAAATTACAGGTAAACACTACATATTTCTGGCGAGTAAGGGCAACTAATAGTCTTGGGACGGGTCCCTGGACAGACCCCTGGAACTTTGGAACAACGAGTGTAGGTATAAATCAGATTTCTTCGGAAGTACCGTCCGTGTTTAAAGTATACCAGAACTATCCGAATCCGTTTAATCCTGAAACAAAGATTAAGTTCGATGTACCCGAAAGGACATTTGTTACTCTGAAGATATATGATATCAGCGGAAAAGAAATCACAAGCATATTCAACGGTAACGTAAACGCAGGTAAGTTTGAAGCAAACTGGAATGCATCCGAATTTTCAACGGGTGTATATTTCCTGAAGTTTGCATCGGATAAATTTTCTTCAGTTAAGAAAATAATTCTCACCAAATAAAGTTCTAATCAATATTTGTTTTGTAATACATACCCGGGCTATTCCCCGGGTATTTTTTTAGGCTTAATCTGCACATAGATTTTTCTCTGAATCACTTTGCATTTAATACTGCATAAACATATTTTTGAACAATGAATGACAAAACCATAGTAGTTGGAATAGACCTTGCGGGAAGTCCAAAGCGTGATACGGGAATCTGTCTCATGCACAATAAGAAAATCGTAAAGTATGCGACCCTTCACGAGGATAAGGAAATCATTGCGTTCGTTAAAGAAGCAAAGCCACAAATCATAGGCATAGATGCACCGCTGTCATTGCCGCCGGGAAGAAAAACACTCGAAGATAATAACGGAATACATCTGCGCGAATGCGACAGGGAACTTACTAAACGTAAAATAAGATTCTTTCCAATAACACTCGGACCAATGCGTATGCTAACTCTTCGCGGACTTTACCTGCAGAAACGATTTAAACGTATGGGATTTGATTCTATTGAAATATATCCCGGTGCGACTCAGGACATTTTTGGAATTCCCCGTAAGCAGTATTCAATGGAGGGTTTGCTGAAAGGTCTTGAAAGACTCGGCATAAAAGGCCTTAATCCGGAAATGAATAACGATGAACTCGATGCAATAACAGGCGGATTTACCGCCTACCTTTATCTAAAAGGAAAAGCAGAGATTCTCGGCACACTGAAAGCAGGTGCAATCATAATACCGAAGAAACCTAAATAAAAGGGTAAGACAAGTTTCCAGCTTGTTAATATTGTATTCAAGACACTATTGCCTAACTCCTAATGCCTATGCACTCTACACAAACAAATCCACAAACTCAAACTTGCTTCCGTCGAACAATCCTTTGTCACCAAGTTTCAAAGCCGGTATAACCAGCAGAGCCATAAACGATAATGTCATATAAGGTGAATGAAGATGACAGCCAATCTTCTTCGGCAGTGTGTTAAGGTCTGAATATTTCTTCGCAACAGTCCATCCGTCTTCGTTTGACATTATTCCGGCAACTGGCAGCGGAAGTACTTCCACTTTCCCGTCAACAAGAATTGCAATTCCACCCGTATGCTTTACTACTGCGTTTACAACCGCTGCAATACTTTCGTCATCAACGCCGATTGCAATTATATTGTGCGAGTCGTGTCCCACACATGAAGCTATTGCTCCGTTCTTAAGTCCGAAGTTCTTTATGAAGCCGACGGCAGGTTTCACTTCATTGTAACGGTCAACAACCGTCATCTTTAATATATCGTTTTCTGTATCCGAAACAACAAAGCCATTTTCGACTTTTGCGTCAAGATGTAACTCATTAGTTATAAGTTGTCCTTCGATTGCTTCAATCACTCTTATCTTTCCTGCCTTGTGTTCTACGGCAAAGTCTTCTGCTTTTTTCGTGCCGATATTAAAATTGTTTACAATTTTAGCTTCAACTGAGTTTATTAATGTTTTACCGTTCTCTGAAACCTTAACTCCGTTTATGTATGTAGCGACATTTTTAAATTCTGTAAGACTGTTTACTTCAATAAAGTCTGCTGCATCTCCAACGTTCAGCGTACCTACGTCGAGTGAGTAATGTCCGATAGGGTTCAGGCAGGCAATCTGCAGTACGTCGTATAAATCATAACCAAGTTCCATAGCTCTTTTTACAACGTCGTTTATGTGCCCCTCAACAAAATCATCAGGATGTTTATCATCGCTGCAAAGCATTATCATATCTTTCTGAAGTTTTATAAGCGGATGCAGTTCGCCGAAATTCTTTGCGGCAGAACCATCGCGGATTAATACCTTCATTCCGTACGAAATCTTTTCAAGTGCCTCATCTATAGTAAAACATTCGTGGTCTGTTGAAATTCCTGCGCTAACGTAATTCTTTGCGTCTTCTCCCTTCAGCCCGGGTGCGTGTCCGTCAACCGGTTTGCCGTACTTCTGTGCAATGCTGATTTTCTCCATCACGTCAGGTGATTTAAATAAAACTCCGGGATAGTTCATCATTTCGCTTAAGTAATGCAAATCAAATTCCTTGAAAAGAAATTCTATGTCTTCTGCTTCGAGTCTTGCTCCTGCTGTTTCAAAATCTGTTGCAGGTACACATGAAGGTGCTCCAAAATAGAATTTAAAAGGAACAAGGTTCCCGTTTTCAATCATGTATTTCACGCCCTCAACTCCAAGAACGTTCGCAATTTCGTGAGGATCGGAAACTGTTGCAACTGTTCCGTGAGTGACTGCAATCCTCGCAAATTCTGAAGGTATAAGCATTGAGCTTTCAACGTGTATGTGTGCATCGATGAACCCGGGCATAATGTAATTGCTGTATGTAGCCGAATCCGTTGTGATACTTTTTATCCTTCCGCTTTCAACTTCAACCGTTCCGGGATATACCGTGTGGTTCTTTATGTCAACTATGTTACCCGATACTTTAAACTTTTCCATATTATTGTTAATTTATTTATGATTTTTTTAAAAACGTTACTCTTTGTTAAAGAGTTCAAATCTTATCTCTTTCCCTAAAAAGCATCCGTGTAAATCTGCTTAATCTGTTCTTATCCGTGTTCTATTTCTTTTTCCATAAAAATCTATGTCTTTCTGCCTCGGAATATGGTGATTATCTTAAAATCAGAGAAATCAGCATCAATCATTTTTATCCGTGTTCTATTTCTTTTCTACACTTCAAATAGATTCACTTACAGCAGTCTTTCGTCTTCAGAGAATCGGGATTAAGCTGTTCTGCCGGTATTACTTTCATCATCTTTTCAGTTTTAGGACTTATGTACATAATTCCAAGGTTCATTCCTCTTAGTATAAACAAAACTGCAAGCAGTACTGCAAGAACAGGGATTACTTTTGTTAGTTTCTGTCTGATACCAATACTGATAAAGTTTCCTGCAACAGAGGTTATGAACATAACCGGTATAGTACCAAGCCCGAACAACGCCATATAAACAACTCCCAGCCCTACGTCGCCGACTGCAATTGCTCCTGCAACCCCGACGTACACAAAGCCGCAGGGCAGAAGACCGTTAACTATTCCGATAAACAGCATTGAACTCAGCGAACCTTTGCGGAATAAGTTTCCGAATGCTTCTTTAATCTTCTGAGTAACTTTTCCAAATGGCAGTTTCATTATCATACCCGTTTTTGTTGCGGATGGGATTAAAACAATAATGATTATTACCACACCCGATACGATTGAAACCCATCTTTGCAGTCCAACTATTGCAAGATTCTTTCCGATTAATCCGAATATTAGTCCGAAAACTGAATAAGTTATTACTCTTCCGAAATTATAAAGCAGCCTTCCCGCGTAAAACCTTACACTTTTAACCGGTCCTGTTGGTAAAGCGAGTGCAATCGGTCCGCACATTCCTATGCAATGCAGACTTCCGAATAATCCTATGACAAACGCTGTGAATATTTCCAATATTATCTTCTGATTACAATAAATATACCACATCTGTAATTAAACTTATATTGAAAAGCAGTTTGCAGATTTATGAATTTCTTTAGTTATCAAATATTGAGTATATTTAAAAGTAAACTAAAACCACATATTATGGAAAACTTAGATCACGAGAAACTTGTCACAGTTTTTAAGAGCGGGCATGAAGGATTAATAGCACTCGCAAAGTCAATTCTTGCTGAGGCGAATATTGAATATCTGATTAAGAACGAGGGTGTGCAGGATTTGATAGGGCTTGGGGTTTTCGGCACAGGTTTTAATCCGATTACAGGACCGATGGAGTTAAAAGTACTTCCTGAAAGTGAAGAGTATGCAAAAGAACTGCTGAGCGGACTAGAAGAAAGCACTCCGCTTGATGAAAGCAATGAAGAGGAAACCGGAAATTAGTATATGATGGTTGGAATAATTGGCGGCGGTGCGGCGGGTTTCTTTTCTGCTGTTACCATTGCCGAAGCTAATAAATCTTGTGAAATAATTGTACTCGAAAAGTCACCTAACGTACTCTCGAAAGTCCGTGTGTCAGGCGGCGGGAGATGTAATGTTACAAATTCTGTCGTGGATGTAAAAGAGTTTGTTAAAAACTATCCGCGCGGTCACAAAGAACTGTTGTCTGTATTCGCAAGGTTCGGCAATGCCGACACTATTAACTGGTTTGAAGACCACGGCGTTAAACTAAAAGCAGAACCCGACGGCAGAATGTTTCCCGTCTCAAACAATTCACAAACAATAATAGACCTGTTTCTTCATCTCGCAAAGAAACATAACATTAAAATCGTAACAGGTTTTGACGTAAACGAAATCATACACTCAATCAGTAAAGGTTTTGAAGTTAAAAGCCGCAACGGTGAGTCGCATAACTTCGACAAACTCTTAATTGCCGCGGGCGGATTTTCTACTCCTGATAAATATAAGTGGATTGAATCACTTGGACATTCAATCGTTGAGCCCGTACCGTCACTGTTTACGTTTAACTGCAAAGATACTCTTCTACGTGATTTGCAGGGAGTGAGCACACAAAATGCTGAAGTGACAATATCCGGGACGAAATTATCAGCAAAAGGGGATTTACTCATTACTCACTGGGGTTTCAGCGGTCCTGCAATTTTAAAACTCTCTGCCTTTGGAGCAAGAGTTCTAAGCGAATTAGATTATAAGTTCAGCCTTGAAATAAAATGGACTGAAACCGATGTGCTGAAAGAAATCGAATACGCACGTGAAGACTCTCCATTGAAACAAATTACGACTTATCCGTTTCATGGATTCTCACGCCGTTTCTGGGAAGCACTGATTTTAAAGACAGGAATAAATTCTGAAAAACGCTGGAGTGAACTATCTAAGAAAGAAACCGAAAAATTAATTATTGTACTCACGAAATCTGTCTTTGCAATAAACGGTAAGAGCACATTCAAAGAAGAGTTTGTAACCGCAGGAGGTGTAAACCGCAAAGAAATTGATTTCCGTACTATGCAAAGCAAAGTCGTACCTAACCTCTTTTTCGCGGGAGAAATTCTCGATATCGACGGAATAACAGGTGGCTTCAACTTCCAGTCTGCCTGGTCTGCAGGATATATAGCAGGCAGCGAAATGGCAAAGTAATCTATTATCCTGATTTCTCTTTGTCCTCAATGTACAGAGAATAAATACACTTCTTAATATTATAGAATTTTCTATATTTATTTAAACTTAAAATATGAAAAGAGAATATAACATAATAATTGAAAAAGATACCGACGGTTATTATATAGGGTCGGTTCCTGAATTAAAAGGCTGTCACAGTCAGGCTAAATCTATTGATGAATTAATGATCAGGATGGAAGAGGTGATTGAACTTTGTGAAGAGGTTTTGGGGAAAGCACATAAAAGAACAAAGTTTGTAGGAATTCAAAAAATGGTAATAGGTTAATGTCTAAGACACCAGTATTTACAGGAAAAGAGCTGATAAAATCATTAATCAAACTTGAGTTTTCTGTCGTGAGGGTTAAAGGCAGCCACCATTTTATGCGTCATAAAGACGGTCGCTGTACCACGGTTCCTGTTCATGCAAAAGAAACTGTAGGTACCGGTTTATTAAATAAAATCCTTAAAGATTGTGAAATTACAATAAAAGATTTAAAATAGTATCTATTCTCATTTCCCTTCCTTGTTTATCATAGATTTTACTTTTCTATATTGTTAATTTGTTGAACTTCAAAATATTTTGAAATAAACCAATTCAGATTATGATAATACTTGTTGATATGGACGATGTCCTTGCTGATTTTGACGGAGGTTTCCTGCTTAAATGGAGAGAAAAGTATCCTGATGAATTTTTTATCCAGATGAGCGACCGACAAAAGTTCTATATGCGGGACGAATATCCGCCTGAATTGATCGATAAAATGACGGAGCTTTTCACACAAAAAGGTTTTGTCGCAAACCTGCCTTTGATAGAAGGCAGTGTTGAAGCAATAAATAAAATCAAAGATAAGGGTCACGAAGTTTTTATATGTACAAGCCCGATGCGTCAGTATCAGAATTGTGTTGCAGAAAAATACGAATGGGTTGAGAAGAATCTCGGCTTCGACTGGACTACTCGTATAGTCCTTTCGCGCGATAAAACACTTGTTCAGGGAAATATACTTGTTGACGACAAACCCGAAGTTACAGGTGCCGCAAAGCCTGCATGGGAACATGTGATTTTTAACAAAAGTTATAATGCACACGTTAACGGACAAAGAAGAATTTCGTGGCAGAATTATCAGGAAGTATTAAAAGAATTATAAATAATTATTCAGAACATTATAAACACAGGAGATTGAAATGGATTTAAAGTACGCACCGAAAATTGCGTCAGAGTTAAACTTAAAACTTCATCAGGTTGAAAATACTGCAAAGCTGCTGATGGAAGATGCAACAGTACCTTTTATTTCAAGGTACAGAAAAGAATTAACGGGAAGCCTTGATGAGGTTGAAGTTACAGCAATCCGCGACAGACTGATTCAGCTCGGCGAACTTGATAAGCGCCGCGAAGCAATTCTCAAGTCGCTTGCCGAAAGGGATTTACTCACAGAAGAACTTAAAGGAAAGATTGATGCCGCCGAAACAATGACGGAACTCGAGGATATTTATCTTCCTTTCAAACCAAAGAAACGTACACGCGCTACAATAGCAAAAGAAAAAGGCCTCGAACCGCTTGCAAACATACTCTTTAAGCAAGGGGCTTTTGATATTCTTGAAGAAGCAAAGAAATACATCGATGCTGAAAAAGGAGTTAACACCGAAGAAGAGGCACTCGCAGGTGCACGCGATATAATTGCCGAGGTTGTCTCTGAAGATAAAACTTCAAGAGAAAGAATGCGCGAACTCTTCGCAAAGAAAGCAGTGATTGTTTCTAAAGTTGCAAAAGGAAAAGATGAAGAAGGTGTAAAGTACAAGGATTACTACGAGTGGAAAGAACTTGCCGCAGATTCTCCGTCGCACAGGATACTTGCGATGTTCCGCGGCGAGCACGAAGATTTTTTAAGAATCGAAGTCTTGCCCGAAGAAGCCGGAGCAATAGAAATACTCGAAAGGAATTTTGTAAAGACTGATAACGATTCATCGCACGAAGTTAAGAAAGCTGTAACAGACAGTTATAAGCGTTTGCTTTCTCTTTCTATGGAATCGGAGTACAGAGCAACGCTGAAAGCAAAAGCAGATACCGAAGCAATAAAAGTATTTGCCGACAACCTCTATCAACTGATGATGTCAGCGCCTCTCGGCGAGAAAGCAGTTCTCGCTCTCGACCCGGGATTCAGAACAGGATGCAAAGTTGTTTGCCTTAACAGACAGGGGAAACTTCTGCACAACGATACTGTCTATCCGCATACGGGAGACGTCAAAGCAGTTGAAGCAGGAAGAAAAATTCTTGAACTTCTGAAAGCATTCGGTTCGGAAGTGATTGCAATCGGGAATGGCACTGCAGGACGCGAGACAGAAGATTTTGTTAAAAGAGTTATTGCAAGTTCACCCGACGAAAAGATACAGAAACTTCAGGTAGTTATGGTAAACGAAAGCGGAGCATCCATATATTCTGCATCGGATGTGGCACGCGAAGAATTTCCTGATTACGATATAACAGTGCGCGGAAGTGTTTCTATCGGAAGACGTTTGATGGACCCTCTTGCAGAACTCGTAAAGATAGACCCGAAATCAATTGGAGTCGGACAGTACCAGCATGACGTTAACCAGACACAGTTAAGACAAAAACTCGATGATGTTGTTACAAGCTGCGTAAATAAAGTCGGCGTGGAAGTAAACACCGCAAGCAAGCAGCTGCTAACTTACGTTTCGGGTGTCGGACCGAAAATGGCAGCTTCTATAGTTGAGTATAGGGACAGCAACGGACCATTCTCTTCACGCGACGAACTTAAGAAAATTCCAAGACTCAAAGGTAAGGCATTTGAACAGGCAGCAGGATTCCTTAGAATAAGAAGCGGCAAGAACCCGCTCGACTCAAGCGCAGTTCACCCTGAAAGCTATCACGTTGTTGAAAAGATGGCCGAAGATGCAGGATGCTCGGTTGAGGATTTAATGGTGAACCCGAAGATTCAGGAAAAGATTGATATTACAAAATATGTATCTGACAAGATTGGTCTTCCTACTCTTGAAGATATAAAATCTGAACTTGCAAAACCGGGACGCGACCCGAGAGAAAGGTTTGAAGCTTTTGAATTTATGAAAGGCATCGGCAAGATTGAAGATTTATCAACAGGAATGGTTTTACCGGGAATAGTTACAAACATTACTAACTTCGGTGCATTTGTTGATATAGGTGTTCATCAGGACGGACTTGTTCACATCAGCGAGATTGCAGACGGATTCATAAAAAGCCCGTCAGATGTTTTGAAAGTTCATCAACAGGTGAAAGTGAAAGTGCTGGAGGTGGACGTACCGAGAAAGAGGATTTCTTTATCAATGAGACTTGGTGAAGTATCAAAACCAATAGCAAAGAAAACAAAAGAGGAAACAAAAAAGACAACTAAACAGGATCTTGATAATAAACTCAAGGAATTAATGAATAAGTTCGGCAGAAACAATAAATGAACTTAGATGTTATAAGAGAGTATGCTTTAAAGAAGAGATGTGTCACCGAATGCCAGCCTTTCGGTGACGACACTCTTGTCTATAAAGTTATGGACAAAGTATTTATGCTTATGAGCATCGAAGTTCCTGTTAAGGTAAATTTGAAGTGCAACCCTGAGCACGCTATCGAACTTCGCGAACAGTATGAATCAGTTATTCCCGGATACCATATGAACAAAACACACTGGAATACTGTTATTCTAGACAACACCATACTCCCTAAAGAAATATTTAAGATGGTAGATGATTCTTACGACCTGATAGTTGAAGCATTTTCAAAGAAGAAAAGAGACGAGTATAATAAATTATGAGAATGGGAATGCTGAAAAGTGTAACATTGATATTAGCTGTTGTTTTAATTGTTGCAAATGCTTCTGCTCAGGACAAAAATTTTACGCAGCGTAAAACAACTAAGTACCTTACGTGGTCGCTGCTCCAGCTTATTCCTTCGCCAACTCTTGTGAGCGATGCTAACAAAGATAATGCGCGTGTACAGTTCGGATTCCAGTGGCAGATTATCCCTGTTAACTTTTCTTTCCGTGCAAACAAATTTGTTTCTCCTGTACAGTTCTTTATGGTAAATCCCGTTCGAAGGGTTACAGGTTCTGCGGAACTTTTCGTACAGCCCGAAGTGGTTACAGCAGGGTTTAAGTATTCAGGTTTTAATAATTTTGCTGTTAGTACAGGCGGGCGTTTCATCATTCCCATACAGGAACTCGGCGAAAACATTTCTGCATCTGTCGGAGCAAAATATACTTTCAGAAAAAATAATCTGACAGGCGAGGACGGATATTCAGGCATAGAGGCAGGTGTGTATTTCTTCGGCGGTATGATGGGATTTCAGTTTGTTAAGAATCTTCACGAGAACAATAAGTATTCTGTTTCTATTTATCTAAAATACTTTTAATGGCAAAGAAATCTCTATACATATTATTAATCATACTATCGGTTTCCGTATCGGGCTGTTGGGTCACACGTATTGCTGTTAACAGTATCGAGGATTCTATTTTCGATGAACCGCAGAAAGTTAAAAAGATAAACAACCCTGTTCTTGACAGTGTAAAGATTGCCGTGCTGTGGGCAGGACATTCCACCTCCCTCGTTCAGTTGTACGATAAAGTTATCATATTCGACCCGTTCTTCAATAAAAGGTTCAGCGGACTGATGCTGAGAAAAACCGAACTCGGGCTTTTTGTGGACAGTATAAAAAGACTTGACGCTATTTTTGTTTCTCATCCGCATATTGACCATTTAAGTTTTTCCTCAATAGATAAACTGGCAGATTTATTTCCTAAAGCTAAACTCGTTTTCCCCGAAGGCGTTGAATACTATCTTCCCGACTATAATCTTGAAATGGTGAGGGTGGAAAAAGCAGATACTAAGTTTAAAAGGTTTATAGGCAAGCCCGTGTACGTTGACGGTATGAAAGTAACACCAGTTTTTGCATACCATTTCGGCGGGCGTTACGGTTTCGATACATATTCGTGGCTTGAAGAAGGAGTGACGGGCTACGTGATTGAATACAAAGATGTTTGTGTTTACTATTCGGGAGATACCGGTTATTACGAAAAAGCGTTTAAAGAAATCGGGAATAATTTCAAAATAAATGTTGCCATAATACCAATAGGTCCTTGCAGGAATTGCGACTCAATAGGTTTCAGGTTTCATACTTCATCAATCGAAGCGCTTGAATTGTTTAAAGATGTAAAGGCAGAATATATGATTCCCGTTCATTACGGTGCTGCAAAATACTTTACTGATGAGAACAAACCACTGGATGTAATGAACCAATTGCTAAATGATTCCACCTATGCGTTCCGTGACCTCCGTGATAAAGTTATCCAGTTAAAGGTTGGCGAACAGAAAGTCTGGAAATAAAAAAGGTCTCTGCTTTGGCAGAAACCTTTCACAACTCTGTTATTCTGCGTCTTCCTACACTGTCAACCCGCATCTTCCCACTCTGTCAACTCACATCTTCCTACACTGTCATTCCTGCATGCTTTTAGCAGGAATCTCTACTAATATATTTCATTATTAAATATCTATAAATAAAATCTTGTAATATCTTAGTCGGAGAATAGTAAGTTTTATTTCTCTAAAATTTAAACTTTCAAATTTCAAATTTAGAACGGCATATCATCGCCTGCCACCAATTCATCAGGAGGCGCAGAACTGCTTCCCGCGGATGATGCCGACGAACCCGAACCTTCGCCCTCAAGCTTCCATGCTACAAGCGAATTAAAGTAAACAACTTTTCCTTCCGGATTTGTCCATTCTCTACCGTTAAGGTTAAAATAAACTTTTACGGTATCGCCTTCGCCGTACTTATCAATCAGCGTACATTTATCTTTTAACAACTGAAAAGTGATGTACTGCGGAAACTGGTCGCT
>Ga0194061_1001361_pt1 | contig 14310 bp, 11 predicted proteins | sample SepL2221m_MetaG_FD_163423 | JGI IMG/M metagenome (GOLD analysis project Ga0194061, IMG submission 163423) | Anoxic zone freshwater microbial communities from boreal shield lake in IISD Experimental Lakes Area, Ontario, Canada - Sep2016-L224-21m | ecosystem: Environmental > Aquatic > Freshwater >...
GAAACACAAGGTGATATAGCAAAACCGTAACATTGTGGCTTTTGTGTATGTAATCGCTCATACAGCCAAACTACCAAAAACCAAGCAACGCCGCAAGCGGCGGGGAATTTACCCGAAGGGATTAAAAGCGTGTAGAACAATGCAGCAAATTGATGCGCAAACAATCACTTGTTAAGCTTGACATCCCGAGGCAGGACGGTGATGGCAAAAATCGGCCACGAATCCCTGACATGCCCAATTGCTCACATGGAACATGCGAATACCTCAGTTTTCAATTCAATCGAACGGTTGCAAATCATGCTGGAATCGTAACGACAGGACAACTTTCAATGAAAACAATATGTGCGTGGTGCAAGCTGGAAATGACAAGCGGGTCCTCGGAGCTTTCTCCCGAAGGGCTTGTCTCGCATGGTATTTGCGGCGATTGTACTGCCGCAATCTTCGGTGCCAAGAAAATACCACTTACAGACTATCTGGACAGCCTTGATGCACCGGTGATCGTAGTAAATGGTGACGTGCGACTGGTTAGTGCAAACGAACACGCACGTAAAATACTTCAACAGGAACTGCCTGAAATTGAAGATCGACTGGGTGGCGATGTTTTTGAGTGCGTCTATGCTAAACTTCCTGAAGGATGTGGTAATACGATTCACTGTATTGCATGTACGATAAGAAATACCGTCACGGATACTTTTTCAACCGGAAATCCCCATATACGTGTACCAGCATACCTTAAACAAGGCATTCCCGGTCACAATCAGGACATCGAGCTCTTGATATCTACGCAGAAAGTTGCTGAAGTGGTGCTATTGAGGATCGACAAAAGGTAGGATTAATTGTAAGCGTTTCTTTGACTGAAGTTTTCGAGGTGACAAAATGCCGCTCATAGACTGGAATCCTTCACTTTCTGTAAACGTAAAACAGTTTGATGACCAGCACATCAAACTGGCTGGTATGGTCAATACATTGCACGAAGCAATGAAGATAGGGCAGGGGGCAAAGGAACTGGGCAAAATTCTTGATGACTTGATCAGTTACACGTCGACGCATTTTTCCGATGAAGAACGTAACATGGAAACCTACAGGTATCCTGGGGTCGCTGCGCATAAAGCAGAACACGCAGAACTCGTAAAGCAGGTTCTTGACCTGCAAAAGAGATACATTGCCGGCGAAACTGTTCTGCTATCGATCAACATGATGAAATTTCTGAAGGACTGGCTTGTCAAACACATTCAGGGTGACGACAAACTGTTGGGTGAGTTCCTCAATTCTAAAGGTGTACATTGAATGCCCTGATGTTGGCTTTTTGTAGTGACACAAAACTCTTGGCGATGATGGTGTGCTGCTTCATACAGGTTTTTGGGATAAAATGTGGTGCAATTTGATGTTTCTGCATCAGTATGCAGACGCGATGAGTCAACATAGAAAGAGAGATACGGAAAGGAGTTTTATGAAAGCACGTAGCATTGTTTTCGTGGTGACTGTTTTGATTTCTTTGATGGTCAGTTCAGGAGCATGGGCAGAAGATGGGCAGGAGTACTCGCTCAGTGATTTGATAAAAATCATCAACATGGTAAATAAGGACCTTCCTAAAAAATTGGATGGGGGAGTGACTATTGACAGGATAGTGCAGGGTATGGGTCGGCAAATGATTTATATTTACGATCTATCATCAAAAGATGTCGATCTCACAGATAAGGAACGAAAGGAATTGCGGAAAAGCATTCAGGAAAGTCTTTGCTCCGCTACCGAAATATTTGTGAAAGATGGCATTGCGGTCTCTGCGCGAATGTTTACATCCGACAGGCGGCAGGTTCTCGGTGTGACTGCAAATAAGAAGACCTGTAAAAAGTAAAAATCTGGACGTCCAGAATCAAGTAGCCTTCAAAGAGGCATTCCCGTGCCCGGCAAAGGTCAGGGGGATGCCTCTTTCAATTTAATCAGATCCGGGTTTTGCTGAATCAATTGTAACAATAAGACCCATCATTGAGAAATGATATGGCCAAAGCCGCAGCTTTCGGGTAAATTTGTGACACAAAGTATTTTGTACCGACCACACTGAATAGGAGCTTTTTATGTGCACTACCTGCGGCTGCGGCCCCGACCATTCGCATTCACACAGTCACGACCACGACCATGGAGACGGCCACACACAGCCTCATTCGCACGACGGGCATGACCATCCGGTTCGCCATGATCACAACCATCACGGCAAAACGGAACCAAGGAAAACGGTTATCTCCATCGAAGAGGACATTCTTGCAAAAAACAACCGCCTGGCCGGTTTCAATCGCGCCTTGTTCAGGGAAAAGGGAATTTTTGTGCTCAATCTGGTCAGTTCACCCGGATCCGGCAAGACGACACTGCTGGAGCGGACCCTGCGCGATCTTTCCGCAGGGATACGCTGTGCCGTTATTGAAGGGGATCAGCAGACCGATAATGATGCCAGGCGCATTTCCAAAACCGGCGTCCCTGTCCGTCAGATCAACACCGGAGCCGGCTGCCACCTGGATGCCCATATGGTGATGCACGGAACCGAGGGGTTTGACCTCGATAACCTGGATCTGCTGCTGATTGAAAACGTCGGCAATCTCGTCTGTCCGGCGGCATTCGATCTGGGAGAGCACCACAAGGTTGCTGTTCTTTCGGTAACCGAGGGGGAGGATAAACCGCTTAAATATCCGCAAATGTTCCATAATTCAACCGTCATGCTGCTCAACAAGACCGACCTGCTTCCCCATATCGACTTTGACGTGGAAATGTGCAAGGAGTTCGCCCGGAGGGTAAATCCGAACATTACCATATTCGAGGTATCGGCGCGAAGCGGTGAGGGGATGGATGCGTGGTATCAGTGGTTGAAGGCGGGAATAAGCTGACCATGGACGGCCTGAGCGGACAATCTTCCGACTTTTCAGCCCATGCCAACTGGGTGGCAGAGCAGAACCGGCAGTTTATGCTGCTCGATTTTTCCCCCGCAAGCATACTCACGCTTGACACATTTATCTCCGAAATGTGGGGGGAATCGGGAGCTGAGCCGGAAACGGAGGAATGGCACCCATCGGATGGCAAATGGAATACCATCCTCAACTTTGGCATTTACTTCGGAGAATTCCTGATCCGCCGCTACAACGGAGAATGGGTGCCTTACGAACCTCAGCCAGAGAGCCTGCTCAACATCGCCGTCGTTTTTCCAAACGGCATGAAAGTTTTCCCGGTAGCCAAGGTTTGGAAGCGCTTTAAAAACGGGGTAGAAGACAGCATCTCTCCGCTGTATCGTTGGATCCGCGGCCAGCTGAATGACGAGCCGGGTACCGAAGAGTGGCGCGAATGGTTCGATCACGGAAACCGGTTCATGAGGGTCAAACGGCCCGACCATGCCATACCGTTTTTCCGGCATGCCCTGGCATGCCCATTGCCTGAGGGGGCCCGTAACAGCATCGAGACTGCCCTGCAAAGCGCCCAGGAACAGAATGCAGCAATTTCCGAACAGAGAAATGAGCCTGCTGAAGCGAACGTTGCTGCTCCGGTAACGCCGTTATCCCCACCGGAACCGGATCGCAGGACAGTCCTGGTTGCGCAGGCCAGAAACCTGCTTGCAGACAGAAACCATGACGGTGTCCTTGACTGTCTTCGGGTGGCGCTTCAGGAATATCCTGACGATCCGGAACTGAACGAACTACTTGGTGACCAGCTGGCCTCGCGCAAGGATATTCCAGGAGCGATGAGAGCTTTTGAGAAAGGGACCGGCCGTTGGGAATCCGCCCACTCCTGGGAGGGATTGGGAATCTGCCGCAACCTGACCGGGGACCGGGAAGGAGCAATCGCCGCCTGGCAGGAGGCGGCACACCGCGACGCGAAGCGTGCCATGCCATGCTTCAGGGCAGGAACGGCCGAAGAGCAGTGCGGCAACAAGCTAAAGGCCCTTGAGTGGTACCGTCAGGCGGCGGAGCGCGCACCGGCCGATGAAAAATTACAGGTGAAACTGTCGGAACGAATAGCAGCGCTGGAGAATGACCCGGAGCAGCTTCGTCAGCAGGCGGACAGGTTTGCCGACCAGGGTGACACGGCCGGTGCCGTGGCGGTTTATGAAAAAATCGTCGCCCTCAATCCGCGGGACACCGAGGCGTGGCGTGAATCCGGCGTCGGGTATGCCATGTTAAAACAGTTCGATAAGGCGCTGGAATGTCTTGATAAAGCAATCAAATCCGAAAACAGCAGCGATATGGCATGGGACTTCAAAGCCGTGACACTGGCCCGCATGGGGAAAAATCCCGTGGGACTTTCGGTGATTGACGAAGGGCTGACCTACTGTTTGAATTCCGCCCGGCTCTGGGCGCGGCGTGCCTATCTGCTTAACACACTGAACCGGTATCAGGAGGGCCTTACCAGTGCTGCCAAGGCATTGGAACTCGACCCCGATTACGGGTCAGCCCTCCTTTACAAGTTCGATGCCGAACGTCAACTGGGCAGAACCGCTGAGGCTCTGGAATCAATTTCCCGCCATATCGCCTGGGTACATCCCGGCGACCACCGCAAGGGAATTGAATCCATGAAGCTGAAGTGGGAACTGGAAAACCCCGGCCTGCAGCTCGACCCGCAGCAGGCGGCTGAACAACAGGAATACGCCTTCCACTACTGGCAGAGCGGCAGTACCGAACAGTCATTGGCCGCCTTCAAACAGGCAACGGAACTCGACCCCTTCAGCTATGAAATCTGGAACAATTACGGCAGCACCCTCAACGGGCTCGGCAGGTATGAAGAGGCCATAGCCTGCTTCGATCGTGCTCATCAACTCTACCCGTTGATTACGGATTTCCTGAAGAACAAGGCGGCATCACTGGTCAGAATGTTTCGCAATCAAGAAGCACTGGAGTGTCATGAAAAAGTGCTTGCCCGCTCACCGAAGGACGAAGCCAGTTTGGGGGAACGGGCCCGGCTGCTGAGCATTCTCGAACGCCACGACGAGGCACTGCAGGCGTCAGAGGTCTTTGCTGCCGCATTTCCCGGCCGGGGAGATGCCCACGTGCGCCACTGCTGGGCCTTGCGCAAGCTGGACCGCACCGATGATGCTTTGGCGGCCATTGAACGGGCAATTGCGTTGCGCCCCGATGACCGCAATCTCTGGTTGCACAAGTCCGTCATCCTGGGCGATCTGGGCCGGGACGACGAGGCTGAGGAACTGCAGGTCCGGGCATTCGAAGACAAGGAGTTTGCGGAACGATATCACCAGGAAGGTTTGGAACTGTTCAGGAAATTTGGAGTCTGACCATGCCCTACACCTGCGACTGCAGACAGAAGCTGGATCTGAGTGCAGCCCTGGATGCGCTACCCACTGACCACATGGGGAGTTCAGGGATGTTCAGCCCGGTATGCAGCGGATGTGGTCGGAGTATTGAGGTGCGGTTGAAGAACGGGGGCTTCGAGGTCGGCTTCAGCTACTTCGGCGGCAGCATGCACTTCGAGCCGATGCAGCGGGTGAAAGTCAAGGGGTTAATAATCGCCGCTTCCGATCCGGATGACCTGACGGTGTCTATCGGCAGCAGACAGTGGCATTTCGGCATCCGCCGCATATCAAACAGTCGTTTCTGCGTCTTTGCGCAGGCCTTCGCAACCGGCAAACGGGTTGACGAACTGAATTTTACCCAGTGGGGAGTATCCCTGACCGGCATGGAACGCGGCCACATCCCGCTTGAGTATAGCGACGCAACAGTGATCGAACCGAATGATTTTCTCTGGCTCTCCGGGCCATCCCCGTACCTGACACGCGCCTGGCACTACATGAACGACGGCTACTCTTCAAAAACCTCGTAAAACCCGTGCGTTCCCAGTTTGTGGACTTTCATCAGGTTCGTTGATCCGCGGGTTTCGATCGGAATCCCCATAGTGATAACGATCGTATCACCTTCTTTGAAACCGGCCGCAAGCAGCTTCTTTTCAACCTCGTGGATCTGCTGATCGGTGTTCTCCATGATACCGACTTCGGTGCAGTTCACCCCCCAGAAAATTGACAGACGACGTCGGATGTCGAGCGAACCCGTAAAAGCAATTATGGGAGTTGCAGGACGGAAGGCCGAAATCAGGGTGGCGGTGCTGCCGGAGCGTGTGAAGACCACAATCGCCTTGGCCTTCAGCGTAGCTGCGGTTCGGCAGGAGGATTCGGCAACCGCCTGGGCGATGGTGGCAACGGAACCGACCGGGTTGCGGGCGGTCAGAAAATCGGTCGTCTCAACATCTCTGGCAATGCGGACCATGGTCTCGACCGACTCGATCGGATAATCGCCCGAAGCTGTTTCAGCCGAGAGCATGATGGCGTCGGTACCGTCCACGATGGCATTGGCAACATCCGAGGTCTCAGCTCTGGTGGGGCGAGGGTTGCGGATCATCGAATCGAGCATCTGGGTGGCGGTGATGACCGGCTTACCGGCTTCGTTGCAGGCCTTGATGATCTTTTTCTGGTAAATCGGCACCTTCTCCGGCTCAATTTCTACTCCCAGATCGCCGCGCGCCACCATGACGGCATCGGTCACTTTGAGAATCTTTTTGAAATTGCGCAATGCCTCCGGCTTTTCGATCTTGGCAACCACCGGCGTATCTTTACCTTTTGCCGCTATGATACTTTTTATCTCTTCAATGTCTTCTGCAGTTCTGACAAAGGAGAGCGCCACGAAATCAACGCCCGCCTCAAGAGCGAAATCCAGGTCGATCAGGTCCTTCTCGGTCAGACAGGGGGCCGAGACGTTGACCCCCGGTAGATTGATCCCCTTGTTATTCTTCAAAAGTCCGCCGGTGACCACCTGGCAGCGAACCCGTTCCCCCTCGATGGCGGAAACCCGCAACTCAAGCAGTCCGTCGTCCAGCAGGATTCGGGAGCCGGGCTGCACATCGTGGGGCAGGGAACGGTAGATTGTCGGGATGATCCCGTCACTCCCCAGCACGTCGTCGGTTGTGATGACAACCTCTTCACCTTTGGTCAGCAACATTCCTTCACCGGCCATTTTACCGGTCCTGATCTTGGGCCCCTGCAGGTCAGCCAGAATGCCGGCCTGTCGGCCCACTTTGTCGGAAACCTTCCTGATGGTTGAGATCAGTTCCAGTTTTTGCGAGTTTTCGCCGTGGGAAAAATTCAGCCTGAATATGTCCACGCCGGCCTGCAGCAACTTCTGAATCATCTCCGGTGATGAACTGACCGGTCCGACGGTGGCGACAATCTTGGTTTTACGGGTGGAACGAGGCATGCGAAACTCCTGTTTTGTAAATGATGGTTATTTACCGCAGCACTGATACTGATGGATAAACCGAGCGTTCCGGCAACCGTTTTCGGCTGCCTAAAATGGCACAGTACACATTTCAGTGCAACTGATAATCACCACGCCGGAACCTGCAAAATCACCGTACGGTCAGCTTTCCGTCCACCACGTCGACGTTCATGGTGCCACCTTCGCTGACTTCACCGGCAATAATCGCCCGCGCCACTCTGGTTTCGAGTTCCCGCTGCATAAAGCGTTTGAGCGGGCGGGCGCCGTAGACCGGGTCGTAGCCGGCCTGGGCGAGGAACTGTTTGGCAGCATCCGAGATCACCAGCGTCATGCGCTGTTCCTTCAGCCGCTGGATCAGTTTCTCTGCCAGCAGTTCGGCAATTTTTACCACTTCGTTGAGGTGCAGCGGCTTGAAGAGCACTATGTCGTCCACCCGGTTGAGGAACTCCGGGCGGAAACCGCTCTTCAACTCATTCATGACCGCCATGCGCGCCCCTTCTGTGATGTCGCCCGTCGGTGTGATACCGTCCAGCAGGAAGGTGGCGCCGATGTTGGAAGTCATGATGATGACGGTGTTCTTGAAACTGACCGTGCGCCCGTGGCTGTCGGTCACCCGTCCGTCGTCCAGTATCTGCAGCAGGATGTTGAACACGTCCGGGTGGGCCTTCTCGATCTCGTCGAACAGCAGCACACTGTACGGTTTCCGGCGCACTGCTTCGGTCAGCTGCCCACCCTCATCGTAGCCGACATAGCCCGGAGGAGCCCCGATCAGCCGCGAAACGGCGAATTTCTCCATGTATTCGGACATATCGATACGGATCATGTTTTCTTCGGAATCGAACAGTGCCTCGGCCAGCGTGCGTGCCAGTTCGGTCTTGCCAACGCCGGTGGGCCCCAGGAATATGAACGAGCCGATCGGCCGCTGGGGGTCCTTGATGCCGGAGCGGGCGCGCAGAACCGCATCTGACACCAGCTGCACCGCCTCGTCCTGGCCGATCACCCGCTGGTGGAGGATTTCCTCCAGTCGCAGCAGTTTTTCACGTTCTCCCTCCACCAGTCGCAGCACCGGGATGCCGGTCCAATGAGCGACGATTTCGGCGATTTCGTCTTCGGTCACCTCTTCGCGCAGCAGGCGGGGTGAGCCCTGCCGGTCATTCAGTGCAGCCTCCTCGCCTTTGAGTTTGCTTTCCAGGGCGGGCAGATCGGCATGCTGCAGGCGGGCGGCCTTCTCGTAATCACCAGCACGCTGGGCCTGCTCGATCTCACGGCGGGTCTTTTCAATCTGCTCACGCAGCCCCTGAACGCGCTGGATGACGTTTTTCTCGGCATCGTACTGGGCCCGCATGGAAGAAGCCTTCTCCCGTTCATCGGCCAGATCCTTGCGCAGCGCCTCCAGCCGCTCTTTACTTGCCTTGTCCTTCTCCTTCTTCAGTGCCACCTCTTCAATCTCCAACTGCATCACCCGCCGCGAGATGGTATCCAGCTCCGACGGCAGCGAATCGATGTCGGTGCGCAGCATGGCGCAGGCTTCGTCCATCAGGTCGATTGCCTTGTCCGGCAGGAAGCGCTCGGTTATGTAGCGGTTGGAGAGCGATGCGGCTGCCACCAGGGCGTTGTCCTGAATCCTGACGCCGTGGTGCACTTCAAAACGTTCCTTGAGTCCGCGCAGGATCGAAACGGTGTCCTCCACGGTCGGCTGCTCAACCAGCACCGGCTGAAAACGGCGCTCCAGTGCAGCATCTTTTTCGATATGCAGCCGGTATTCGTCGAGGGTGGTGGCACCGATGCAGTGCAGTTCGCCGCGGGCCAGCATCGGTTTGAGCATGTTGCCAGCGTCCATCGACCCTTCGGCCTTGCCGGCGCCGACGATGGTGTGCAGCTCGTCGATGAAGAGTATGATACGCCCCTCGGCCTCCTTGATTTCGTTGAGCACCGCCTTCAGGCGCTCCTCAAACTCGCCGCGGAATTTGGCGCCAGCCACCAGCGCCCCCATATCAAGGGCGAAGACGGTTTTATCCTTCAGCCCTTCCGGCACATCGCCCCGCACAATGCGCTGGGCCAGCCCCTCCACGATGGCGGTCTTGCCGACCCCCGGTTCGCCGATCAACACCGGGTTGTTCTTGGTTTTGCGCGACAGCACGCGGATCACCCGCCGCACCTCTTCGTCGCGGCCAATGACCGGGTCGAGTTTGTCGCTGCGGGCCATTTTGACCAGGTCGCGGCCGTATTTTTCCAGTGCCTCATAGCTGGCCTCGGGGTTGTTGCTCTGTACCCGCTGGCTGCCGCGCACATCGGTAAGGGTCTTCAGAAAACGCTCATGGCTGATGCCGGCCTGTTTGAGTACTCGCCCTGCGGCACTCTGGTCCTCTTCAGCCAGCAGCGCCATGAAAAGGTGCTCGACCGAGACGTATTCATCCTTGAGCCGTTTGGCCTCCGCTTCCGCTGCCACCAGAACCCGCGACAGGCGCTGGGAAACGTAGATTTTGCCCGCCTCGGCGCCGGGGCCGGAGACGCGCGGCTTGCGATTCAGCTCGGCTTCCACGTCCCGCTGGAGCTGCTCCGGCTTTATATCCATCCGCTGCAGCAACCGCGGCACCAGCCCATCGGCCTGACCAAGCAGCGCCCAGAGCAGATGCTCGCCGTCTATCTCTACATGCCCGAATGAAACGGCCTTGTTCTGGGCGTCGGTGAATGCTTCCTGCGATTTTTGCGTCAGTCTGTTGAAGTCCATGATGCTATCCTCGGTTATGCAAAAGGTGAATGGCTGTAACTTTCAAGTAAGCACTGCCGGGCTGAAAGTCAAGCCGTGAAAAGAGATTCGGGGCGATTGACAAAGCACCTGCAGTCGATTACTGTTGAACACCATTTATGAATTTATTACCACGAGGGAGGATGTATGAAAAAGCTGCTTACAATCATGATGGTTGTTCTTGCAACTGCAGGAATCTCAATGGCCGGAGACAAGACGTTACCACGTCCGGACGCTCTCAGCGAAGAGACAATCTATCTGACGGAGAAGATTTCAGTCAATTATGACACGTTGGTCATCAAGGACTTCTCGGCGGAGGGGGCCGTGTACGAACGTGTTGACGAAGAGGAAAAGGCAGGAATAATCAAGATGATGCCGCAACTGATGAGCAACATAGCCGACGCCCTGACGTCTCAGTTGAAGTCCAAGGGGCTGTTCAAGGAGATCTCCAGGAATTCTGCCAGCGGAGGGCGCCAGATCATTCTTGAGGGCAAGATCAGCGAATTCAATGCCGGCAGCAAAGCCTTGAAATTCTTTGTGGGATTTGGAGCCGGCAAAGCGTATTTAAAGTTCAAGGGGCGTTTTGTCGATTCCACCGGCAAGGAGCTGGCTACTTTTGAAGACCGTGAGACCGGCTACCTGGGGTCGATGGAAATGATTTCCTACGACAAGCTCTTCCCGTATCAGGCTACGAGCATCGGTGAGAACCTGGCAAAATTCCTGATCAAGCTCTACTGAACAGAATAAACGGAGTACAACGTACGACGGCCCGCAGGAAATTTTCCTGCGGGCCGTCTATTTGGTGCAACAAATCCCATTCTGCTGTCGGCTATTGGGCTGCCTTGACCATCAAATCACTGACCAGTTTCGTAAAGCGCAGCGGATCCTTGATAGACGAACCCTCCGTCAGCAGCGCCTGGTCGTAGAGCAGGTCGGCGTAGTCGGCCAGGGCGGATGCCGCTGCGTCCTTCTGGTGGATGGCAGCCATGGCCTTCAGCAGGGCATGGTCGGGATTCAGCTCCAGAATGCGCTTGGATTCGGGCACGGTCTGGTTCATGGCTTTCATGATCCGCTCCATGTTGGCGTTCATGCCGTACTCGTCGGCCACCAGGCAGCAGGCGCTGTCGGTCAGGCGGTTACTGAAGCGTACCTCCTTGACCTTCTCCTTCAGGCGCTCCTTGATCAGCGAAACCAGGTCGCTGAACTCTTTCTGGGCCTCCTCACGCTTCTTCTCCTTCTCCTGCTTCTCCTCTTCCGAATCGAGGCTGATATCGCCGCGGTCAACCGCTTTGAGCTGCTTTTCGTCATATTCATGCAGTGATTGAACCACCCATTCGTCAACCGGGTCAGTCAGGAAGAGCACTTCGTAATTCTTGGCCCGGAAGGCCTCCAGATGCGGCGACTGCTCCAGCGTCTCGCGGCTTGAACCGGTAATAAAATAAATTTCCTTCTGCCCTTCAGGCATCCGCCCGACATACTCCTTCAGGGAAACGAAAGCCCCGGCAGCGGTCGACGTACTCTCGAACAGCACCAGATCCTGCAGTTTCTCTTTGTTGGCATAGTCAAAATGCATGCCTTCCTTGATGACCTGGCCGAATTCCTTCCAGAAAGCTGCGTACTCGTCGTATTCCTTCTCCTTCACTTCGGCCAGCGTTGAGAGTACCTTGCCGACCAGGCTCTTCTGGATGCGCTTGATCTGCACGTCCTCCTGCAGGATTTCGCGGGAGACGTTCAGCGGCAGGTCGGACGAGTCAACCACACCTTTGACGAACCGGAGGTAATCAGGGATCAGCTCCTCACACTTGTCGCTGATAAACACCCGCTTGACGTACAGCTGCAGCCCCTTCTTGCGGTCGTTCATGAACATGTCGAACGGTTTCTTTGCCGGCAGGTAAAGCAGTGCCTTGAATTCGCTGGTTCCTTCAGCCGAGAAGTGAATCGTACGGAAGGGGTCGTCGTAGTCGTGGGAAACGTGCTTGTAGAATTCCTTGTACTCCTCGTCGGTCACCTCGCTCTTGGGGCGTGTCCAGATGGCCTTCATGGAGTTGAGCGTCTGCTCCTCGGTCTTCTCGATCGTACCGGCACCTTCAATCTCTTCGCCGTCAACACCCTTGGGGGTCTCGCTGCGGGTGACATCCATGACTACCGGATACTGGATGTAATCGGAATACTTCTTGACGATCGAACGGATCTTCCACTCGTCGAGGTACTGTTTGAACTCCTCTTTCAGATGTAGGGTGATCTCGGTACCGCGCAGTTCGCGGCTGCACTCCTCGATGGTGTAGCTGCCGTCGCCGGTGGATTCCCAGCGACACCCGGCTTCAACAGCCCCGGCCTTGCGGGTTTCAAGCACGACCCGGTCAGCCACCATGAACGACGCGTAGAAACCGACTCCGAACTGACCGATCAGTTCCGGATTGTCAGTGGCCGATGCATCCTTGAGCGACTGCATGAAAGCCTTGGTGCCGGAACGGGCGATGGTGCCGATATTCTCTTCCACTTCGGCACTGTTCATGCCGATACCGTTGTCGCGGATAGTCAGAGTTCCAGCATCCTTGTCTGGAATAAGTTTGATTTTCCAGTCGCTGTTCGCTTCCAGCAGTGACTCGTCGGAGTGGGATTCAAAGCGGATCTTGTCGATTGCGTCCGATGCGTTGGAAATCAGTTCCCGCAAGAAAATATCCTTGTTGGAGTAGAGCGAGTGGATTACCAGATCAAGGAGTTGCTGAACTTCGGTCTGGAACTGTTTAGTGGTTTTCGACATGGTTGATTCGTCTCCTTCTTGGTTGTTGTTGATGCATGACGCGTTTAACGTAATCACCCGCTGCAAATTTTTCAAGGGGTGGCAACAAATTTGTTCCTTCATGTGATGTGATTCAATGTCGTACATGACAATAAGACCGATGAGGTCTTATTTAATTTTGTAAAAGCAATAAGTTACGGGCGGCGTGGCGGTAGATTTTCGTTGACTGTCAGGATGATTGGTGGCAGAATTCCGGCCGATTTTCGCATTTTATGACGTACCTGAACAGATTAACGGTTTGCTGTCATATCACAACGTTCGGAAGGAGAACACAGGAGATGAGCATTACAAAAATGTTGAAAACTGCCTGCGCAGCCGCTGCGCTGGTGGGAATGGCCGCTTTTGCTGCGGTTGCAGCAGATGCCCCGAAACCGGCGCTGAACAATGGCGACTGCATCAAATGCCACGCCACCCCCCCGGCTGACATCGCGGCCAACGGCGGCGCCCACAAATCCAGCGTCAGCTGCCAGGATTGCCATGCAGGCCATCCGCCGGTTGTCAAGAAGATCATTCCCGCCTGCAGCCAGTGTCACACCGGCAAACCGCACTACAATCTTTCCGGCTGTCTGCGCTGCCACAACAACCCGCACACGCCCAAAATCATTAAACTGGCCAATAACATCACCGATGAATGTCTGACCTGCCACACCCAGCAGATTGTCAAGCTGAAGCAGGTCAAGAGCAAACACACCAGCCTGGCCTGCAGTTTCTGTCATAACGTTCACGGCAAGATTCCCCAGTGTACCCAGTGCCATAAGCCGCACAGCGCAGATATGACTGCTGCCGAGTGCAAGCGCTGTCACCAGGCCCATATGCCGACAGCTGTCACCTATGCTTCCGATACGCCCAACAAGATGTGCGCTTCCTGCCACAAAAAGGCGTTCGAACTGCACGGCAAAACCGACACCAAGCACAAGAATGTTAACTGCGTCACATGCCACAAAGACAAGCACAAGACTGTTCCCGCCTGTCAGGGGTGCCACGGTTCACCGCATCCGGCAGGAATGCTGGCCCGCTTCACCAAGTGCGGTGACTGCCACAACATCGCCCATGACTTGAACCGTTGGGACGCCAGTGTCCTGAAGGGCGCAGAAAAGGGCGAGCCGGTCACGCTTCCCAAAAAAGGTAGCAAAAAGAAGCAGTAGTTTTCTGAAGCAGCACTGAAAACATGAGGCCGGCGGATTAAGTTCCGTCGGCCTCGTGTTTTTTAGCTATGCTTTGCGTTATCTCTGTTGTCCGGTGTTTCAATCCAGAAAAACATTACCGCAGAGGACGCGGAGTAACACAGAGGGGAAGAAGACCGCAACCATAATGATGGCGCTGGCGGTGATTTGCACAGAAAAAGGTCGGTCTGCCAAAAACAAACATTAGAATCAAACATTAGAATCGTTGACAAACGTTGTTCTTTCCGGTACTGACGGTTATGAAATTTCAGCAAAGGCAGATCCCTATGCCACGTAGCCACATCGCAACCGCCAGCTTTCACCCCAATGCATTGATTT
>Ga0194061_1001363_pt1 | contig 14296 bp, 15 predicted proteins | sample SepL2221m_MetaG_FD_163423 | JGI IMG/M metagenome (GOLD analysis project Ga0194061, IMG submission 163423) | Anoxic zone freshwater microbial communities from boreal shield lake in IISD Experimental Lakes Area, Ontario, Canada - Sep2016-L224-21m | ecosystem: Environmental > Aquatic > Freshwater >...
TTCCATCCCAGTGGGAATGAATGGAGACAAGAGAATTGATGGGCAGGTCCTTTCCGCTAGCGTCCAGGTAATTCTTGCGTTCTTTCAAAGCAGGATACAACTCGGGCAAAGTAGCAAAGAACTCATCCGCCAATTCGGCAAGTGTTGCTTCATTTGCTTCGTCACACCAAACAGACATGCTAAATTGCAGGATAAATGGGGCTCCCTTCCAGGACATCACAATGGATGATTGATGACCATCGTTTTGAATGCTCGCATTCAGGTTCAATTTATCGAGATCACTCAACTGGGTCGCATAAGCCTGCTGAAACCAATTGTCGTTTTTATCCAATGCTGCCATGTTATTACTCCTTGTTATGAGTCTTAATTATACTCTTTATTATATAGAAGTCAATAGAAATCAATGGATTTATTTATGAATTTCAATAAAACTTAATCAACTTTCATGCCAATGAACAGGTCTCATTTTCAGCGCGAAATACATCACCCATAAGAAAAATGACTCACAAGGAGTCCATTTTTTATTGAAAGATTGATTGACCATGTCGCCTTTGTTCTGGAGTCTTCTGGGAATACGTAGTATCAACGTGAATTCCCCATTTCTCCTTTTGAAGAGAATGAGCTGCACCGAATTCCGAATCAGGATCATCGCCTCTTAAATCGTGATGCAATGATGGCAATGCCGCGAAGAATTTTGGACTGAATGCCGCAAGTTTTTCTGTTGACATACCTTCAAGAGGCAACATTGCCCAAAGAATTCTCGAAGTAGACGCCTCTGATTCTTCTTTCACCAAAAAATAAACGTCGTTCTCATCGCAGTGAATTTGAAACCTCAACTTTAATTCATTGAACTTCCTCAATTGAACCGCGTACTTTTTCTGAAACCATCTGTCGTAATTTAGTAGTTTTGCCATATTGTTGCTCCTTGTTATGGATATGAATTATATTCTCATTTATATATAAAGTCAATAAATACAGAAGCAATTTCATTGAATCTCACTGCAATTTTTGATGATTTTATTGGTCATCGATCATTCATAGCTTAGAATGCCGGTGTAACATTTCTTGGAATAAAAATGATGACAAGCGAAACAATCCCATCTATCGAAGAACTGGAAGCAAAAGAAAGAGAGTTCATCAAAAACGCGGAAGCAATTGCTCTGTTGATACAGCAACGGCGCGAAGCAGAAAAAGAAGAACGCGTCGCAGAAGCAAAGGCGTTTATTGCCAAGCATGGATTGACCCAAGCTGATCTTTTTGGCTCAACCGTGATAGAGCAAACACCAGCGGTCAGGTCCGCACGCAAGGAAAGAGAGAAATCGCCTGTACCCAAGTTCCTTAACCCAGCGACAAAAGATAAATGGACAGGCATGGGGCGCAATCCTGACTGGTTATTGGATGCAATAAAGGAAGGCAAGAAGAAAGAAGATTTCTTGAATCCGGAATGGACCAAGCTCAACGGTACGATTGAAGATAAGAAAGAACCAGCCAAGTCCGTTTCGCCAGACCAAGCTGCTGCCTGATTTCCAGCATTGGTAGATCGATTGCCACCTCAATCCATTTCCCCATTTCCCCATCGTTTATGGTGGCAAAGTGGAGGCAATGGAGGTGATTGAGGACAAAGACATCTAGTTCGAATAAATAAATGTGCCTAAAGAGTTGGGTGGTGGGCCACAATCCGCACAATCTCTTCAATTCGAAATTGTCTTTCGTCTATTTTTTCCAGTTTTTATGGTGGCAGAGTGAAACCAATGGAGGAGATTGAAGCAAAAACCATGTAGTTCAACAAAATTAGGAAGCTCTAGTAATTGGGGGGAAATGCCAAAATCGCTTCAATCGACTCAAGGATGGACGATTCAAGCCACGTTATTCGGCGCAGCTTCCACCACCATTCCATTGCCTTACAGGCCGAAGTCGCCGACGGCTTCTTTTTCCTTTTGGGCGGCGCGGGCATTATTTTCGGCCTGCATCTCGGCCTCCTCTTTGACTTCTGCATCCTTGGCCACTTGGGCTGCTTTTTTGGGATCGGCTGCAAGTTCGACTTTTTCCCACATGGCTTTAGACCATTCGAATGCCGCCAATCGGTGCGAATGAACGGGCTTGCATAGCGGTGTCAGTATTCTGGACAGGGTGAGGCGAATAAAGGGGTTCATGGCGCGGTTCCTATATTTCTACGGCGGGTGCCGTATTGATGTTGACCATGGCCATGCCGGGCATCTGTAACCTGAATTGGAGAACTGTCGGTTCCATGGGACCGGCTCCCACCTGGGGCACCTCCACAATGGTCAGCACATGCTTGGGATTACTGAGGTCTTGGATAGTCATGTGGATGGGTGCATCGTCGCCTTTGGTCACCACGTCTGACACGGTAAAGGCGGTGTAGGTTGCCGTGCTGGGCGGCGGTAGCCGCAGTCCCAATGGGGTGTGCAGCAATATTGCTGGTGGACATTCCGCCAGAACCGCCATGTTGGGGCCATAGAAGAATGCCACATAGACTTTGCGATGCACGCCGCGCTGTGGGCCAAAAAAGTAGCCGATGCGCTTAATCGGTGCATTCGTGGTGGGTGCCACCAGGTGCAAAGCCCGTGCGGGGTCAGACCAATCGGTATAGCCTTCGACCACGTTCCAAGGGGCGTATGAGAACACGATGTTCCCCATCATCAGCATGGCGGGGTATTCACCTTTGGGCAAAGGCTGTTTGGCCAGCTGGTCCCAGAAGTAGGCATCCGGGAAATAGTGCGTTTTGTAAATGAGTTGGGTCATAGGGTGGTCCTCGGGTTGGGTGTTGGGATTGGTGCTCGGCTAAAAGGTCAAATCGGTCGTGCCCCAAGTGGTGAGCTGGGTGACCATGCCGATAGAAAAGTCCGGTCGCTTGCTTTGAAGCTTGCGAAGAATCCCTTCGTAATCGGCCACCATGCGTTCGAGGGCTGCGATGGTGCGTGGTGGTGTTTGTGGGTCACGCCTTGCCTGTGCCAGGGCCGTCAATGCACTGGTATGGGCATTGACAAGGTGGGTGTAATGCAGCTCCGCCGGTGGTGGTGTGTTGTCCCGCAACGCCAGATTCAGAATCACGCCGATCATGGTGTGGTCCACCCAAGAGAGAGGTGTGGGCCGGTCGGTGGCTGGCGGTAACGGAATGTGCGGGTCTGGGGCATCGTCTTTTCAGACTAGCGCGCCGGTGGGAATGGGTGCAAACATTCGGGGGCTAATGCTTGGAATCAGGCAGCTGGAAACTGGCCGCGTGACCCATGATTTGCAAGGCCAGGAATTACACTGGTGCCATGAGCATCGAGTCGATTCCCAACTTCACGAAACCGGCGCTGGCCTTGTGGTCACGCATTTCGCCTGAGCACAAGAAACTTCTGCTGTCCAATGTCTGGTGTGGTGCCTGCCGCCATGAGGTCACCATCACCAATTTCACGGGCGCGGTGAAATCAGGGGACTTGCTTCTGGTCGGCAAGTGTGCCGAATGCCATGGGGATGTGGCACGGGTGATTGAGTCGGCGTGACGGTTCAAATACCGTAATCAAATTTGGAAGCACGGCCTCACTCGTTTATGCGATACTTTGTATCTCAAATAGGATACAAACCATGACCACTTCAACGATGGTTCACGTTCGTGTGGATGAACAAATCAAGGCACAGGCGACCGAAACACTGGCAGCGATGGGGTTGACGGTGTCGGATGCGGTACGCGTGTTTTTGATGCGCGTGGTCGCCGACAAGCAAATGCCCTTTGCTATTAAGGCCCCTAACGCCGAAACCCGTGCCGCCATGGCCGAGGCTGACGAGATTGCCCGTACACGCAGTGCCCGTTTCGCCAACGCTGCTGAATTGTTTAATGACCTCGAAAAGAACACCAGCAAGTAAACGCGCAGCACTACCTCGAGCGGTTGACTATGCCAAGTCTTTTTTAAAGGACTGGGAGCGCATCACAAGGGCGGGTCGGTACGACCTGAACCGGCTCAAGGAAGTGATGCTAATGCTGGTCGCAAATGATGGTCCACTCGGGCCAGAATGGCTCGACCACCCGTTAGGCGGCGATTGGGTCGGTCATCGGGAGTGCCATGTTGGCGGCGACTTTTTGCTTGCATACAAGCTTGATGACAGCACCAAGCATGGGCTGGTTATCTTTGTGCGAACTGGTACGCACGCCGATTTGTTCGAATAAGCGATTGGGGCACCACCCCTTCGGGGATGCCATCCCCTCCCCCGGAAATTTTCGTTCACCAAGGGCCTTTGCACTGTCTCCCCAGGTATGGCTCCCAGATTGGATTCACGGGCCATCACAGCCCCGTGGCGGATATCTCCATGGTCGGTTTCTTGCGCCCGCGTGCGCAAGGTCGTGGGTTCCGAGTCAACCATCCGGGTGCATCACACGGTGAGCGTGCGACGCCGATAGGCAGGTCTGGACCGGCTGCGGGTTATGCACCGAGGGCAACATGAAGGCAGTGATCACTATCCATCCCATGCAATCGGCGATACTTGAATTCAAACGACTGTCGACACCCTACACCCCGCATGAACCGCTCCGATCTTGTTGCAGAACTGGCCGCCCGATTTAGCCAACTGACTCAGTAGGACACCGAGATGGCGGTGACCGCAATACTTGATGCCATGCAAGAAACCTTGGGTCGAGGGCATCGCATCGAGATCCGGGGATTTGGTAGTTTCTCGGTCAAGCGCCAGGCACCTCGGATGGGTCGCAATCCACGAAGTGGTGAAAGTGTGGCCATTCCGGAAAAGCGCGTGACCTATTTCAAGCCGGGTAAGGCGCTGCGGGAGGATGTGAATGGTGGTGAGGGTAAGGGATGATGGTGATGTACGTCGCGAGGGATGGCGCTGGGTGCTTCATTGGTCAAGGCGCAAAATGAACGTCGGCTTCGGAGAAAAGTGACGTGCTCCAGAAGACGCATGAGAGTCGCTCACGACAGGGCGCTTTTTGGTTGTCCAGTTCAACTCCCGTCAAAAGGCCTTCGTTTCATTCGTCGGCGGGGCCATGGCGGTGATACAACCTCGTATCTCACAAGTAGAGATTGAATTGATACGCGAGTCCAACAGGAGCATCGTGTCGTCACAATGACTCATTGCCATCAATAGACGGTGCCCCTATCCCGCATCTGAGCCACTTCACTGGCGCTATACCCATGCTCCAACAACAACTCGGTCGAGTGCTCTCCCATTACAGGTGCGGCAAACGGCTCCGGGCCGGAGCTGGCGCCAAATTTGATCGCTCTCGTAAAACCGCGGTAGGAGCCGACGGTTGGGTGAGCCAGCGTAGTCACCATGTTCTCGGCCAGCACCTGCGGATGGTCAAACAGATCGGCAATCGAGCGCACCGCAGCGCATGGCACGTCCTGCCCGAAAATCCCCTCCCACTCCAGGGCACTGTGCGCCTGCAACGCGGCGTGCAGTCTGGGCAGCAACGCATGTGCGCAACTGGCGCGTTTTCGCACGCTGTCGTAACGTTCATCGGCGGCTAGCTCTGGCAAGCCAATCTTTTCACACAAGGCTGTCCAAAAATGATTGGTGTTGGCCGAAAGGTAAAGATAGCCCTCCTTCGTCAAGTGGATTCCTGTGACGCCGCCTGAGCGCATGTCGCGCTCAATATCCCGGTCCTCTCCTTGTGCCCAGATGAAGCGGGCCGACTGCATCGCAAGTGCGCTGCGCAGCAAGGATACCCCCACATACTGACCACGCCCACTTCTTTCCCGCTCGTACAAGGCGGCACTCACACCACTGGACACCATGGCGGCAGCATAGTAGTCCACCACTGAACCGTAAACAATCTCGGGCAGTTGTCCGTGCTTGCCCTGCATATCGCAAATGCCGGTCATTGCTTGCAGCACTTGGTCGTAACCCGCGTTGTCTTTAAGTGGACCGGTTTCACCATAGCCATTGACCACACAATAAATCAGACGCGGGTGTGTGTTTTGAAACTGCTCGTAGGCAATCCCTAAACGCGCCGGCACCGAAGGTCGGAAGTTGTGCACCAGCACATCCGCCGTCTCCAGCAACTTGTGCAGTACCTGTAGGCCTTGTGCTTGCTTCAGGTTCAACACCAATCCGCGCTTGCTGCGGTTGACGCCCAGGAAGGCGCGGCTCTCGTTGGGCAACGTGGAGGGATACTTGCGCAGATTATCACCATCGGGTGGCTCGATCTTGATAACGTCAGCACCCATATCCGCCAGCAGCGTGCAACCGTAGGGGCCGGCGATGTAGGCACTCAAATCCAGTACCCGCACGCCACTCAGCGGACCACGGGGCTGGTCGGGTTGATGTTGGAGGGGTTCACGCATGTTTTGGAATTCCCAGTGTTTCTGCGATGCTAAGAATCGCCTGCGCCCGTCGCAAAAAAGGGGCGTCTACCAACTGTCCGTCCACCAGCAGCGCACCGTTACCTTGCGCAGCAGCGGATTCGGCCGCATCCACTACTCGCCGGGCGTGGGCAATGTCTGCATCACTGGGGCGAAACACCGCGTTGGCCACGGCAATCTGGCTGGGGTGGATGCAGCTTTTACCAAGGTAGCCAAGGCTGTTCGCCATCTCGGCCTCGGCGCGAAACCCTTCAGTGTCTGCCACGTTGCCATAGGCGGCGTCAAAGGCAAATACCCCGCCCTCCGCAGCGGCCATGCGCATGGCAAACATCGTGGCGTGCACGTGCCGTGGATCGTGCCGGGCTATGCCAAAGGGTTCAAATAGATCGGCCAGACCCAGTTGCAGGCCGACTACGCGCTTATGCGCCGTGGCAATTTCTACTGCACAGCGTAAGGCCTTGGGGGTTTCGATGTTGGCAAGAATGCTTACCGGGTCAGTCACTCCGTTGCAGCGCTCGGCTTGCTCAATCGCAGCAACCGCAGCCAGGATGTCTGCGGCGCTCTGGATTTTTGGCAAATTGATCATATGCAGTCCCGGACGCACCACCGCGAGCACATCCGCTTCAAAGTGCTGCGTGTCTTGCGCATTCACGCGCACGATCAGCACTTTGTCGGTGTCCTGATTGGCGCAGGCTTGCACATATGCGCTGACGTAGTTTCGTGCATCGTCCTTGCGCTCGGGCAAAACCGAGTCTTCAAGATCAATGGAAACAGCGTCGGCCTGACTGGCCATGGCTTTTGAAAACAAGTCCGGGCGGCTGCCCGGAATAAAGAGTTTGCTACGCATATTCGGTGTGCATATCGCTAGAATGAAATTGCCCACAGTACCCCGATTTTGAATCGATTTCCATGAACACCCAGTTTCTCAACACATTTGTCGTGGTGGCCGAGCACGGTTCCATGGCGGCCGCAGCGCGGCGGCTGAACATTACGCCGGCCACGGTGGCGCAGCAAATTCATACGCTGGAGCGTGAAATGGGCACCGCGCTTATCGCCCGCTGCGGTCGCACCGTGAACGTAACAGAAGCTGGCGCACGAATTTTGGAGCGCTCGCGAAGTCTGCTCAGTGCGGTGGCAGATCTCCACACGGTTGCCAATGACGATGTCACCGCTGGTGAATTGAAGCTTGGTGCTGGCACCAATGCGCTCACTGGCATGATGCCCGACATCTTGGCCCGCATGGTGGCACGTTTTCCGGGCATCAATGTCTATATCAAGCGCAGCACTTCGGTGAAGATGTACCCGCTGGTTGAGGCAGGGGAGTTGGACGCGGCCATTGTGATGCAGGGCCCTTTTCCAATTTCCAAACGCATGGGGTGGCAGCCGCTGCGCGAGGAACCGCTGGTGCTTCTGGTGCCCGCGATTATGGAAGGGCGTGACCCCCACGAGCTGCTGAAGACCGAGCCGTTGATCCGCTACGACCGCAACCACTGGGGCGGGCATCAGGCTGATCGCTATCTGCGCACTGTCGGCATCCGGCCGCGTGAGCGCTTTGAGCTCAATGCCTTGAGTGCTATCGCAGTGATGGTTGACCGGGGCCTGGGAATTTCGCTGGTGCCTGACTGGATCAGACCCTGGCCCGAAGGCCTGCACCTGAGCAAGCTGGCTCTGCCCCACCCTTGCGAGCCCAATCGGGTGGGAGTCATCTGGTCGCGCGCGACCATTCGTATCCGGTTGGTGGATGCGTTTATCGACGAAGCGAAAAAAGTCATTCATTAGCTGATGCGATGCGGACAAAGCGCTGTCACTTGCCTGGTGCGTGCCCATCCGATGGTGCTACTTGCATCCACGTCAGGCGCCAAGTGCCGTGTACGCGCCCTCCGGCTTCAAAATACGGTTGAAAGCGTAAGGCTTCGCGATATCCCAGGTTCATACGGATAGTCGGCCCCCGGTAGCCCTCCGGCGTGCCCTCCAACTCTAGCAACGGGGTTTCTTTTGAATCTGACAGCCGCAAGGTTTCGTGCGTCTTGAAGCCATCAATCAGCGTGCTTGCATACACCAGCGGGCCGCGCGTAATGGCCACATAGTCGTAGTGCATCACCTCCTGCTCCACTGGGTTTCCCTCCGGGTCCTTGGACTCCTGCACGCTGCGACTGCTGGCGTGGTGCAACTGGGCAGGCATGGGGAATTTCAATGTAATTTCCTCACCTTCTTGCCAGCAACGCTCGATGAGGACATAACTCCCGGCAACCGTCGACTGACCGCAGGGGCTGGCATTCACGGCCACTTCGGCGTTATGAGCCCAGTCAGGAATGCGTACCCGGATGCAGAATGCGCCAGCGCGCGCAGGCTTTACCACGATTCGTACGTCCCCATCAAACGGGTAATTGGTGTACTGCTCCAGTACCACTGTGCCCGCCGCGCTGGTCGAGAAACTGGCGCTGCTTGGTCCGTACAGATTCACGGTCAACTCATCGCTGCTGCGCGCCTGGTACGCCACGCCAGGCAACTCTTCCAACGCCATCGCACCGCTGGATTTGCAGCAGCGCCAGTACGTGGTGAACACGCGTCGACCGTTGGGGAACGAGTAATAGCACCAGTCTTCCCCGTTGGGGGCCATGGCGCCGAGCAAGTCGTTATAGGCCGCACGCTCAATTTCCTGCGCATATTTAGCCTCACCGGTAATGGCCAACAACTCACGGTTGAGTTGCAGCCAGGACAAGGTGGAGCAGGTCTCTACATAGCCTTCCGGGCTGAAAATCCCCGCGTGATTGAACACTTCGCGCGAGCGTTGGCCGATGCCGCCCCACGGCCCGCCGCCCAATGTCAAATGGTTCTGTCGAATGGAGTTCCAGCCGTCTTCAATGGCGCGCAGGTAGGTTCCATCCCCGGTGGCACGGTGCAACTTGGCCAGACCCACCATGTTCCAGCACAATTGATACGCCTTGCCAGTAGAGATGTCGGCCACGTCAATGCCAGCCAGAAGCTGCGGCAGAAGTTCCAGATCGGGGCGTTCGTTTGCTTGTTTCAAAATCAGCAATGCCAAGTCATGGTACTTGGCATTGCCCGTCATCACATGCAGTTCCACTGCGGCGTCCAGCATCACGGTAGCCGATAGCCCGTGGTGTAAACCCAGTTCTGCGATATTAATACCGCCTTCAGTCATGCTGTGCCAAAAAAGGTCGCCGATTGTCGCCGCGGCCCGCAGGTACCTTTCTTGCGGCCAGCGCTTGTGTACTTCCAGTAAACCCAGCGTCATGCAGGCGTGAATCCAGATATCCCAGGTGCGGTGCAGCGGCGCTCCGTTCCAGCTGCGTGGTGCAGGGGGCTGCTGTTGCATGAAGCGTCGCTCGGGGGGGTAGGTGCCCAGGTAGCCGTCCACGTCCTGGCGCCCGACTAGGTAATCGGCGACCCGCTGCACTGATTGGGCCAGTTGCAGGTCGCCCGTGCGCTGGGCCGCCTTGGACGCTGCGTACAACCATTTTCCCGCGTGTTCGCCATACCAGTCCCCCTCAAGACTGCGGCTGATCTGCTCCGGGCTGAATATGGAAATCGCGGGACTGTTCTCATCCGTGATGAAGCGCGACAAACGACCCTTGTAGTTGGCGGCCAAAGCGTCGCCCAGCAAGCCCTTCAGATCGACAATAGGGACCTGTACCGCAGAGGGAAGCGGCGTGAATGGCATTCGGGTGTTCATATCAGTTTTAAGCATCGACGACACACCGGAAACCGATGCAGGCCGATCGATCCTTGCTCGGTGCCATCAACAGGTATTTGCCGTGCTGGTCCAGCCGGTATGCCTGCGGGAAATACCAGTGCGAGTGTTGCGGCTGGTAGCTGCTGCCGCCGCGCAGCACGGCGCTACGCGTGTGTTCATCGACGAATTCATCGGTCCATTGCCAGATATTGCCCACCAAATCGAGCACGCCAAATGGACTGGCACCCAGGCTGTGTGCATCCACATCTGCGGGAGGCGAAACATGCCGTTCCTGATTGACAGGGGGTACCCGGCTGGCATCCCAACTGTTGCCCCAGGGGTACAGGCGCGCATCGTTGCCTTGTGCCGCGTATTGCCACTCCCACTCATGAGGCAATCGCTTCCCGGCCCAGACGCAATAGGCACGCGCATCCTCAATAGACACCCAAGTCACCGGCTTATTGTTCCAACCCGCAGGCGGTGCGCCCTTGACCCAGTCTTTCAAAAAATGATGGTCGTCCTGCGGGTGGTAGGCAGTCGCATCTATGAAACGTTGGAATTCTGCGTTCGTTACCGGCGTGCGGTCGATGTAGAACTCCGCGATGTTCAGGCTGTGCCGATGGTGGCGTCGCGGTGAATTTTCCCAAGGAAATTGGAGCCCGGTACCGACTGCGGAAAACCCTTCGATTTCGACCCCATGCACCGCGAAATCGTAAACCGCAGCCGGTACCTGCACCATTCCCTCAGGCGCACTTGCACAGGCAGTGGTGGATGGGATGTCCACCATCGTCTGCTGCAGTGGCTCCCACTTGGCCGAGCGAGCCTGCAGCGGCACACAGGCCAATGCAGCGATACGCGCCAACAATGCATCCATCGCCTCCACCTCGCACCCTGGTCGCACGGCCAGCACTGCGCCAAAGCCGCGCGCTTCCAGTGTCAGTGAAATCACGGCCTCGGCACCCTGGATTCGGGGTTGGAGTGCCACGCCCAGCCACAGGTCAAAGTACGTGTTGCCCTCGGCATGCGCCACCCGCAGCTGTTGACCATCTACTTCATATTCATTGCGGTTGATGATGTTCCACAACGTGCAATCCGCGCCGGGGAACTTACTCGCAAACACACCATATTGCAGTGTGGTGGCATAGGGTTCCCAATCCGGGCTGACCAGCAGCGAAGGAAACTGGCGGTAAATGGTGGTGATGCGCTTGAGCGCTGTGGCATCGCGTTCGGTCAATTGGTTCCAAATGCCCCAGATGTTTTCCCAGGCGTTGTAGCCGACACCATTGAAAAAGATGAAGTGCAGATCATCCGTGCGGTTGCGACCCCACCGGTTTTCCAGATTGATCATGTGACGCGACTCAAGCCACTTGAGTTTGCTGACCACTGGAATCAGTTGACTCATCTCCGGTGCGGTCTTGCCCCAACTCTGGTTGTTCCAGATCAAGCCTTCACGCAGGTGCAGGGTCGATTCGGGTTGAAGTACCAGCGGATGGTCGATGTCGTCGGACGCCTGGCGAAATGCATGGGGAACGCCGCTGTACGTATCGCCATTGACGCCATCGGCATTGACACTTTTCGCCAAGTCGACCACCGCCTGGCAGTGGCTCTTGCCGGTATCGTTAGTGCCGTGGTCCCAAGGCATGGTGGGCAAAAATACCTTCACGCCGCGCCGGTGAAAGTCGGCCACTACTTGCTTCAGCCCCTCAATACCGCCGGGCAAATCAAACGCCAGTTCGGTCTGATTGCGGTCGTCAATGCCGATGTTGGGGTACACGTACCAGATCAGCACACTGTCCAGGCCGCCAAAGCGGTGCTCCAGATCATCGAGATACCTGTCCACCGTGTAGCGACGTTCAACGGGGTTATAGAAGTAGCGGTCTTCGACCATCATCTGCGCGTGCACAAAATTGCGCTGTGACCACTGCAGGTCGGTGCGGCGGTATTGCGCATCGTTGTAGCCCAGGCGAATCAGGTGCTCGCGCTTCCACACCGTGAACGCGTCGCGCCAGCTTTGCGCCAGGGCATTGGCATCGTTTTTCCAGTGCCCGATTTTGGTGTAGGGCCAATCCGGCACTTTGCCGGGCACTGGCAGGTAAGGGCCCAGCGTGTGGGGCAGTCCTTCTGTAAAGTCTTGGGGCGACTTCTCTCCCAGGGACAGTGGGTCAATTGACTGGTCTGGGTGCGGGGAATGCGACATCATGGGCAATCGGAAGATGAATGATTCGTAAAGACTTGCGAGCAATGGCGACTATTCGCAAGCCCCGCAGTATTGAAGTAGCGCAGCATGTCCTTGGGCAGTAGGGCTTTTCGCGTTGCGCAGAAATACTTCCACTTCTTCGTGGGTTGGAATGCTCTGCTGGGCGCCGAGTCGGGTGCAGGCAAGTGCACTGGCAGCACTGGCGCGCATCAATGCGTCCTGAATTCCCAAACCCTGGGACAGTGACGCCGTCAGTACACCACAAAAAGTATCACCGGCTGCTGTGGTGTCCAACGCCTTAACCGCATGGCCTGGCTGCGTCAGCAAGGTTGCTCCCATGCGCATCAAGCTGCCACGCGCACCCAAAGTGACAACCACGCACGGTGTCGGTAGACGCGCAAGCTGCTGGGCAATGGTGGCGTGGCTACCGGTCAATGCTGTCAATTCGTCTTCATTGACAATCAGCACATCCACCAGTGCCAGCAATTGGGCGGGTAAGGCCTGTGCCGGAGCCGCGTTGAGAACCACGCGCACACCCTGTTTTCGGGCCTGCTGCGCATAGTTCTGTACTGTTTCCAAAGGAATTTCCAACTGCATCAGCAAATGCGACGCGCCGCTGAGCGATGGCAGATGTTGCGGTTGCAAGCTGCTATTGGCACCGGGTGCGACGGTGATGGCGTTCTCGGCATCGTCCGACACGCAAATGAAGGCGCAGCCGGTGGGTTGATGCGCTGCACGCAGGGTGTGCATGCGTACCCCTGCCGCCTGCAACGATGATTCGATCACGTTGGCATAGGGGTCACCGCCCACGGCCAACAGCATCTCGGTCGGCACACCACCTGCGCGGGCACTTGCCACGGCCTGGTTGGCACCTTTGCCGCCGGGGAACGTTTTAAAATCACGGCCGAGCACCGTTTCACCGCGAGCGGGAATGTGCGGGGCACGAACAACGAAATCGAGATTGGCGGAGCCTGCTACAAAAATCATGGCGACGATTTCAGGACATTAATGAAACGATGATTGGTAGACGGCATCGAAAAACCTTGCGCCGGCCTTGGGTGGATCGCTGGGCAAGTCCTGCGGCAAGTGCTGCATCAACAGCATGGCAATCAAATTTTCCTTATGGTCAATCGTGTAGTAGGTGGAGCCTGCGCCCGACCAGCCGAATGCACCGATGGAGCCTAGGCGGTCCCGGCGCGAAGGGTCCAGCACTACGTAGCCGCCGAACCCAAAACCTTCCCCCTCGCGCAACGCGCCTTTGGGGATATGGGCTGACCCCAACTGGTTCACCATCATCGAATCCACTGTCGTACGCCGTAGAAGGGTTACACCGTCCAGGGTGCCGCCATTTAGCAGCATCTGGCAAAAACGCAGGTAGTCTGCAGCCGTCGAATACAGGCCGCCCGCCCCGCTAGGGTAGCGCTTGAGCATGGTGCCCGGTTGCAATGTATCGGGCGTGTTGGTGCGTTCCAGCACGCCTTGCGCGTTGGTGGTCACCATCTCCACCACACGGTGACGTTGTTCCACGGGAACGTCAAAACCGGTATCCGACATGGCCAGCGGTGTGAAGATGCGCTGCTGCAGGAATTGATCCAGAGGTAGGCCCGACACCACCTCCACCAGGCGACTCAAGACCTCCGTGGCAGCGCCATCGTAGTGGAAAATTTCACCGGGATCGTGCGCCAGAGGCTGCCGGGCGACGTATGCCGAAAAATCTTTCAACGTTGCGACCTGACTCAGATCGACCCTGTGGAACATTTGCACGGCTGCGGCAGGGGCGTCGCCACCAGAAGCAAAGCCCGTGGTGTGAGTGAGCAGGTGCCGAATACTGACGGGGCGCTTGGCCGCACGCAGTAGCGGTTCCTGCACGCTACCACCCCGCCACACTTTTGCGTCGGCAAATTCGGGCAGATGTCTCTCAATTGGGTCGTCCAGTGCGAACTTGTCCTCTTCCACCAACATCATGGCAGCCGCCGCAACCAAGGTCTTGGTCATGGAGTAGATGCGAAAGATGCTATCCCGCTCCATCGGCATGGTGCGCGTGGGATTGCGGTAACCAAGGGCTTGCCAATGCACAGTCTTTCC
>Ga0194061_1001366_pt1 | contig 14280 bp, 10 predicted proteins | sample SepL2221m_MetaG_FD_163423 | JGI IMG/M metagenome (GOLD analysis project Ga0194061, IMG submission 163423) | Anoxic zone freshwater microbial communities from boreal shield lake in IISD Experimental Lakes Area, Ontario, Canada - Sep2016-L224-21m | ecosystem: Environmental > Aquatic > Freshwater >...
TACTCACTTCGTTTCCTCAATGGGTACCACAGGCACAATCATGGGTGTTTCAAGATATTTAAAGGAACAAAATTCAGCTATTCAAATTGTGGGATGCCAGCCAACCAATGGTTCTAAAATACCTGGCATTCGGAAATGGCCGGAAGCCTATCTGCCAAGTATTTTCGATAAAAAAAGAGTGGACAGAGTGATTGAAATTGACGAAAAAGATGCAAGAATCATGAGTAAAAGATTGGCACGTGAAGAAGCCATATTTAGTGGTATGAGCAGTGGCGGTGCAGTACACGCTGCCATAGAATTATCAAAAGAATTAAGTTCAGGAGTGATTGTCTGTATCATTTGCGATAGAGGCGACCGTTATCTTTCTTCTGATTTATTTGATTAATTTTTGTTTCGATTCCCCAAGCCATATCAGACTGTTTAATATAAATCGGTTCTGCATTTCGGATGAAAAACTGGATGATAATGTTTGATTCGTACCTCCATCATAGTCCATATCGTTGTGCCCAATGTTAAAATAAAGCATCCGATATTTTTTGTTGGTCCATGCTATTGGGTAATCGCCCGAATGCCATATTTCATAGGGTTTGGGACCTGTTCCGAGAGGAAAACTACTGCTATCGATTGAAAGTAATACTTCGATATTCTTATTACTTCTTAAATTATTTTTCCAACTATACCATTCATTGGCAGCTGCACTAAATACAGCAGGTATATTTTTAGTAAAAGGATGAGTTGTTAATTCTACTTTTAGTTGTGCATTCGTTGGTCGCCAGGTATTCCCTTTGTATTCCCCTGATCCTAAAAATTCTTCGTGATACCAATTCCAATCCTGATTAAATGCTGAAGGTGTAAACGCAAAAGCTGAAAAATGAAAGCCCATCCATGCCCCACCCTGTTCCATATATTTTTGAAAAGCTACTCTTTGCGGTAATGTATCGGGCCTGGTATCTAAAAATAAAACTACTTGATATTGGGATAAGAAGGATTCATTTAGGTTATTCCAGTTGTTTGTGCTGTCGTATTTAAATTTTAATTGCTCCCCTTGAATAGAAAACCATTTATTCGCTTCGTGCACAAAACTAATATGTGCGGGGTCTTCTTTGGCAGTATAAAATGCAATTACTTTAAATTTATAATCTTTATTTTGAGCATTTAGAGCATAAGAATTGACAACCAAAACAAAGAGAACAGAAAAAATTATTTTGATATTCTTATTGTAAAGTAGAACTGAGATCATAAAAGTATTTTTTCGATTTCATTCCAATTATTCACTCTCTGATGTCGGCCAGATTCCTTTAAAATATTATGGGGCTGGGTAAATAAAATAGTTCTACCTGGAAAATGGTCTAAGTTTTTGAAGTGATCATCGATCATGATATCAGCGGCAATAACTTGCTTTGATCCACAAAAAACAATCTGCTGCCAACCTATAAATGGAAAATGCTGTTTGATCCAATCAACTTTTTGAGTTAAGCTCCAAGGAAATTCTAATGCAGCTGACACTAAGTACAACTCATATTCATGATTAATTTGCTCCAATACATTTCTACATCCTTCTATTAATGGAGCATCCCGGAAAAAGCCATCTGTTTGAATATATTTTCTACAATTCACAAACGCCTCTCCTTCAGTCTTTCCATAAATTGATTCAAGAGAAATTGTTACTCCAAACTCTTCGTGGTGCAGTTTTATAAACTGACTATACACATCAGCTAACACCCCGTCCATATCAACAGCAATCTTTTTCATCTAGTTTTTATTGATAGTCATTTTCATCTTCATCCGCATTTAGGTTCATCTGTCCTAAATTAAGCATGCTTCCCATTAAATCTTTAAATTCAATTCGTCCTTCCAATGTTTTTTTACTGATCATTGAGAAAGAAGATAATCCATGAAGTACAAATTCCATTAAAAGTGCCGATTCATTTTCATGGGCATGAGGATAATGTTTTTTCACAAAACCATATAACCCATCCACCTGATACAATGCGGCAATCTTATCAGCATCTTTCATATCGAGTAACAGATCTAAATGTTTTCCCCCATCAAACCATCGAATGATTGATTTATATGGATTCTCTACTTCTTTTTCATCTGCAGATTTCTTACCAGTAGCTCTTTTCTTTTTTACCTGATCAGGATTGGGAAAATATTGAACAAACTGCGAACGAATAGATTTATCCAGAAGTTGAACAGCTACCTGGTAGGGACCTTCTTGCTCGCCTTCATACACCAATTCAATTTTACCTGTAATAGCTGGAATAATCCCTTGCAAATCGCTGATCCAAACCTGTGTGTTATCTTGATGATGAATAATGGCTCTGCGTTCAGCGCTGCTCACTGCATTCTCATAGGCAGCAATTGTAAGTCTTGCACTTACCCCACTTTTCTTATCAACATACTCATTATTTCTAGCTTCGAAAGCAACTTGTTCAACCAATCTTTTAATGAGGTCACTTACACTAACTTTTTCTTTTTGAATAGGTAAAAGATTAGATTCCTGCTCGGTAATTGCTAAAGAAGTTTCTAAGTCTTTCGGGTAGTGTGTTAGAATTTGACTTTCAATTCTATCCTTTAATGGAGTTACAATACTTCCACGATTCGTATAATCTTCTGGGTTAGCCGTAAATACAAATAATATATCAAGTGGCATTCTTAATTTAAAACCTCTGATCTGAATATCTCCTTCCTGCAGAATATTAAATAGAGCTACCTGAATGCGTGCTTGTAAATCTGGTAATTCATTGATTACAAAAATACCTCGGTTACTTCTTGGAATAATCCCATAATGTATTACTTCTTCATCCGAAAAACTAAGCTTTAAATTAGCAGCTTTAATCGGATCGATATCGCCAATCAAATCTGCCACACTTACATCGGGAGTAGCTAATTTTTCGCCATACCTTTCTTTGCGATGTACCCAATGAATCGGCGTTTCGTCACCGAATTCAGCAATTTTATCTTTCGCATATTTGCTCAGGGGATGTAATGGGTCATCATTTACTTCGCTTCCAGTTATCGTAGGAATATATTCATCTAAAAGATCAACCATCTGACGAGCCATTCTTGTTTTTGCCTGTCCTCTTAAACCCAAAAATAAAATATTATGCCTACTCAACAAGGCGCGCTCTGTATCAGGAATTACAGTGTCTTCATAACCTAAAATACCTTCGAATGGGTTCTCTTTCTGTTGCATCGAAATAATAAGGTTTTCTCTTATCTCATCCTTTACAGACTTTGTTTTATAGCCACTCTTAATTAGTTGTCCTAGGGTAAATATTTTATCTTTATTCATTGTAAAATTAAATAACCAAATTAATAAACTGTTTTGCGTTTCCCGCTTTCAAAATCTTTAAAAATAAAAGCACCTAAATTATCTAGTGAAGCAAAATATGCTTTACCATGATTTGTCTCAGTAAATTCTTGAACAAAATTTTGAAGATAGGGATCTGATGCAATCATAAAAGTAGTAATCGAAATTTTTAATTTCTTGCATTGTGCTGCCAGATTAATACAACGATTCACTACTTTCCGGTCTAAGCCAAAGCTATTTTTGTAATACTTTTTCCCGATTTTCAAGCAGGTTGGTTTCCCATCCGTGATCATAAAAATCTGCTTATTGGGATTTTTTCTTTTTCGAAGTAATTCCATAGCAAGTTCTAAACCTGCAACAGTATTAGTATGGTAAGGACCTACTTGTAAGTAAGGAAGATCTTTGATTTCAATACTCCAAGCATCATTTCCGAAAACAACAATATCTAAAGTGTCTTTAGGATATCGGGTTGTAATCAGTTCACTCAAGGCCATGGCCACCTTCTTAGCAGGGGTAATTCTATCTTCTCCATATAAGATCATGGAATGAGAAATATCAATCATTAATACTGTGGATGTCTGTGTCTTAAAATCATTTTCACGAATATGCAAATCCTCTTCACGCATTTGAAAATTCTCTACTCCATGATTGATCTGCGCATTGCGTATACTTTCTGTAAAATCAATTTGCTCCAGCATATCCCCAAACTGAAAAGGCCTGGTATCGGGATTGATTTCATCTCCCTGCCCTAGTTTGAATGTTTGATGATTTCCTTGTTTTGATTTTTTAAGCTTCCCAAATATTTCCTCCAAACTTTTTTTGCGAATAGTTTGTTCTGATTTACTGGTAATTTTAAAATTCCCATCCTCTTCATTTTCTTTGATATAGTTATTCTCTTTTAATTCATCTATAAAATCGCCCATCCCATAATTGTCATCCGTTAAATGGTATTGCTTATCCAATTCATTTAACCAAGACAATGCCTCACCAGCATCCCCATTTGTATAGGTTAGCAACTGCGTAAATATATCTAGCAGCTGTTCAAACTTGGATTTAGCATCCTCATTTGGGTCAAAATGTATAAATCGGTGTCCTAACATAATTGGAATCTACAAAAGAATTTGAAGTTGTTTCAACTAATAACAAGTATTCTACAAATAAGTTCTAAAAAAGATGCCCGGACTTACATCCAGGCATCGTTAAAATTTAATAATTTTTTTGAACTTTGACTTTTGAATTTTGAATTACTTTACTTTTTTCCCCGAATCCGCTGCCATCATTTTCCCCGGTATTTGAATTCTAGTATTGTACATTGTTTCAATTTGTTCTAATCCCTTTAAATAGCTTTCTGCCATTCTCTTCTCGTCCGCCATCTGATCTGCCTTATCGCCAGTTAATGAATTACAGAACTTCACTTGTTGTTGTAAATCTTTCTTTACTGATGCAGCAACTTTTTCCGCTAGGGCTTTATCTTCCGCCATTAAACAAGCTTCTAAGAATAATAATGAATTCTTATTATGCATATTGCCACGGCTTGCCATACCATAAGGGAAGTTTTCTTGCAACATCATTTCGTCTACCTTATCTAATACTTTACGCGCATCTTCTTTTCTGTTTTTTGCAGAAAGATCAATTGCTAATTCCGCATATGCATTTCTAATGGTATTCAAATGGCGACGGTTTTCCTCATCAAAATACACACCTTTCACATTTGCATTACCAGAAGAAAATACGTTCAATGATTTAGACAACATCCAGTCGGTATTCACCCTGCTATTTGCTACAGGTACCAAACGATGACTCAATCCATCTCTTCGTAAGTATTGATCAAACCCAAGGTTCAAATCAGGTGTAGTAAAGTAAATAGGTCGAACCCATTTATTAGCTGCAATGATATTTAAAACAGCCAGGTCGTTCTTCATCAATGATGACTTAGGTACATCGAAACGTAATTCCTTCATTACGCTATCATCTGGGTTTACTACTTTGTTTTTCAATACAAAATTGATATCTACAGGAACAGCAAACTTGCGAACAGGAAAGCTATTCAATGGCTCGGCTCCACGACTATTATCTAATTTGTCGGCATCATCACTACCTACATAATTCTTCATTACATCATATAGATCATAATAACGATCTTGCGGAATATTAGGTCTTGGACTGTAAACAACATAGTCTCTTTTTCCTGCTTCAATTTGATCAGGTCTCCAAATCACATCAATAGAATCACTTTGGTTAACTTTATATCGCAATTCATTAATGTACCAATCAATTCCTAATAAACTATAATTTACGACACGAATATCCGGACGAATACCTTCAACTTCCTGTGCATACCATAATGGGTAAGTATCATTATCACCAAAGGAGAATAAGATCGCATTCGGAGCACAGCTTTCTAAATAATCTTTTGCTAAGTCGCGAGATAACACTTTCTTACTTCTATCATGATCGTCCCATTCCTGTTGTGCCATAATGGTAGGCACTGCCAATAAACAAAGTAATGATGCTAAAATAGCAGACAGATTTTTAGATACTAATTTACTCAACCAGTCACTTACTTTCAACACGCCCAGTCCTATCCATACAGCAAAAGCATAAAACGATCCTACATAAGCATAGTCACGTTCACGAGGCTGATAGCCTGCTTGATTTAAGTAAATTACAATTGCAAATCCAGTAAAAAAGAACAATAAAAAGTTAACGACACCATCATCGCTTTTCTGTTTGAACTGATAGAATAATCCAATTAATCCCAAAATGAAAGGCAGTAAGAATAGTTTATTGTTTGCTTTATTATTCTTCAAACTATCTGGCATGGCACTTTGATCGCCAAAGAAAAGATTATCCACAAAAGGAATTCCAGTAATCCAGTTACCATCACGCACATTGCCAATGAACATACCCTGCACATCATTTTGCTTACCAGAGAAATTCCACATAAAGTAGCGGAAATACATCCAATAAGATTGATACGCTATAAAGAACTTAATATTGTCTACCTGATTAGGTGAACGATCATAACCTCCATCTTTTAGACGGTTAATATTTAAGAAATAGGCATAATAATCTGCGTGATTTTGATCGTTACTAGCATCCCAAACACGTGGAAATACCATTTTATCTTCTGGTTGATATAAATATCTACGATCTGGTCCAATTTCGATATACTTATCGCGGGCCTTTTCAAATTTCATGGAACCCGATTTCAAATCAACAGGTTGAGCATTAAATTTCTGTCCATATAACAATGGAAAATCACCATACTGTTCACGACCCAAATAACCTACTAAGCTCATAGGATTATCAACATTATACATATCCACAGATGGATTTGCATTACTACGGATCATAGTAGTGATATAGGTACTATATCCTAGTAGCATGAAGGTTAAAGACCATAAACCTAAGCGCATATATGCCCAATCTTTTTTTGCAGCGAATTTCAAACCATACCAGATGGCAATTGCTAACAACACAAAGAAAGTTGTAAATCCACTAAAGAATGGCAATCCAAAGCCGTTGACAAACCAACGGTCAAAAGTTCCCGCACCTTTAATGGTATATTGAATAACTCCTACTTGTATTAATCCTGTAATTAAACATCCAATTACAAAGAATATATAAATGCCCCCATTATGATCTTTTTTCTCTTTGTTCCATTTTTCAATAATAAACAGAAGGCCAATAGCTACGATGGTTCCTAGTATCATTAAACCACCCATTGTTGGGTCGAGCGACAAATCACGATCATCGTTTACTTCTCCATTAGCCATAATTAATGCTGCAATAAATGCAAGAGCACCGCCAACAGCTATTATGCGAATAAACCAACTACGAATAACAGTATAGTTTAGAGAATCTTTTCTCTTGAAATAATACACCATTACAATCGCAGGTATTGTAAGTAGGTTTAGTAAGTGAACACCTATAGAAAGTCCCATCATGAAGAAAATGAAAACGATCCAACGGTCTGCACCAGGTTCATCGGCATGATTTTCCCATTTTAATATCGCCCAGAAAACAATGGCTGTAAAGAAAGAAGAGAGCGCATATACCTCGCCTTCCACTGCACTATACCAAAATGAATCAGAAAATGTATAAGCCAAAGCACCAATAACGCCAGCACCCATGATAGACCATATCTGATAACTGCTTAAACTATCAGTTGTTTTAACTGACATCACTTTGCGTGCAAAATGTGTAATGGTCCAAAACAAGAACAGAATTGTAAATCCACTTGCCAATGCACTCATTACATTCACTGCTTTTGCAGCGTTCATCGGATTATCCCCGAACAGAATGATAAAGAAACGACCTAGAATTACAAATAAAGGTGCTCCAGGAGGGTGCGGAATCTGTAACTTAAAACAGCTACTTACAAACTCACCACAATCCCAGAAACTGCCCCCGGATTCTGCGGTTAAAACATACACGGTACAAGCAATCAAAGCAACTGCCCATCCAACAATATTGTTAATCCGATTAAACTGCATATTGGTTTTGGTTTTTAAAGACTGGCAAACATACCTTAATAATCCTAAAATCGAAAAAACAGCTGCCCATTTTATAAGATTTAAGAAATCCTTTAAGGTTATTAACTTACCATAACGTTATTCTTTGAGAAATCATTGATAATCAAGTCCTATTTAAAACAACTTATTTGCAAGCACAGGCCCATTCTACCCCCAAATCAATACAGGTAACCACCGTCATTTCGTTGCCACAGGGAGCAAAAATGACTCTAAGCTTTTGTCCATCTTTCGATAGACCCTCCACGGCATATTTTTTTCTACAAGGCTCCCCTTGCAATTCACTTTTTCTATAATTGATGGTACCCTGCTCTAAAATATCTTTAATTTCTGATTCGTCGATATGTCTACATTCCATTCTACATCTGGCATGTTTCGAATAATGCATGCTTAAAGGATGTCGATTCAATCCCCTTGCAGTAGGCTCTACTTCATTATTATTGACAGGTGGGGTTGATTGTTCTTTAACAACTTGCTTGGTTTGATTTGTTTCGGTACGCTTACAATTTTTAACCGTCAGCACCAGCAATGCCAACACAATTAAAAGTATATAGGGAAGTATTTTTTTGGTTCTCATAAATTCAGCTTGACCACAAGTTTACGCTTTTAGATAAAAAAAGCCCAAATAATTCCTTCCTCCTAGCAATTAAATGCAAGACATTATCTTTGCCCACTTATGGAAAAGAAGCATTCGGTAGCCTTTCATACTTTGGGTTGTAAATTAAATTTCTCAGAGACCTCTACTCTATCCAGAATAATGGAACAGAAAGGTTTTGAGAAAAAGGAATTTGACGACATGGCCGACGTGTATGTGATCAATACCTGTTCCGTTACTGATAATGCAGATAAAGAATGTCGCCAGCTGGTTCGCCGCATACAAAGAAAAGCACCAGAAAGTTTTGTGGTAATTACAGGATGTTATGCGCAGTTAAAACCAGAAGAGATAGTTCGAATCCCTGGGGTTGATCTGGTATTGGGTGCTTCTGAGAAGTTTAATATCATGGAACATATCTCTCAATTAACAAAAGGAGATGCTGGTAAAATTTGTAGTTGTGAAATTGAGGAAGTAACCGGTTTTAATGCTTCTTATTCGATGAATGATCGCACCAGAAGTTTTTTGAAAGTACAGGATGGATGCGATTATAATTGTTCTTTTTGTACGATTCCTATGGCAAGAGGCAAAAGCAGAAGCGACAATGTTGCAAATGCTGTTCGGAATGCTACTGAATTAGCGGCAGATGGCGTAAAAGAAATAGTATTAACGGGAGTAAACCTAGGTGATTTTGGTAAAGGACCTGATGGAGATTTAAAATACGATGAAGACTTCTTCGATTTGATACAAGCATTAGAGCATGTGGAAGGAATTGAACGTTACCGTATTTCATCGATCGAACCTAATTTACTGACACCAGAAATAGTGGAATGGGTGTCGAAAAGCAAAAAGTTCATGCCTCATTTTCATATCCCTTTACAAAGTGGTAGTAATGAAATTTTAAAGTCGATGCGCAGAAGGTATAAGAAGGAATTATACCAGGAGCGTGTGGCATTAATTAAAACTTTGATGCCGCATTGCAGTATTGGAGTGGATGTGATTGTAGGATTTCCAGGCGAAACTGATGCATATTTTCAAGAAACATTTCAATTCTTACACGAACTCGATGTGTCTTATTTACATGTATTTACTTATTCTGAAAGACCCGATACAAAAGCATTAGAAATTAAGCCGGTTATCCCTATCAACATTCGTAATGAGCGAAATAAAATTTTAAGAAATCTCTCATATCAAAAGCTACAATTTTTCACAGCACAACATAGTGGAAAAACCAGAAAAGTATTATTTGAAAATTTTGAAAAGAATGGAATGATGGAGGGATATACAGATAATTATATTCGTGTTTCAGCTGCTTATAAAAACGAGTGGGCGAATCAGGTGGTAGATTGGACATTGTAGTGTAAACCACCCCAGCCGAATTCCGCTAAAGCGAAATCGGCGTCCCCTCCATCGCATGCGATGGAGGGGAAACTTGAAAATCTCCTACTTCCTTTTTTTACTTTTTAATTTTGAATTTTTACTTTCTCAATCTAAATGAGAAAGATATTCCACAGGAAATTCAACTACCATCACCTGCCCCAAACTCTCCAGTTTAACGAAGATCTTCTTTTTCATATTTTTTAGAACAGTTCCTTCTTTGCCCATGAACACTCCGTGATTCACACGGATCTTTGTAGACGCTGCATATCCTTCTTTGCTGATTAAAGATATTTTTACATCTTTTTCAAGCAAGTAATGTTTGATTAAATTGATTTCTTCTTCCTTTATTACAGCAGGCTTTCCTAGGTAGTGTACAAAATTTAAAATGCCATCCGTTTGGAGAACTTTTACTTTTTCGTGCATATCAATATGAACAAAAATGTAAGACTTGAACAAGGGCTCTTCAATTATTTTCTTTCGATCGCTCCATTGTCTTTCAATCTTTTGCAATGGACACCAGGCCTCAATATTTTTCTTTATCAAGCTGGCATCAATCTTTTTCTCCCAACGTGGCTTGGTATACAGTGCATACCATTTCTTTTCCTCTACCATGGTTCAATCATTCAAAGCAAACAAAAAAATAACTTATTTTAAAACAGTCTGCGGTTGAGGTTGTATCATATCAGAAACCATTTTAACTGTTTCCTCTAAATGCATGTCAGTTTTAATAGCTTTTAACCAAGACAAATATCTATCCCCTTTTGGCTTATCTGGGTTATTATAGAATTTATCATGATCAACAACCATGGCCTCTACATTCATCTCTTTATCCAATTTCAGAAGTGCATTATTTTGATTCACCGTGGTTTTGATCTGCTTTTGCATATCCCTATACTTTTCAATATTCAAATTGATTGGCAAATCTGAATTCTTAGACAACCATTGCAAATTGTTCCTCAATAAATTCAGTGATTTATTCTCCGAAATCTTTGCATTTTCTTTTTGTATCACTGAACTAAAATCGGCATTATTCCAGGTATCATAAGGCACTTTTGAAATTTCATCCCAAGGCAGTGCAGATGCATTATCTCTTTCTCTTAATTTATAGAACTCTAGCGCGTCTGGTAAAATAACATCAGGTGTAACCCCTTTTAATTGTACAGATCCTCCATTAATTCGATAATACTTTTGGAAGGTTAATTTAACAGCTCCATATTCAGTTCTACCACTAGAAAGATCGATAGGCTTACCAAAAGGAATTGTTTTTTGAACGGTTCCCTTTCCATAAGTAGATGTGCTACCGATAATAATTCCACGCTTATAATCTTGAATAGCTGCGGCAAAAATTTCACTTGCAGATGCACTAAACTCATTCACCATTACTGCTAACGGACCATCATAAATGGCGCCAGCACGTCTATCATTGATGGGATTTGATTTACCATCTTTATCACGAACCTGTACAACTGGACCTTGATTAATAAACAATCCTACCATTTGTACCACTTCGTACAAAGAACCACCTCCATTAGTGCGAATATCTAAGACAATACCTTTTACATTTTCTTTTTTTAATTTTTCGATTTCTTTTGCCACATCATCAGAACAACGGTTACCAGATTCACGTTCAAAATCGGCATAAAATTCAGGAAGATAGATATAGCCTATTTTATCATTTCCATTTTGTATAACAGCTCCTCTAACCAACCCTTCATCCAAAGAAACTTCTTCACGAATCATGGTTACCACTTTGATGGTGCCGTCTAATTTTTTTAGTGTAATACGAACTTCAGATCCCTTATTTCCACGAATCAATTTTACAGCATCTGTTGTAGAATATCCAGTTACATCAACAGGTTCTTCTTTACCCTGTGCTACTTTTAAAATAATGTCGTTAGCTGCAATTTCACCAGATTTCCAAGCTGCACCACCTGGTTGCACACTTGCAATCTTTACTTCCCCATTTTCAGTTTCAGTTAATTGAGCACCAATTCCATAAAATCTCCTACTCATTTCTTCGTCAAACGCTCTCTTTTCTATAGGAGGAAAATAATCAGTATGGGGATCCATTAAATTGGTGATCACATTTAAGTAAGCATTAAAACGTTCGTCTTCATTAAATGTACTTTTCAAACGATCATATCTTTTATCCATGATCTTCAACACTTTCATTCTTGCTTCTCGTTCCAATGTAGAATCTGCTTTTACAACAAAATCTTTTGTCCCTTTATTCTTTTCCCGTACATCTTGAAATTCTACGAATTTTTCCAACGCATAAAATTTCAACTCTTTTCTAAAACGATCTTTTCTTTCTGCATCATTCGCTGCAAAAGCTAATTTATCACCTTCTGTAAAAAATGTTTCATCCTTATTGAAATCGAAAGGCTGTGATAAGATCTCTTTGTACATCGCGATTGTTTCAGGCAATCGCTTATCATAAATGGCACTCACAGCTGGCGCAAAAGCAATGGGTGTTCCATGAATTTCGTCGTCAAGTAATGTTTCATACTTTTTTAAGCCATTGATGTCCGCTTGCGTAAATAGTATTTTGTCGCCATCCAACTCATTCAAATATTTCTTGTATACTTCTTTTGAAAAAGCATCATTGATGGCTTTAGGGCTATAATGTCCTTCTTCCAATAAAGAACCGATGGCATTCAATAAACGCTGTTTGGTGGTAATATTAATAGTCTCATTGCCTGAATCGATTACTTTGAAAGCAAAGAACAATGCGCCAAATAGAACAATGGCGGTTAGAACTAACCCTTTTTTACTCTTCATAAATTGCTTAAATTTTTGCATGACAGTACCAAAAATAGCTGAAAATCGCATTTAGCACTTACCTTTTATCTCAATTAACAAAGGATTTTGGAAAGAGTTTTGAAAAAGATTCAAAATTCAGTTTTGATAAATGACTAATTACCCTATTTTTGCAATCCTTTAGAAAATTAAAATTTCCTAAAGTGTTGAAAACGGAGGGCATAGCTCAGTAGGTTAGAGCGACAGTTTGTGGCACTGTAGGTCGTGGGTTCGAGACCCATTGTTCTCCCAACCAAAACCCTATAAGCTTTCTTATAGGGTTTTTAATTTACCATTCATGAAGATTACCCTCATTCTAATCCCAGTTATTTCCGCTTTTATCGGATGGTTTACCAATTGGATCGCCATTAAAATGCTTTTCCATCCAAAAGTTCCGGTTAAAATACTTGGAATTACCTTTCATGGCATTTTTCCAAAAAGACAAAAACAGTTCGCTGAAAAACTAGGAAAGCTTGTCAGTCAGGAGCTTCTATCATTTTCCGATATCGAACAAAAGATCTCAAATCCAGATAATATCGAAAAGTTGATGCCTTTTGTAGAAACACATATCGACCATTTCCTGAGGGTTAAATTAGCCGAAGAAATGCCCATGATTGGTATGTTCATTGGCGACAAGACCATCAATCAGATGAAAGCAATCTTTATCAAGGAGCTTCAAACGCTGTTTCCTTCTATCATGGAAAATTATATGGCTCAGCTCGAAAAAGATCTGGACCTGGAGAAAATAGTGATCGATAAGGTAAGTGGTTTCTCCTCTGATAAGCTAGAGGAAATTCTCCAAGCCATCATGTCAAAAGAATTCCGTTTCGTGGAAATCATTGGCGGAGTCTTAGGATTTATCATCGGCCTTTTACAGGTTTTATTGACCATTTTGAGCTAATCACCGATTATTTTGAGCCTTCAGCCTGAGGTATTAGAACTTTATCCATTCAAAATTGTCATATTACCGTTTGTATAAACAAACGGTTTATCGCTCCCTTCTGAACGACCTTTACACCCTACAAGTACTTAAATCACATATGAGAAAATTATTATTCGCTTTTATTTTATTCAGTGCCAGTTTAACTTTACATGCACAAATGCCAACAGGAATGATGGGAGGAGCCCGTGGTGCAGGTGGACAAGCCATGAGTGTAGGACATTTTTATGGTAAAATCGTTGATAGTAAGACCAATAAAGCTATCGAGGGCGTTTCTATTCAGTTAACAGGCAATAAGTTTGATACGGTCACTAAGAAAATGAAAGAAGCCATTCTTTCTACTCAGATTACCAAGGCTAATGGAGAATTTAGTATTGAAGGACTTTCCGTTATGGGAAAATTTAATTTGAAATTATCTTCTTTTGGATATAAAAGTATCATAACCCCTATCAATTTTGGACTTAAAATGCCGCAAGGAAGTGCCCCTACCGCTGCATCCATGCAACAAATGATTGCTCAGGCAGATAAGGATCTAGGCAATATTAAAATGGAAGTGAATGCCACTGATTTGGGTAATGTAACAGTAACTTCCACGGCCAAGCCTCAGTTTGAAATGGGGATCGATAGAAAAATATTTAATGTTGATAAGAATATCATGGCTTCCGGGCAAACCGCTACCGAAATCATGAAAAATATTCCCTCTTTAAATGTATATATC
>Ga0194061_1001369_pt1 | contig 14253 bp, 15 predicted proteins | sample SepL2221m_MetaG_FD_163423 | JGI IMG/M metagenome (GOLD analysis project Ga0194061, IMG submission 163423) | Anoxic zone freshwater microbial communities from boreal shield lake in IISD Experimental Lakes Area, Ontario, Canada - Sep2016-L224-21m | ecosystem: Environmental > Aquatic > Freshwater >...
AGGCACTTGAAATACGTAAGCTCCAGGATCCAACGTGAACAATGTGAAGCCAGCAGAAAGGCACGCATCAATATCCTCACTGGTCTTAAGATGATCAGCATCGGAGCCGACCGCATCGACCCATGACGCTTCAACCAAACCGAAGGTGGCATCATCCATTACCGCCTGAGGAGTGCGCTCCAGGCGCACCATCTCGCGGATCGATTGTTGTGCAAAGACTGGCAAGACTTCCTTGCCGTATTTACGAAATGCTCGAGCATGTCCCGATGTTGCCAGTCCAAGTCGATCTCCAACTCCCGCTGACAAATTCAGGCCAAGCGGCTTGGGATTTAGCCACGGTAGATGTTTACGGACTCCTTGAGCATTCGACGAAGTTAACTCACAAGCAAGGAGTAGCTCCTCTCCGTTTTCACGCAGAGATCCCTGAAAGTCTGAAAAATCCTCTCGGCGTTGACCAAAGATTCGCAGTTCACGAATGTGATCAACATTGACTACATCAAAGCGCAAGCGTGGTGAATTCTCAGAGTTCGGTAGTGACTCCAACATCTAGAAACCCCCTTCGCTAATCTGATAAACCCTAACCATTAATCACAATGAAAGCAGGGCCGAGGAATCCTTGTCGAGATACAAGTGAGCGTTAGGCGCCGTCTTCAAAATTGATGCGGGGCAGAGTTCGGTCAGCGGGCCCTCTAGAGAATCCTTAACAGCCTTGGCTTTGCGAGATTCCGGTGTAAGAACTAAGACGGTTTCTGGATCAAGGAGAGCTCTGACAGTGAGAGTCAATGCCCGCTCTGGCATATCGGCAAGAGATGCGAAGTGACCTTCATTTACCTGTTGCAAGCGACAAGCCATGTCATCTAGTTCGACAATCTTGATGAATTCCTTCGTTGAAAAATCTGCAGGTGGATCATTAAATGCCACGTGCCCATTTTCACCAATACCCATAACGCAGATGGAGGGTTTCAATCTTTCAATCAACTCGGTGTAACGCGCGATCTCCTCTTCAACGGGAACATCTCCACGAATTCCGAAAAATGCTTTGGGGTGCAATCTCAATTCAATGCGCTCGTGCATCCAGCGATAGAAGCTGGCTGGGTGGGTTGCGTCCATCCCTATGTACTCATCCATATGCAAAACATTGATTCGAGACCACTCAATATCGGTGCGAAGGTAAAGGGCTTCGACGAAAGAAAGTTGCGAGTTTCCAGTGGCAAGAATTACTGCAATTTCATCTTTGGTTGCGAGTGCAGCCCGTGCCGCGATTGCGAAGTCTTGAGCAGAACGCGCCCCTAGCTCTTCATTGGAATCCAAAATCGTTACTGCCAGTTCACCATACTTTAATTCCTGCATGAACTTCTCCTTTTCGCTCGTTAACTCTTAGATGAAATGGGTGTCGATTTTAAATATTTAGTTCAGTAATTTACCAGTCATGAAAAGTGCCGTCCTTCAATCGATTAACAGGAAGATAAGCGCTTTGGTATGGGAATTTAGCCGATGCAGCGTCGTCTAGTGTTACGCCAAGCCCAGGCTTCTCACCCGGATGCAGGTAACCGTCTTGGAATGTGAAGGATTGGATAAAGACCTCGTTGGTCATATCCCCATGACGCATATATTCCTGAATTCCAAAATTGTGAATCGCAAGATCCAGGTGGAGGGCTGCAGCCATACCCACGGGTGAGATATCCGTTGGTCCATGGATTCCGGATTTGATTTGATATTGGTCAGCAAAATCCAAAATCTTCTTCATCGCTGAAATTCCACCCGTGTGAGTAACTGCAGAGCGCACGTAATCGATGAGTTGTTCTTGAATCAATGTTTGGTAATCCCAGACCGTATTGAACACTTCACCGATAGCAAGTGGGGTCGTCGTGTGGTGGCGCACTAGCCGCAGCGCTTCTTGATTCTCCGCTGGAGTGCAGTCCTCAAGCCAAAAGAGATCATAAGGTTCGAGCGATTTACCCAGTTTTGCAGCCTGAATAGGGGTCATTCGGTGATGACCGTCATGCAGCAACGTCAACTCTGGGCCGAACTCATTTCGGACGGCTTCAAACACTGTAGGCAGATGGCGCATGTAAGCCGGTGTGTCCCAAATTTCCTCAACTGGCAAAGGAGTTCGGCGAGCGGGTTCGTAGTCATATCTTTTGCCGCCAACGGTTGGACTTGATGCCACGCCGTAAATTGAAGACAGACCCGGGACTCCTGTTTGAATACGTATTGCCTGGTAGCCCTGTGCTTGGTGTGCGCGAATGGAGTCAAAGAGTTCAGGAATATCAAAGCCACTTGCATGCCCGTATGCGCGAGCGCCTGTGCGTGAGGCGCCACCGAGCAATTGATACAAAGGCATATTTGCGGCCTGCGCTTTGATGTCCCAGAGCGCAACATCAACTGCTGCAATGGCTGCCATTGTGACTGGACCGCGACGCCAATACGCACCTCTGTACAGGTACTGCCATGTGTCTTCAATCCGATGCGCATCCCTATCCATGAGAAGCGGGGCAACGTGATTTTCTAAATAGCTTGCAACAGCAAGTTCGCGTCCATTGAGTGTGCCATCACCGAGACCAACCAAGCCGTCATCGGTAGTGAGTCGAAGAGTTACGAAGTTTCTATCAGGACTGTTAACTATGACTTCGACTTTTTTAATCTTCATAGAGCGCCCCTTTGTTTGCGATTCGATTATTCGAACTAGGAAAATTCAACTGTGCTGGTAATTTGATCTACGATTTCCGCTGGAGAAGATTTGATGTCTATCTTTAAGCCTCGTTCGGTTTCAATCAGCGGTTCCAAATTTGCAAACTGCGATGCCAGAAGTGAGGCAGGCATAAATTCATGGCTTCGAGCCAGAATACGATCCTGAACGATCTCTGATGGACCATCGAGAAAAACAAAAAAAACGTCAGGGACATACGAACGGATAATGTCTCGGTAACTAACTTTCAAAGCTGAGCACGCGACAACTGAACCCACTCCGGCTTCATCGAAATCTTTAAGAATTAACCCCACCGAATTCAGCCACGGCAACCGATCAGAATCTGTCAAAGCATTTCCCGCTGCCATGGTTGCTATGTTCTCGGGTGAATGCAAAGTATCGCCATCGCTAAAAGGGAGTTTCAACGAATCGGCCAAGAGTCGGCCAATGGTGCTTTTGCCAGACCCTGAGACGCCCATGACCACGATCGAGCGCGTACCAGCGCTTTGGCGCATATCCAAGGCCTCTTCTCACTATCGGTTTCATCCCCCAAGAAAGGTGCGGAGGGCGAATTACGCTCAATGACTTACGAGAGGGTAGCGCTATAAGGCATACTTATGCAACTGTTTCGGCTATACGTCTGCCTATTGACCTTTGGGGTGCTCGTTATGGCCACCAAATTGATAGCGCATGGCGTTGAGAACCTTGTTGGAATAGTCATCATTTCCCCGAGAAGCAAAGCGCGAAAAGAGCGATGCGCTCAGGACGGGCGCGGGTACTCCACCTTCAATAGCCGCTTGAACGGTCCAGCGCCCCTCACCGCTATCGCTCACTTGGGTAGCGTAAGAATCCAGTGAAGGGTTCTCCTCTAAAGCTTGGTTAGTGAGATCTAATAACCAGGAAGCCACGACGCTGCCCCTGCGCCAGACTTGAGTGATCTCAGGTATATCTAGATCGTAGGCAGGATCAGCGTCTTTGGCGGCGCTCAATATCCCAAGCCCCTCGGCAAAGGCTGCCATCATCGCGTATTCAATTCCATTGTGAATCATCTTCACGTAGTGGCCAGCCCCGACAGGACCGCAATGCAGGAAGCCTTCCTCGCTCTGTGATGGCTCGCCCGATCTGCCCGGGGTTCGCTCGGCGCTACTAACTCCAGGTGCTAGTGCGCGAAATATCGGACTTAGCGACTCCACAACTTTGGTATCGCCACCAATCATCAAGCTGTACCCGCGCTCTAACCCATGCACTCCGCCACTTGTTCCAACATCGACAAAATTAATCCCTTTGGCACGTAAGAGTTCTGCGTTGGAATAATCATCACGGTAGTGCGTGTTGCCGCCATCAATGATGGTGTCACCAGGGCTCATGGAGGCGCTAAGTTCGGTGATAGCAGCCTTGGTCAGCGCTGCGGGCACCATGACCCAGATTGTTCGAGGAGTGGGTAGCGATTCCACTAGTTGAGAATACGTAAAGGCAGGTTGAGCGCCTTCTGCTGCCAAAGTCTTAATCGCTTCAGGATTGATGTCATAGACAACGGAGGTTATGCCTGCGCGGTGAAGCCGACGAACCAAATTTGCGCCCATCCGCCCCAAGCCAACCATGCCAAAATTAATCGCTGGACTCTCCGACATTTTCCACCTCACGACTCAGTTGTCACAACCACTCGTCTTATGAGAATTGTAGTGGCGCTTACCTAAATCCTGAAGATCCCGCCGTAAAGCAGGTTTCAAGTCGCGGGAAATCAAGGGTCAGTGAAGAATTCGGTAGACGATTCTTAGCGCCGAGCCATCTCGGATCCCCCGCGAAGAAAGAATATTGGAGGCTTACGCTTGATGCTACAACTGTCAAACGGTCAATGGAGTTCGTTGTACAACATTTTCTCCTTTGGTCTTATCGCAATGCTTGCAACAACTGTCTTCACATTGGTTAGCCAGTCACGCGTGCTTCCTAAGTACCGAACTGCGCTAGTAATGTCGTCGATGGTTACCTTCATCGCTGGATATCACTACTTCCGTATCTTTAATTCCTTTACTGAGTCATCGATGAAGAACGCGATCTCAGTGGGCAATGCCCAGGGATCATTCAATGAGGCATACCGCTACATTGACTGGATTCTTACTGTTCCTCTTCTCCTTGTTGAGGTTATTGCCGTACTGGCCCTTGCCAAGGAAGCATCAAAGTCTCTCATCGGAAGGTTGGTTCCTGCATCCGCAGCCATGATTATTCTGGGCTATCCGGGTGAGATCTCTAGCAGCACAAGTACAAAGGTTCTGTTTGGAATTCTCTCGACACTCCCCTTCCTCTACATTCTCTACGTACTCTTCGTGGAGCTGACGAAATCTCTAGATCGTCAACCTGCTGGAGTTGGAGCAACCGTAAAACGGCTGCGTCTTCTTCTCGTAGCCACTTGGGGTGTCTATCCAATTTCATACCTGATTCCAATGCTTATCAAAAATCCAACTGCTGCCCAAGCAGCAGATCTATTTACATCAAGGCAGATCGGATACACAATTGCAGACGTTCTCGCAAAGTGCGTATTCGGTCTCACGATATTCAAGATCGCACGTATGAAATCAGTTGCCGAAGGCATGGACGATTCCCACTAACTTCGACAGTAGGAAGAGGAGGGAAGCGCCAAAAGCCTTCCCTCCTCTTTTCTTTCTAGCCCAGCAACGAAAGGCAGAGAAAATGAATAACTACCGAATGTGGTCCTACTCCATGATCGCTATTGGGCTTATTAACTTGGACTATCAGCGACACCAGGCTCATGTTCTTGGTAACACCGCCCTGATCATTCTCCCTGGAATTATTTTGCTAATCCTTACCTTTTTCTCAGCAGGACGGAAAATGCTTGAGACTAAATTCGCGCGAATCACGTGGCTCGTAATAGGCCTGGCGAGTATCGCTTTTGCTTTTACCAATCACTAGAACAAATACTTATCATTCTTCGACAAAAGTCCCAGCTCTAGGGAGTGCTGATGTCTTTTCGCTCGAATTGAAGCACGGCCAAAACGAGAAATATCACGCCTCCGGCTAATAATTTCAGATCTCCAGATATGTACATACCTTTAAAAAGAGGCATTCCACCCAGTCCCCACTGCATGGGATTGTATGGAGATATCGAGTCGAAGTTCTTGACTAACGCTGAAAGGGAATAGATCAAGAAGGTAATCAAGGCAATTCCTGTAACTACCCCGATCGCTGATCCTTTCCTTCTGCTAAATGATCCTGCAAGAAAAGCAATTCCCGTAAAGAAGAATCCAATCGAGATGTTCGAAACGGTTGCAGCAAGAAGTTTGTCAGTACCAATCTCCATACCCACGCGGTGCCTCAAGAGCAGAATATTTAGAATTGCCATAAACCCTAAGACGGTAATAGCCGAGATGGCCGCCAACATCTTTGAGATCAATATGCGATTGCGAGATATCGGTAGGGTTAGAAGTAGATCGGCAGTGCCGTCATCCTCTTCTTCAGCAGTTGCGCCAGCCCCCCATGTACCTCCTACTGCAATCAACAGGAGAGGAAGCATCATGCTGTAAAGCTCTGTTGATAGAAAACCAGGCCCAGATGTGTAATCCTGCATGCGAAATATTTTGCGAATCGGCTCAGGGTATGCGTCAAGGAATTGTTGTAGCGTTGATTTACTTTTTAAGATGCTGGGGTAAATCGACATCTGTATAGAGATAAGAAGTATTAAGGTGAAGCACCATGCTGCGAAAGACTTTCGGTGGTCACGCCACGTCTTTAGAAAAAGAATGGTCATCGTGAACCTACAAAGTCCAAGAAAATCTCTTCCAGGGAGGATTCTTGAGTTCGTACCTCAATAACATGAAGTTCTACCGCACGTTTGAGCAATTCGTATTCAGAGCCCGTGACAACACATTTCAGCGCGCCATTAACAAATGTGATCTCTTCTATGTTTGGCACGCCTATAAAATCAGCGTTATTTACAGGTTTGTCAAAGAGCAAATCAATTTTCTTTCGTGCCTTATTTTTGAGGACAACGATCTCATCGATCAGAACAATTCGTCCCTTATCAATAATCGCGATGCGATCTGCTAAATGTTCGACCTCACTCAACACATGCGAAGAGAGGATTATCGAAGCACCTCGATGAACAGTTTCGTCCAGTATCTTCTCAAATTCCCTTTGGACCAATGGGTCAAGTCCACTCGTTGGCTCGTCCAAGAATAAGACGTCTGGAGAGTGCATAAAAGCTTGAATGACACTTACCTTCTGCCGATTTCCTTTTGACAATCCACGAATCTGTTGGTCAAGATCTAAATCTAACCGTTCGGCAAGTTTTGTAATCACCTCTCCAAGGTCTAACTTGCGCATTCCTGCGACGAATTGTAGATAACCACGTGCGGTGTAGTTGTCATACGTTGCGGCAATACCCGGAAGATAGCCAATTCTCTTTCGGAGTTCAGCATTGGGTTTTAATGCATCCACGCCGAGAATGCGTGCACTGCCGCTTGTTGAATTAATAAGACCCAAAATTGTTCGAATAGCTGTCGTTTTCCCAGCTCCATTGGGGCCGAGGAATCCAAAAACTTCACCGCGATAGACGTCAAAGGTGACGTCTTCGATCCCGCGAGTTGACCCATAATATTTTGTTAAGTGATCAAAACTCACGGTCACGTCACGATCATTTGAGAGATTCATACAACCACCCAACTTGAACTCTCTGGCATTGCGGTTCCGAGACCCTGACTAACTCAGTTCAGACTCGTGCTCGTCATGCCATTTGCGGGCCAACGCAAGGATCTCCGGTTCCGTCATTGCATCCAAGTTGGTATCGATTGCGTCAACAACTTTGGCGGCAATTAACGGGTGTTTTCTCTCAAGATACTGGATGAGATGGAGCATCTCGCTCGCTTTCGCGTGACCGTGTCCAATTAGCAAGATCTCCGAAGCACTTGCAATGGCATGGGCAATCTTCTCCAAATAGATCCCCTCCTCATGCTGTTCTCCAGAACCCTTAATGTTCGGATCAAGCCTGAAGTGGCGACGGTCGACTTTCTCAGGGGCGTAAATTTTTTCGGGTTTGGCGCCCTTATCAATTCCTGTTGCCCAGATGTGGGCTTCCTTGTGAGTAACTGTTAATACGATGAACTTGCCAGCAATATCAGTCATCAGATGCCTCTTTCAAAGGATTGTTCATTCACGATAGTCCTAAGTAACTCGCCAGAAAAGGGAGAGAAAATGGGTCAGCCCTTACCTACAAGTGAGATCAGGCACTTAAACCGACCATGACACGAAATCATTTCAGTCAAGACAAAGGCCCTCGAACCGATGGCTCGAGGGCCTTTGTTGTGTCGTAACTTTCATCGCTGAGGATTAAACCCTGGTTAGCTCAAGGTCGACGATAAACCCCAATCTAACTGCCAACTCAGTTGCCTGAGTTCGGTTTGCCATGCGTTGCCCGACTCGAATCTCTGTTCCCCAATTCCCATACCGTCCTATGTTTACCGCCTATCGCTAAGCGGAGAGAACTGTTTACTGATCCGAATCCTAACTATCTAGATCGTTGATCTGAAATAATTAAGACAAGTAATTTCTACTCTTGTGTAGTTTTTCTTGTCAAGAGAAATTTTCAACTTTTTAAACTAGAGGGGTTATTCCTCAGTATCAGGGCTACCCGTGGGTGAGCAAGCAGTCATCTACATTTTTTATCTGTTCGCACAATTGTGTCAAGTTTGAGAGTACATTCTAGAAAGGACTTCGCAACTGCCTAGAAATAGCCAAATAATGTGGCAAGAAAGAAGGAGAGATGTCAAAAGAAGATATACCGACCAAAGAATCTTTAATTGTAGCTTTGGATGGATCGCCATCTTCACTTGCCGCCCTGAAGTGGGCAGCCAATTACGCTGAGAGACTTAGCATGCACATAAATGTTGTTAACGCGTGGCAGTATCACAACACGGCTATGGATTTTGGTGCTCTTGCATTTGGCTCTGCTGGCTACGTAAGTGGCGATGATCCCCATGAGTGGTCTAAGCAGATTCTTAAGGAATGCGTCGAGGAAGTATTTGGCTCTGAACACACTGATGTGCAACTCACTTCGATTGAAGGGGATCCTTCCGAGACACTCATTTCAAAATCTGAAAAAGCAGAATTACTAGTGATGGGCTCTAGGGGGCATAGCAAGTTAGTGGACTTAATATTGGGCTCAGTCTCGCAAAAGTGCCTTGCTCAGGCCAAATGCCCTGTCGTAATAGTCCACGCTCCGGAAAATCTGCCGTAGAAGGTGGGAACGCCGAGAGTGGCCGATACACTTTTCGGTAACGGGGAGACGAAATGAAAAGTGTGAATAAGGCCAAGATCGCCATTATCGGTTCGGGCAATATGGGTGGGGCAATGGCACAGGTATTTGCCATTGCCGGACACGAATGCATCATCGCTGATGCTGATGCGACATATTCAGAGCTATCCTTAAAGCGCCTTTTACTGGAAACTGAATCCTTTGAAAAGCAGGGTCTCTTTCCCGTAGGTAGTACATCATTGGTCTTAGAAAACTTGAGCTTTGCGGAGAGCATTGAAAAAGCATGCCAGAACGCTGATTACATTGCGGAGTCTGTTCCAGAGATCATCGAAGTTAAGAAAACAGTCCTTGGCCAGATTAGCGATGCCGCGCGCACGGATGCGATCATTGCCTCAAACACATCAGCAATTCCTATTTCCCAATTGTCGGCCTTTGTTTCTAACCCGGAGCGATTTTTGGGCGTGCATTGGGTCAACCCAGCGACATTTGTACCAGGCGTCGAACTGATCGCAACCCCACACACATCAGAAGAGAATCTTCAATTCGTGGAGCGACTAATTACAGGCGTAGAAAAAGTAACAACCCGCGTCAGCGACGTAGCTGGTTTCATCATTAATCGTTTGCAATTTGCTTTGTACAAAGAAGCCATGACGATGGTCGAAGAAGGGTCATCTACGCCGGCCCAAATCGATTCTGTTGTCAGTAACACTTTTGGGTTCCGCCTCGCTTTTTTTGGCCCCTTCGCTGTCGCCGACATGGGGGGCCTTGATGTCTTTGCTGGAGCATATAAAAGTTTGGAGCAGGCATATGGTGAGAGGTTTGCCGCACCGCAAGCCTTGCTGGATAAAGTAGCGACTGGCGATTACGGGTTCAAGACCGGTGGTGGATTCGCAGGCCTCGATGCAAGTAAAAGTGCTGAAATTGTTGCGTATCGAAATCGTGCTTTTGCAGCACTATCGCAATTAAAGCGGGATCTAGGTCCTCCTCCAGGATTTCCTACCGCCACTCAACCTTAATTTCATATAATTGGTCTGGGCGGTTACTTCTTTTTATATCCGGTCGGGCATTTTGGCCTCACGCCAGATACTTTTTTACTTACTTTGCCTTTGACGCAATTGATTGTCGTTCTTGTCAGCGCTAACTGCTCCAAGTTGGTAATTGTGACTTGAAATTCGCCGGTCTCTTCATCGGCGTAACTGTCCATCGCATCGAGGTCAGATGTGTCACTGAGCATTGCGGTATCAATCACTCTTCGGACTTCAAGAAAGTCTTTGAGGATAATGTCAATATTCAGGAGGACATACGCATCGGCGGGATGCTTAGTTTTTACCACCAAAATTCGCGCATATTCTGCATCAAAAATTGGGTTGTACTTGGCTTGAATAGAGGCAATTTGATCTGGCCTGGTTTGCGTAGTGCTATCGGCTATGGCCTGTCCCGAATTTGCAAGAAGAAATGAAAGTGCCACCACGAAGAAGATTCCTTTTGACTTCATATCTGAAGAATACTCACAACGTTTTGCTACTGCACCGAAAAAAAGCTACAAGTGACACTGGACACTGAGCGATTCGTCACTTCATAATTCTGTAGCGCAAACCTTGCCCACCACCCGAAATATCTGGCTTTGTGAATTGCTCAAGTAGCACGCCACCGTTCTTGAGAATAACTTTTTGGGATGCAATATTGTCCACATTTGTTGTGATTTCGATATAGGGCATCTCGAGAGGCGCTACCTCCATCAGAATTTCTCGAAGCGCTTCAGAGGCGTAACCCAGCCCTCTCTTCCAAGGAAACACTCCGTACCCAATATGACCCAAACAGTATGGCGGTAGATCGGTACTCCCTATATTCCAACGAAAATTGATCGTGCCGCATACTTCGCCGTCCCACATCCAGCGGTAGAAGCCAGGCAAACGCGGCACGTACTCACCGCTTGGCAATTTGATATCGCCCGCCTTGCCCTCCGGATCATCCAACTTTGCAAGAAAGGCGGGGATGTCGCCAGCCGCCTCATCGAGAGTCTCGATCTCACTAGCGTGGAAATTTTCATCAGGCATGTTGGCCAACCTCAACAAAGCGCTCTGATAGCTTTCAAAATGCTCGACCTCGGGTTTAATCAATATCACGTCGGTATTAAATCAGATCTGACACTAGAGTCGGGCTATGCGCAGAGATACGTGGCATAGATACGCGCATATTCCCACCCCCCTATACCTTCTTGGACTCTTGATCGGTCTGCCTTGGATAAGAAATAGCGCCGACCCAAAGTGGATCCTGGTGCATTTACTGCTGCTGGGGGCAATCACTAACTTAATATTCGTCTGGAGTTCTCACTTCACTTCCACGATGTTGCGTTTGCCGGCAACTTCTGATCGAAAACCGTACGCAATTAGGGTCGTATTTCTTAACATCGGCGTTTTATTTGTCATCATTGGGAAGATACAAGAGCTTAAAATTCTCATGGTCTCAGGCGCTCTGCTTGTTGTTATAAGTGCAACTCTCCATGCACGATCGATCTCAAAGCAAATAGGAAATGCCTTACCCACGCGCTTTAAAAGGATTCCGCGTTTCTACATTGCAAGTGCTCTTTTCTTAATATTGGGCGCCACTTTGGGAGGCTTCCTATCCCAAGGACCAAAAGGCGAGTTGAAATACCAGCTGCTGGTTGCTCACTACGGCGCGAACATATTGGGATGGATCGGCATCACGGTTGCCGGCACTTTTATTACTTTGATACCGACAATGCTTCGCACGCAACTCCCCGAACATGCAGAAAAACGCGGCTATGCGGCTTTCCCTTGGCTGATTTTGGCGACGTTAATCGTTATGGTGGGCGCACTCCTTGATCGCCGGATGCTCTCCGCTGGCGGGATAGCCATGTACATCGGCGCTTGGCTTTTCTTACTTTCTCCTCACTTTTCACTTCTCTTTCGGCGGAATACTCCTTTTTCAATCATGAGTACCCTCACCTGCAATATTTGGTTTCTTATAGCTTTGATCATGATGGCGCTCAACCTAGAACGAAATCAATCATGGAAAATGATTAACGAGCGAGCTGAGTCGCTCATATTCATGCTAGGAATTGGTTTCGCTTTACAAATTGGCCTCGGAGCTTTGTCTTACCTCATTCCCGTAGTACTTGGTGGCGGACCAGAAAATGCTCGGAAGAATTCAGGCGTTTCTGAACGCCTTAAATACACGCGTCTGAGCGCCCACAACCTTGGGCTTTTCTTACTTGTACTTAATTATTCGCGTACTGTGTTCTTAATTGGAGGCGCGCTCGTTGCACTATCCCTGGTGCTCAACCTTTTCCTCTTGGCATCTCTTCATCCAGCAAAGCGGCCGTAGCTTTTATTCTTGGCGCGCGGGAAGTTTTAGTCGCAAGGCAAAGAAAGTAACCAGCGCCAGTCCGCATACCAAAGTGCCTATCCAGACCCATTGAAGACCCGCGCCGAGCAACGTTCCAGCGACCATGGGGCCAATGATTGCCGCTATTTGCCAACTGTTTGCCGATGCTGAGTTATAACGACCGCGTAGGTGGGTCGGTGCAAGCTGATTGACAATAGATGGCATGACAGGTGACCAGACCATCTCTCCCATCGCAAATATTAGTTGGCAAACTATGATCATTGCTATTGCCAATCCAGAGATCAATCCAGCAAAGGCAAGTGCCACCCAAGCCCCCATCCACAGGAGTGCAGCTATGGCGATAGAGCGTGCCCTATCAAAATTACGCAATTTCTTTACGACCCACAATTGAAAGACGGCAATAAAAATCGTATTTGCGGCATAGGCCCAAGCAATATTTGATGGCTTCACGTGCGCGATTAACGTCGCAAAAGAGGCAAAACCAACTTCAAGCTGAGCATAACCTAAGAAAATTGCTCCAGTAGCTACAAGCCATACTTTCACAAAAACCTTATCTTGAAAGACTTCAGACCATCCACCCGATCTTTCAGAATTCTCCTTACGTTCTTCTTTATTCCGGTGTCCTACATCTTTGAGAAAAAGAATTACCACCAGGTAGACGAAGTAAGACATTCCATCACCACGAAATAGCCATTCGAAACTGTGTGGGTTGGTTAAGGAAACGAATGCCGATGAAATAACACCACCTATACCAATTCCTAAATTCAGCAGGGCGAACTGGGATCCAAAGTACCGCTCCCGTTGAGAATCACTCGTGAGTTCTGTGGCAATTGCACTTTGGCTGGGCCACATCGCCGACTGGCCAATTGCACAGATCGATATCACTAGCAACGCGCGCCCGAGTGAATGCACTGTTGCCTGCTCGGCATAGCCAACTCCGGAAACTACGAGGGAGGCCAGCAGCACCGGTCTTGGCCCCCAATGATCAATGAAATTTCCAATCATGGGAGAAACTGCCAGGGAAACAAATGCACCGAAGCCAACGATCATTCCTGTCAGCGCCGAACTTATTCCACGAACATTATGAAGATAGACAAAGAGATACGGCAAAACGAGACCGTTTCCGATTGCTGATAAAAGTACGCCAGCCAACAAAATCTTGGCTTTCGCCGGCAATTTTGCCACAACTGCTTTATCAGGAGACATTTGAGGAGTTTACCTGGATAAGCCACGCCCATGGAGCGCTATGACTGCGTATAGGTAATTCCCGTTTGGGATCGCATCTCATCCATGAGTTTCATCAGCGATACGGACTCGCTCAAGGTCATGATCGGACTTTCAAGAAGGCCAGCCTGTATGCACTCCTCCACATGAACAGCTTGATACTGCATTCCGCGGCCATCTATTTTCTTTTCATACCTTTGGACAACCGAGCTATTTAGATCAAATACCGTGAACGAAGTTTGTTCATAGAAAGGACGATCAATTTCTATGCGGCCTTGTGTTCCATGGATCGTGGCAGAGACTGGACCTGCAGTGACCATGCTCGTTTCTAATATGGCATGGGCACCGTTGTCATAACGAAAAATCATTGATGTAATCTCATCAATTCCTTGCTCAGTAAGTGTCGATCGGGCGACTACTTCTGATGGAAGCCCCAAGACGCGGGCTGCAAAGGAAACTGGGTAAATTCCCAAATCAAGAAGTGCTCCCCCGCCCAATGCAGGATTCCAAAGCCGTGGAGCTCGCTTGGGCAACAAATGCTGACTGTGATCTGCGTAAACAATTCTCGGATCGCCAATAACGCCCTGCTCTAGCAGTGTGAATACCTCAACCATTGTCGGTAGAAAACGAGTCCACATTGCTTCCATCACGAAGACTTTCATTTCTAGCGCTGCCGCCTGAATTTCGGCGGCTTCCTCTGCATCAA
>Ga0194061_1001370_pt1 | contig 14241 bp, 10 predicted proteins | sample SepL2221m_MetaG_FD_163423 | JGI IMG/M metagenome (GOLD analysis project Ga0194061, IMG submission 163423) | Anoxic zone freshwater microbial communities from boreal shield lake in IISD Experimental Lakes Area, Ontario, Canada - Sep2016-L224-21m | ecosystem: Environmental > Aquatic > Freshwater >...
CTCCATGTCGGGTTCCACCCACGTGTGGCTGATCAGTTTCAGATCGGGGAAAGGCCACGCGCGCTGCCATTCGCGCAGCAGCGATTCGGGGTCGGCCGCGTAGATTCGGGCGTGACCGCTGCGCAGTGTGGCATCGAGCACGCCGGGCGCGCTGCGCAGTGCGGCGAGCGCGGGCATCACCGGATCGATTTCAAGTTCGAGCAGCTTGGACTTGAACGATGCCTTTAGCTTGCGCGGCGTTTCTTTCACGAGCAGCCGGCCCTCGCGCACGAAGCCGACTTCGGTGCAGCGCTCGGCCTCGTCCATGTAGTGCGTGGTGACGAAGATGGTCGTGCCGGCATTGCCGAGGTCGTAGAGCAGATTCCAGAGCTGCTGGCGGTGCACGGGGTCGAGGCCGCTCGTGGGCTCGTCGAGGAAAAGCAGCGGCGGCGAGTGGACGAGCGCGCACGCGAGCGCGAGGAGCTGCTTCATGCCGCCGGAGAGGCTGCCGGCCATCGCGTCGCGTTTCCCGACGAGATCCATCTGCTTCAGAAGCGTCTCGATCCGCGGGCCTAGTGTCTCGTCCGGCACGCGGAAGGCGCCGCCGAAAAATTCGAGGTTCTCGGTGACGGTGAGGTCCGGGTAGAGGCTGAACTTTTGCGCCACGTAGCCGAACTTCGAGCGGATCTTGTAGCGGTCAGTCCACACGTCGAGGCCGTCAATGAACCCGTGGCCCGACGTGGGCCGCGTGAGGCCGCAGAGCATGCGGATGGTCGTGGTCTTGCCCGCGCCGTTCGCACCGAGGAAGCCGAAGATCTCGCCGCGCGGGATGGCGAGGTTCAGATCGTTCGCCGCAATCGTCGAGCCGTAGGCTTTGCGAAGATTTTCGAGGACGATGATCGGATCCGGCATGGGCGCGCAGCTTTAGCAGAAGCGCCGCATTCCGCAACATGGGCGAGCGGCTCGGAGGAAAAATGCTCAGTTCTCAGTTCTCAGTCATTCGATTCGGACGCCCGACTGAGCACTGCGCACTCTCCCCTACTCCTCCTCGTCCGCCGCGCCCTTCTGCCGCACGAGGCCGCGCAGTTTTCCCTCGATGAATTTCTCGATGTCTCCGTCCATCACTCCCGCGATGTCGCTCGTCGCGACTCCCGTGCGCAGGTCCAAAATTTTCTGGTACGGCTGGAAAACGTAACTGCGGATCTGGCTGCCGAAGCTGATGTCCAGCTTCGCGCCGTATGCGGCCTCGATCTCGGCGCGCTTTTTGTCCTGGTCCATCTGGTAGAGCTTGGACTTGATCATCTTCATCGCGGTGGCCTTGTTCTGCGCCTGGCTGCGCTCGACCTGGCACGCGGCGACGATGCCCGTGGGGATGTGCGTGATGCGCACCGCAGTCTCCACCTTGTTCACGTTCTGCCCGCCCTTGCCGCCGGCGCGATACGTGTCCACCCGGATGTCCACCTCGTTCACTTCAATGGGCGCGTTCTCTTTCATCTCGGGCACCGCATCCACGCTCGCGAAGCTCGTGTGGCGGCGCTTGTTCGAGTCGAATGGCGAAATCCGCACGAGCCGGTGAACGCCGCGCTCGCATGCCAGATAGCCGAATGCGTGCTCGCCCTCGATGCGCAGTGTCGCGCCCTTGATGCCGACTTCTTCGCCGAGTTGGATGTCCACCGTCGAGACCTTGAAGCCGCTCCGCTCCGCCCAGCGCACATACATCCGCATGAGCATGTCCGCCCAGTCGCACGACTCCGTGCCGCCCGCGCCGCTGTGGATGATGAGGAAGCAATTGTTCCGATCCGCGGGGCCGGAGAGGAATTGCTGAAGCTCAAATTTCTCCAGCGCCGAGACGAACGCCGCATGCTCCTTTTTCACATCCGCCGCCGCTGCGTCCTGCTGCGCAGGATCGGTCTCCGCGGCCGTCAGCTCGATGAGCACTTCGAGGTCATCCACTTTCCGCTCGAGTTCGAGCAGCGGCTCGACTTTTTTCTTCAGCCCCGTGGCCTCCTCGATCGTCGCCTGCGCGCGCTCCTGGCTGTTCCAGAAGTCCTGCCCCGCCATCAGCGCATCGAGTTCCGCGATGCGCGTCTGTAGTTTTGGGACGTCAAAGGAACCTCCGCAGCTCGGCCACGCGGGCCTTCAGTGCGGAGGAGTCGAAAAGAGAGGAGTCAAATGCCATGGGAGCGGCGGACGATACGCACCGCGTCCTGCGTGGCGAGGGAAAAGCGCGCGGGCTCAACACGTCGGGCGTGATCGGTTTTGCGTCCAAATCCTGTGCAATCACGCCGACACCCAAGGCCATCCGTCCGCAAGTGGACTCCCGATGCGCCGCGCAAGTCGCGCGGCACGACAGGCGGGCCACCCGTGCTCCCCCGATGCACACCGCCATGTTCAAGGACGCCCCGCAGACTTACTGATCGATCTGCCCTGCATCCCTTCGCGCCTTTGCGCCTTTGCATGACCTCATTCCCCGTCCGCCTCGAAAAATCCATCGTGACCGCCATTGGCATCCGCTGTTTTCCCACGTAGAAAGCCGCCCACCAATCTTCCACCCCATGCCCGCCGCAAAAAAGCCCGCAAAAAAAACTCCCGCGAAAACTGCGAAGCCTGCAAAGGCGGCGAAACCCCAACCGCCCGCAAAAAAATCTGCGCGCACGGATGACGATGATGATGTCGCGCCGACTCCGCCCGTCCTGCGCTTCAAGCCGCACGTCGGCTGCAAGGTCCTCGCACTTGCGCGGCGCGATGCGGGCTTTGCGGAAGTCACCGCGGTCTCGGGTGCGAAAGTCACGCTGCGTTTTCGCACCGATGTCGTGAACTTCATCGAACGGGACGCGCCCATCGATCAGATCGGGCACCCGCCGCTGCCGAGTCAGACGCGCGTCTTTCACTCGGAGAATGGACTCGTCCGCTATGGCCGCATCGTCGCGCCTAAGGGGACGCTCGGGCCGATGCGCATCTATCTCGTGCATTTCCCCGGCCTCAGCACGCTCACCGAAATGCGTGAGGATGCGTTCCAGGTCCGCTCGTATCTGCCCGGCGATGATCCGGCGGTCGTGCTCGCGGAACTCGCGCAGGAGACGCCGTTCTTTTTCCAGCAGCGCGCGGATTTGCTCCGCGAACTGCTGAAGCAAAACCAGCTCTCGCACGGGCTGCCCGCGCTCATTTCGTCGAAGGTCGAAATCCTCCAGCATCAGGCCGAGGTCGCGGATCGCGTGCTGCACGATCCTGTGATCCGCTACCTGCTCGCGGACGAAGTCGGCCTCGGAAAAACGATCGAGGCGGGGATCATTCTGCGGCAGATCCGTCTCGACGCGCCGGATGCGCGCATCGCCGTCGTCGCGCCCGACGCGCTCACGCGGCAGTGGCGCGAGGAGCTCGACTCGCGTTTCGAGAACGACGATGTGGAAGTTTTCGCGCACAGCGATTTTGCGAAGGACAAGGAGCTGCTCGACGGCGAATGGGACGTGCTCGTAATTGACGAAGCGCACCGCGTCGTCGCGCGCCAAGGTCTGCCCGCATCGCCAATCACGCGGAATGGTCTCAAGCTCGCGCACGCGTCGAAGCATCTGCTGCTGCTCTCGGCCACGCCCGTGCTGCATCACGACGACGACTTGCTCGCGCTACTCGAATTGCTCGACCCGGAAAATTACTCCGTCGCGAAGCTCGCCGAATTCAAGGAGCGCACCGCGCGCCGCGTCGAGCTGGGCCGCGCGTTTCTCGCGCTGCGCAGCGCCACCGTGCCCGCGCTCGTGAAGCTGCACGCGGGCAAGCTCGCGTCGCTGCTGCCGAACGATCCGACCGTGAAAGAATTCGTCGCCGCGCTCGCGAAGCCCGGTGCCGATGCGAAGGCGATCCAGGGAGAGCTGCATCTGCACATCAGCGAGACCTACCGCATCCACCGCCGAATGCTGCGCACGCGCCGCCGCTGGCTGGCAGGCGCTCACAAGCGATTCGTGCGCGATGTCGTCGAGAGCGTGGAGATGGAACTCGACGAGGAGCCGCACCTCGTCCTGTGGGAGGCGCTCGAAAAATGGCGCGCCGCAGCAAGCAAGCGCGTGGAAAAGGACGACAAACTCCGCACCGTCGCTGCCGACGAATACGTGCGTCTAGCCGAAGCGATCTCCGCCGAGCCGGAAAAACTTTCGACGCTCGTGAAGGACGTCGCGAAGGCGACGAAGGCCACGGACGCCGAGGTGAAACTCCTCGCCGGTCTCGCCGACGACAAGCTCGCATGGCAGATCGCCGAAGCGCGCCTCGACCTCATCGCCGAGTCGCTCCGCCGCCGTGCGGCGAAGGACGGGCCGAATGGAAAGTACGTCGTCTTCTGCCCGAACGCGCGCTTCTGTGCCGACCTCGCGAAGCGGCTGCACTCGCTCTTCTCGCGCGAAGGCGTGAAGGTCGCGAGCACGAGCACCGTGGGCAGCACCGCGGGCGAACTGTTCTCCGACTTCGCCGCCGACCGCGCCTCGCGCGTGCTCATCACCGACGCGACGGGCGAGGAGGGCTTCAATCTCCAGTTTGCGAAAGCCGTGATTTTCCACGACCTCCCGTGGTCGCCGATGCGCCTCGAACAGCGCCTCGGACGCCTCGACCGGATCGATCGCACGGGTGCGATTCCGTGCATCGTGTTCGTCACCGGCGAGGACGACGCGGTCGCGCTCGACGAAGCTTGGCGCCGCGTGCTCGCCGAGGGCTTCGGCCTTTACACCGCGAGTATCTCCGACCTCCAGCACCTCGTGGACACCGAGCTGCCGAAGCTGCGCGAGCGCGCTTTTCTCGGCGGCGCGCAGGCGTTGCTCGACGCGATCCCCGCGCTCGCCGAGGCCGTGGTGAAAGAGCGTGCAAGCATCGAGGAGCAGGACGTCATCGACGGCATGCACAGCCTCTCGCCCGAGAGCCCGCTTTCGCGCGACCTCATCGCTGCGGATGCCGCCGCGGAGGATTTTGGAAAGGCATTTAGCGCGTATCTTCAGCGCAATCTCGGCCTCGAAGAACGCTGGGACGAAGAAACGAATTCGTTCAAGTTCCGCATGAAGCGCGACAGCAATCCGCTGATTCCCGCGGACAAGCTCGACTCGCTCGCGGCGATGTTTGCGGTGCAGTTCAGCGTGCATCGCGGAGTCGTCATCGAGGATCTCACGCTGCACTTCCTGCGCCCCGGCCATTCCGCCGTGGACGGCTGTCGCGACCTGCTCTCGTGGGACGACCGCGGTCGCGCATGGGCGATGTGGCGTTACGCGCCCGGCATCAAGAAACCCACGCTCATCTTCCGCGCGCTCGTGCAGGTGAATGTGGATTTGGCCGCGGTGGAAAAGGCGCTCGCGGAATTTGCATGGGACACGATCCGCCGAGGCTCGCTGCTGCGCCTCGTGCGCGGATGGTTCCCGGAGTTTGTCGCGGAGCTTTGGCTCGACGAACACGGTGACGCCGCGAACGAGAAGCTGAGCGAACTTTGCAAGCCGCCGTACCATTACAAAATGGATCGCAACCTCGGGAAGGAACGCGCCGCGCAGGTGCGCGAAAAATTCGGCGAGAAGGAATGGCGGAAGTCGTGCGAAGGCTCGGGCAAGAAAGCCATCGCGACCGTCACGAAGGGCGACGCGCTGAAGACGGCGCGCGACAAGGCGCAGCATGCCGCGACCGCACATTTCGCACTGCTCCGCGCCCGGCTGAAGGCGCGCGCGCAGGCCGGCATTGATTCCGCCTCACAGGCGAAATCCGAGACGAAAAACCTCGAAGACATCGAGCAACTCGTCGGCGGCATCCTCGCAAATCCCGTCATCCGTCTCGACACGCTCGGCGCCTACGTCCTCGGCGAAAAGCCGTGGTGGCCCGAGCCGGATTGGGAGCCCGGCCTCGCGGTGCGTCCGCGCCGCTGATCTTCTGCGACGTCCGCGTTCCAAGCATGATGCCAGCTCCGGAATGCGTGCCCGCGCTTTGACAAGCGCGGCTACAATCGCTGCCATCACCGTCACGATGAACTCGCCGTTTCATTCATCGGAAGAACTCTTCCACCGTCTGCTCGACGAATCCTCCGCGCTGCTCGCAGCGCCGGAGCGCGCTTGCATCGCGATCCCGGATGACGAACTGCACCGCGAAATCATCGTCCCGCTGCTGCCTGCAATGCTCGGCGACAAGGCGATCCGCGGGCACTGGAGCGAGCAACACGCGACGGGATTTGTCGCGCGCATCGGGCGGCATTTTGAAAATGGCGATCCCGCGCCGCGCTGGATGCCGGGGGATTTTGAAATCCACGTCACCGCGAGCTACAGCGCCGGAGCGGATGCCCGCGCGCTCGCGGACACGCTGCTCTCGGAGGATTCGCTGCGCGACATGACCTCCTCGCTGATGAATCAACTCCTCGACGCGCTGTGGCCCACGATCGCACCTGCGCCCGCCGCAGTCGCGGTGCCGGAACCTGCGATTGAGATTCCGCCGATGGAAATTCCCGCAGCGGAGATTCCTTCACCTGACATCCCAGCGCCAATCGAAGCACCCGCGGCGGCAGAGATTCCCGAACCAATCGAGCCGGCGCGCGAAATCCCCGAGCCGATCGTTTCGACGGAGACGAAAACCGAACTGCAGCCCGCATCCGAGCCTGTGTCTGCATCCGAACCGGAGCCCGGATCCACTTCTGCGCCCGCAGAGCCCGTCGCATCCGAGCCGGAAAATATGCCATCGGCAATTTCGCCATCTGCCATCGAGCCAGAGCGCGCCGAGGAAATTCAGTCCGCGGAATTTTCGAAAGCACGTGAGCCGTCGCGCGCACTGATCCGCGCGCTGTGCCGGAAACTCGATGCGGCAGCTTTGCTGAGCAGCATCGCTGCAAACAGCGCACAGGCCGGTGCAAGCGCGGCGATCATCGCGCGGCGGATTATTTCGCGCGCCGCGTGCACGAGCGCGACCCGCCGCAATCCGGCTACACGAGGATTTCCTTCACGAGCCGCCCGCGCTGGTTGTCGGTGAGCAAAGCGTCGGTGCCGTTTCGTTTGAAAAAAGGGCCGGATGCCCGCACTTTTGCAGGCCGGTAAATTCATCCCCGGCGCGGCCCTTCGTTAAGATGCGCGCCCTCGCCCTAGCCTGGCTTGCGTCGGATCTTTGGCCCTGTGTCCGCCGTCTCCGCCAAAATACACGACAGAGTCTGGCCGGGAATCTTCACCGCCGCGCTGCGAAAGATACTTTGACTATTCGCCGCGAACTTTCGTCAATGGCACTGAACACCCGCGGCCCCTCCGCCGGGAGAATTCAAAAAACAACACACAACTCAGACAACCCAGATGAAACTCAAACACCTGTTCGCGCTGCTCGCAGCATTCGCCATCACCGTCCCCGCAATCGCCGAAGACGACACGCCGCTCGGCAAGGAGATGGAAAAAATCAGCAAGGCGCTCAAGGCCGTGAACCGCGACCTCGCGGACCCCTCGAAGAAGGCCGACAACCTCAAGAAGATCGCCGATGCGAAGGAAGCCTGCGCCGCAGGAGCGAAGATGGATCCCGTGAAGACGAAGGAAGTTTCCGCCGGGGATAAGGCGAAGTTCCTCGAAGGCTACGAGGCCGCGATGGTGGAACTCGGCAAGGGTCTCGACTCGCTGAAGGCCGCAGTCGAAGGCGGCAAGGCTGACGAAGCCAAGGCGATCATCGAGAAGCTCAACGCCGCGAAGAAGGACGCCCACAAGAAGTACAAGGCGGACTAATTTCAGCCCACGGCTGAACGCCACAAGGATTCACGCAGAGGGGCGGCGCGCTGGTCGTGCCGCCCCTCTTGCATCCCCGCCCATCCCGCACACATTCCCCGCATGACGCGCAACGAACTGCTCGATCTCTATTTCATGGACGCACGGGCGAAGCTGATCGATCTCGCCGCGTTCCTCGACCGGGTGGACCGCGGCAGCGGCGATGCGGACTTCCGGCTGGCTGCGTTCCGCGACTCGATGAAGGAACTCGCCGGCGACCAGCCGACCCGCGCGAGGGACGTGCTGCTCTCGCTCAGCGATCCGACGAGCGAGCCGATCGAGAAATCGCCGGGCAAGGGTGCGGTGGGGGCGTGGAAGAAAGTTGAGGGTTGAGAGATGAGAGGCCGCCACTTTTCCACCATGATGCGCGCTCCGCGCGTGCATTGATTTTTCCGCGCGCAGCACCTCACTTTCCAACTCTCAAACTTCAACTCTCAACTTTCGCCAATGCGCTACATCGAACCCCACGGGCACATGGTTTCGCGGACGACGGACGACTATCAGGCGATGGTCACCGCGGGCTGCATGGCGGTGTGCGAGCCGGCGTTTTGGGCGGGCTTCGATCGCAGCGGTGTGCAGGGATTTTACGATTATTTTTGCCAGCTCACGGACTACGAGCCTAAGCGCGCGGCGAAGTTCGGCCTGCCGCACTACGCGTGGCTGTGCATCAATCCCAAGGAGAGCGAGGACATGAAGCTCGCGGAGGAGGTGCTTTCGATCATCCCGGAATTTCTTGCGCGGCCAAACGTGCTTGGCATCGGTGAAATCGGGCTGAACAAAAACACGCGCAACGAGCTGAAAATCCTCGAGCGCCATGTGGATCTCGCGGCGAAGCACGGGCAGATGATTTTGGTCCACACGCCGCACCTCGAGGACAAGCTGAAGGGCACGCGGCTCATTCTCGACGTGATCAAGGCCGACAGCCGCATCGCGCCGGAGCGTGTGATCATTGACCACGTCGAGGAACACACCGCCGGCATGGTGCTCGATACCGGCATGTGGGCGGGCATGACGCTCTACCCGGAATCGAAATGCACGCCCGCCCGCGCGATTGATATTTTGGAAAATTACGGCACGGAACACATCTGGATGAACAGCGCGTGCGACTGGGGAATCAGCGTGCCGCTCGCGGTGCCGCGGACGATTTTGGAAATGCGCAAACGCGGCTGGACCGAGGCGCAGGCGGACGCCGTGGCATTCGGAAACCCGCTGCGCTTCATGTCGCAAAACCCGCGCTTCCGCCTCTGATGCGCGGGCACTTGGCACTTGGCAGCAGCGACATGCGCGATACCTTTGCGGCAGTGATTCCCCGAGCTTTCCCAGCCGTTCTTTGCGTGTGCATTGCCGCCGTGTGTGCGGATGCACAGGATGCGCCGCGGCCGGCAGTCGTCGCCTACCCGAAGGCGACGAAGCCCGGCGTCCCGTCAGCCGCGCCGGCACTCGCACTCGCCCCGGCACCCACGCCTGCCCCGGCTTCCGTCGCGAAGCCCGCCGCGCCGGATCCCGGCCTGCAGCCGAGCTGGGAGACGCAGAAGCTTGCGCGAAATTACATCTTCGCGATCCCGCCGCCGCGCGGCCAGATCACGGACCGGAACGGCCTGCCGCTCGCGCAGTCGCGCATCGGGTACAATCTTGCGATTAATTTTCCGGTCCCGCCGCGGTTCAGCGAGGAGGAGGCTTCGCGCTTCATCGCCGAGCATGTGAGGCATGCGCAGGATCTCACCGGGCGCAAAATCACAGTCGATCCCGCGAAGGCGCTGAAGCAATACAAGGAGCGCGCCGTGTTGCCGATGGTGATCGCCCAGGATCTGAAGCCTGCGGAACTCGAACGGCTCAAGCGCAGCCAAGCGCAGGCCCCGGGGCTCACGACCATCCCGGTCTATCTGCGCACGTATCCGCAGGGCGCGACCGCCGCCCATGTGCTCGGCTTCGTCGGGCGGCAGGGCGGATTTCCCAGTGGCGAGATCGAAAACAACGAGCTGCTCTGGCCCGAATTCGAGGGGCGCGACGGCATTGAAAAATCTTTCAACACGCAGCTCACGGGCAAGCTCGGCATGATGCAGGTTTCGTTCGATGCACGGGGCCAGAAGGCGACGGAAAAGGTCACACTGCCGCCGCGTCCGGGACAGAACGTCGTGATGTCGATCGACTTGAAAATCCAGCAGGTCGTCGAGCGCGCGCTCATCGCGGCGAAGCGTCCGTGCGCGATGGTCGTGATGGATCCGAAGACCGGCGAGATCCTCGCGATGGCGTCCGAGCCGGCCTTCGATCCGAACATTTACATCCCGAGCGTGTCCGCCGACGTCATTGACAAGCTCACCAAGGATCCGTTCAACCCGCTCTTCCCCCGCGCGTATCGCGCCGCGTATCCGCCGGGATCGATTTTCAAAATCATCACCGGCCTCGCCGCGATGAACGACGGCTACGTGGATCCCGAAGACGCATTCGGGGGCGAGGCCGCCATCAAGATCGGCGCGACCACATTCCACAACTGGAAGAAGAGCGACGTGGGCCCGCTGAATTTCCGCGAGGCGCTCATCCAGTCGTGCAACACGTATTTTTACAAGATGGGCCTCAAGTCCGGCTACCGTCCCATCCTCGACTACGGGAGCCGTCTCGGGCTCGGCGCGAAGACGGGCATCCCGGTCAGTTCCGAGGAGCCGGGCAATCTGATGACGCTCGAATACATGCAGAAGCACCATCGCCGGGGCATCATGCCCGGCGATGTCGCAAACATGAGCATAGGCCAGGGCGACACGCTCGTGACTCCCGTGCAGATGGCGTCTGCGATGTGCGCGATTGCAAATGGCGGCACCGTCTTCCAGCCGCGGCTCGTGCTCCAGGTGCAGGATCTCGATGGCCGCATCACGTTCGGTTACGACGCGCGGGTGCGCAGCCAAATTGACATCCACCGCGACACGATGAAGGCGTTGCGCGCCGGGCTCGACGGCGTCGTGAACAGCGGCGGCGGCACCGCGGGCCGCGCGGGAGTGCCCGGCTTCAAGGTCGTGGGCAAGACCGGCACCGCGCAGTGGGGCCCGAAGAAAAGGGAGAAGGTCGCCGCGTGGTTCGTCGGCTTCGCACCTCTCGATAAGCCGCAGTACGCGTTTGCAGTCCTCTACGAGGGAAAGCCCGGCGACAACGACGTCCACGGCGGCACCTACGCCGCGCCGATCGCAGGGCGCGTGCTCAAGGAAATCCTGAAGGCTCCGCCGAAGGAGGACAAGAAGGCCGTGGTGAAAAAGAAGCCGGTCGATCCCGACGACAGCAACTGAGGCACAGGCATCGCCGCACTCAGATTTCAGACAGTGGAGCGCCGCAAATGGAGCGCTGCGCGTTTTGGCTGTGGCCGCCGGGGACGGCAGCGCTCCGTGCTGTTCATCCGCCCGCATTCTGACAGATCGTGCGGGGCATGATTCGCACTGTGACCATCCACCGCTTCACGGACGGCACCACGCCGGAACCGTGCGCCGACGAGGTCGTGATCGAGGAGCCGCTGGAGATCCGCGTCGAGGGAACGCCGGTCGCGATCGCGATGCGCACGCCGGGGCAGGACGAGGAACTCGCCGCGGGCTGGATGCTCAGCGAGGGCATCGTAAATTCCGCGGCGGACATTGCGGCGATCGTCCCGCGGCCCGGCGGCGACGGGCAGCGCGCGGCGATGGTGGATGCGATGCTGCGCGATCCGGCGCGCTTCGATGCGGCGCGGCACCGGCGCAGCCTCGTCACGAATGCAAGCTGCGGGCTCTGCGGCGCGGCGACCGTGGATCAGGTGATGCGTGATTTTGCAAATGTGACCTCGCAGTTTTGCATCGGCGCGGATCTCCTCGGCGCGATGCCCGCGCTGCTTTCCGCGCAGCAGGGCGCCTTCCGCCGCACAGGCGGCGCGCACGCATGCGGGCTTTTCGACGCGACGGGAAAATTGATCGCGCTGCGCGAGGACGTGGGACGGCACAACGCGCTCGACAAGCTCCTCGGCCGTGCGCTGCTCGACGGCCTGCTCCCGCTCTCGCAGCACGTCATTTTCCTCAGCGGACGCGTCTCCTTCGAGATGATGCAGAAGGCGCTCGCCGCCGGCGTGCCCATGGTCGCCGCGATCGGCGCGCCGTCATCGCTCGCGATCGATCTGGCGCAGAAAAGCAGGCAGACGCTCGTGGCGTTCATCCGCGGCGCGACGATGAATGTCTATGCCGGCGTGGAGAGACTTCGCGGAGCGGGCGGGCAATAGTAGCCCAACCATGCCCACCCGCCCCGCTTTGGAAATCACTTCATCGAGAGCTGCTCCTCGGAGAGCTTCACGACCCGGCCCTCGGGGTCGCGGAAATTGGTAAACGGCCCGACCGTCGTGACGATGATGCCCTGGCGCCGCAGCTCCGCGAGCAACGAGTCCTGGCGCTTGAGCACGACGTTCAGGTGAAAATAGCTCACCATCCCGCTATTTTCCGCCGGGCGGAGCGAGACCGGGATGCCTGCGAGATCCATGTTGCAGAAGTGGCCGTATTTTTCCTGCACCACGCGGGCGTTCAGCAGGTTCACGTAGAAGTCGCGCACCTCGTTGTATTGCAGCGTGAACAGCGTGATGCCATAGCACTTCGGCTGTGCGACCACGGCGCTTGCCATATCCGAATCGTGGTCGGCGCTCATTTCCGAGGCCATGCGTGAGAGACTTATCATGGGCGACGATATAGCGAAGGCTGTGCCAAGTTTGTAAAATCCATAAAAACCATGCTGCGGAGTTTGTGTGCGCACACGGACGACAGGTCGGCGTTGAATGCGAAGACGAAGAACGCAGGATGAGCGATTCACCGAGGGGAAACTGGAGCAACTCCCCGTGAGCCTGCGTGTGATCTCGCAGTGAGCGCGGGCAGTCGGCGCTCTGAACTTCGGCGTTGAGCTTAAACGTCGGACGTTGAAGCCCGCCGCAGGCGCGGTGGGAATGGGGACGTGCGGCGTGACATCGCGAGGCCGCTGCGCGGGGCTCAACGTCCAACGCTTAACGCCCTGACCGCCTACTTTGAATCCGGCTTCGCGTCGCGTTTTTTCTGGAGGAATTCGGGGTACTTGCTGCGGAGCTGGTTCTCCACGCGCTTCACGTCGGCGGTGTTGCCGAGCTTCGTGTGAAGCGCGAGCGCGCGGTCGAGGGCGCGCGGGCTCACTTCGTCGTCTTCGAGTGTCACAGGGATCGTCTCGTAGATTTGCAGCGCCTTCTTCGTGTCGCCGCGCCCGGCTTCCGCGTCGCCGGCGCGCAGGCGCAGCTCGCCGTTGTATCGGCCTTCGGTCGCGAGGTTCAGGCCTTCCTTCACCGTCTTCTCCGCGCCGTCCCAGTCCTTCAGCCCGATCTGCGCGTCCGTCTTTTCGATCATGCCTGCGACGCGCGGCACCGGGTCTTTCACCGAGGAGAGATAGTTGTCGAAGCTGTCCACGGCGTCCTTGAATTTCCCGAGCTTCGCGCGGCTTCGCGCGAGGAGGAGGTAGTCTTCTCCGAGCGCCTCTTTTCGGAGGACGAGTTCGGGCAGGAATTTTTCCGCACGATCGTATTGTCCGCGCTCATAGGACTTCTGGCCGAGCCAGCGGATCACGTCGCTCGGGGTGGGCTGCTGTCCGCCGTTCTGCTTGTAAAATGCGATCTCCTTCTCGGTCCCGTCCACGTCCTCAAGATTGTAGAGGCACGCGACGAGCCCGAGCGAGCTGCCCTCGAAGAACTGCTTGTCGAGCTTGCGCGCCTCGTCGAAGTGCGGCGCGGCCTTTTTGTAATTCTTCTTCGCGAATTCCGTGCGCGCGATCCAGTAGTTCGCCTTCGCCTTCGCCGCGGTGGCGGGAAATTCCTTCAGCAGAATCTCGAACGTCTCCGCCATGCGCGCGGTGTCGCCGAGCTGGCCGTGGATCAGCGCGAGATTTTCGAGGCCGAACTCGCGCTCCTTCGCCTTCGGATGGTTCGACACGAGCGTCGCGAAATCCTTCTGCGCCGCCGCGTATTGCTTGAGCTGCATCTGCGCGGACCCGCGCTGCGCGAGCGTGGTGGGCACCTTTGCGTGCACCGGAAAATCGTGCAGGAATGCCGTGAACGTCTCCACCGCCTTGTCGTGGTGCCCGAGCTGCATCCAGCACCAGCCGAGCTTGAAGATCGCCTCGCCCTTGAGGTTTTCCGGCAGCGCCTTCGTCCTGCCGACGACGATCTGGTAGATCGGCGCGGCGTGCTCGAAGTCACCCGCCTTGAACAGCGCCTCCGCCTTCATCAGCGAAACGCGGTCCACCTGTGCCGCAGTCGGGTTCTCGGTGAGGAATGCATTCGCCTCGTTCACGAGCCGCGCGTCGGCTGCGTCGTAGAGCATCACGAGCCGCGCGTAGCCCGCCTCGCGCGCCTGCGGGGTCGCGGGAAATTCCTTCGCAATCTGCGCGTAAGTCGCGAGCGCCTCGTCGCGCTGCCCCACTTCGCGCTGCGCATCGGCGACGGTCACGAGGACGTTCAGCTTGCTCTCGAGCTTCATGCCGTTGCCGGCACCGAAGGATTTGTAGCGTTCGAGCA
>Ga0194061_1001371_pt1 | contig 14216 bp, 9 predicted proteins | sample SepL2221m_MetaG_FD_163423 | JGI IMG/M metagenome (GOLD analysis project Ga0194061, IMG submission 163423) | Anoxic zone freshwater microbial communities from boreal shield lake in IISD Experimental Lakes Area, Ontario, Canada - Sep2016-L224-21m | ecosystem: Environmental > Aquatic > Freshwater >...
TCAATCGGTTTAGTATCGAGTTTGAGGATCGGGTCCCTCAGCAATGACCCTCAACTTCCGTTTACACAAAAATTCGGACACCCTCTGCACAGGCGGCTTAACAGGCGCAACTGGAATGAGATTTCTATTCCCTGTCACTGTGACATGGTGTACCTTAGCCTCCATACCGCGCATCTTTTGATTAATTTCTTTTTGCGCGCAGATCTCTACTTCTTGCATTGAAACAGAACCAGAGTTGTTTAAGTCTTGTGCCTTTCCCAAGAGGCAGTCTCTAACGGCCTGTGTTGCATAGCCCCCCTTTCCTGGCTCATCCCAACTGACCTCATTGGGCATCGAGGAGGAAATCTGCACAAAGTTTTCTTGCAAGCCCCCTAATCGAGTTACTTCTGACAACATACCTCGAGTAGCAACGGGATTGTTAACCGCTGGGCAATTATCAACATTTGGGCCATTTTTTGAGAAGAACTTAGCTGTGAGTTTTGGACCACTCATGCTCCTTGATGCTACGGGGGAAGTCACAACGCCTTGTGAAAAACAAGCGTCGATCATTGTGATTACTTTGTCTGCTGACTTGTTCAATTTCCGAGTCGCATTTGCAAACTCTTTATGGGTAATCATTTCTGTACCCTCGTAAGTCAGCAAGCCCTCAGTACAAGAGCCCGTATTGGGATCGAACTGACGTACTCCATGCCCCGAAAAATACACTAGGGTTCTAGAGCCTTCAGGATTTGAATCGCCAAGCCCCTTGAGTGCCGCCATGATGTTGGCTTTGGTAGCCTGAGAGTCTGTTAAAAATTTAAAATTAGACTCAGGAATACCCATTGCAGAAGCTATTTTTTTAGCGCTTTCAATGTCATGTGGAACGCCTGGCAAAGGGTCAGCTTGTGACTGCGCACTGTAATTGGATACACCGATGATCAGAGCTTTGCGGTTTTGAAAAGTTTGAGCACTTGCGTTAACGTACAAAGCCATTAGTGCAATCAGGGGCAGCAACGATCGTTTCAACATTCATAACTCCTAATTTGAACGGGCAATGACATAACCTTCACTATTCAATATCTCAACCATCTGCAAAACTGAGTCACGGTCCAGTTGTTTGATAGGCTCAGTCAGCTCGTCGTATGGCACTAGGTTAGGGTGGTACTTGCGCTTATTGTCCCGTAATTCGTTCAGGGTCCAGCCATCAAGAACGCGATCGGCCCACCAACGGTCGTGTTCCATTCGTGCCAACAACTCCAGTTGCTCCGACTGGAGCACTACAGGCTCGGCGAGCACTTCTTTGGACACAATGCTGTAACCTAGAGCGCGCAATTTCACCTCAAAGTGATCCGCGGCGATGCGATTGGCATTTCTTGCCGTCTCTGGAAGCTCCGTCCAAGGCCTATTAAAAGGTGCTAGCTGACGGCCAGGTTCTTTTTCACACTCAACCCGATCCTTTGCACAATAACCCTCATGGAATTGACGTGCCCGTCTATCGTCCACTTCAGAAATGAGGCTGGCTTTTTCGTTGTCCGGCGAGTCTTGGTTTTTGGTATCGACTTGCACCAAGGAGAAGACATCAAAGCAACCGTTGTGTTCGCCATGCTCAGCGTAATCAGAGAGCACGCAACCACCCGGGGGGTCAAGCGCAATAACCTTAGGCGCAAGGAGATTGTCAGTTGAATCACGCGCATGTACTCGATTCACTATCAGACGGGCAAACCTAAGATTGGCAATTTCGTCTTTAGTACAGACATAGGCCATCGTTACGGGTCGTTCATCCAACAACCAACGATCTACGTCATCCTCGCTGACTTCCTCAATCCTCAATTCCTGCGTTTCTACATGCACCAATGACGATAATTGAGGGAACGCATCCAACATCTCACGCCACTGCTGCTTCACCTTTCGATCAATGACAGTAATCTTGGGATGCTTGCCACTTCGATAGTGGCCCAGGCGAGCAAGCTGAAGCAAAATAGACTGCCCCACTGAGCCTAACCCCACCAAGACCAGATGAACCCCGGCGTCATCGCTTTGGGCCACAGGCAGGTCGGGCGGATAGTTTTGCAATAACCGCCTTGCAATGAGTTCTGCTTCATTAAAAATACGAATGCTTGAAAGACTGTTTTTCTCGAAATAGTCTTCAAGCTTAAAGTTGCGCTTAACGGACAAAGGCTCAATTAAGCACTTGCACTCTAGCGCTTTATTATTGATGGTTTGGCTAAAGGCAGCGCGAGTCAGTGCAATGTTGTCACCATAATTGTCGCGCATCGCAACAAGCATTTTGGCGCGATGTGCGCCTGTTGCTGCTAGAATATCGGCCATGGCCAAATCCTCTGTCAACACAGTCACACCCGCCTCCCAAAGCTTAGTTCTGTTGCTTTCGTCAACCGATTGAAGGTTAAGTACGACCTGATGTTTGGGCGCCATTGATAACGCAAACTCAACCGCCAAAGCACTTTTGTTGACTTGCATGCCAACAAAATGACGCGAAAATGGCTCTGCATTTGAATCAATACTTTCAGCCGCCTTCCCCGCGATGATGATGACATGTGATCTCACCAGATAACGGGCTGCAAAGTTATCCCATTTCATACCGGCGGTAGCCATGTACACACGAACGCCCGCCCAAGCCAATGTCGCATTGAAAAACAGGTGCATCACCTTGGCCCAACCCTCCGCTTTTTCTGAATCCGATGTCAATGTCTCCAAAATAGAAGCCCATGTCGATATGGCTTCTTCGCCTGTCTTGGGTTTCATGCCCTCGTCAACAGCTAAACCAAATGCACCAAGCAGACATAGAACCAGCAAAACTAGGCCCCATTTTTCGATAAATACCAACATTTTTTTCAGCAGCATGGCTCAACTCCTAAAGACAGTTCATTGATTTAATTGCTGATTTCAAAAGATTTAGCGCGGAAAACGAGTGAATCGCTTATCAATGCTACTTTGCAGTCTATTGGATATCACGCTGACCAATTGTCGCCGCAATAAAGAGTCTGCAGCCGATTCAGACCATTTCGTATCCGCCAATACAAGATCAATTTCCTGTGCTTTGACAGTCTCACCCTGCGCTTCGTAAGTATCAGCAAGCATTGCTTGTGCCCCAAGAAAGTCGATGATGCTGCCAGGGCGAAGTGGGTCTGCGAGTTTGCTTAAGCTTTTAGCTGAAGTGCACAGGTGAATTTCGCTTAACTGGAACTCTTGTTGCTTGTGCAATACCCTGCCGCAATTTAAATGCGCCAATGCTAAATCTCGATTCCATCCGGTTTTTTTGGTCCCAGTCGAAACCAGCTCATCACTAATTCGCAAGTCCTCTTGATATCGATTGAGAGCGTCATAGAGCTTCCCCTGGCGTTCCAAGACCCAACCCAATTGAGCATAGATATCGCTTATCTTATCTAACCAAGTTGCGTTATTGGGGTCGATTTTCAGTAAGTGATTAAGAATTGTTGAGGCCCTTTCAAAATTCAAATAGGCCTCTTCAAGAGAGTTCTGCAACAAGTAAATCGAAGCAACACGTTCATATCCCCTGGCAAGTGCTTCCTGCCAAGCTGCGTTGACTTGATCACGCTGAACCAATTGCCCTCGAATAGTCAATGCTTTATGGGCTAGTTCTAATGCGTCATCTAACAATTCCTGTGACTGAAGAATGCCCGCCGTTGCAGAATAGGCGGAAGTCAGTTGTTGTAACCATATTGTATTTTTTGGAAATTGCGTCACCAATCTTTCGCGTAAGCTGATTGCAAGTTTTGCATGGATCAAAGCTTGTGGTAAGTCGCCCAATTCTTTCAAGACACCGGAAATTCGTGCCTCGGTATTGGCCAAATAGCCCTGCAAGTTAGGGTTGCCGGAATCTTTAGCAACCAATGAATTTCTGATTTCGAGGCTTTTTCGGAACTCACTTAAAGATTCAGAGAACTTTCCCAAATCTTCTAACGCGCCACCTAAAGAAGAATGAGAGCTTGCTAGATCCTCAAGCCATGTTGCATTAAACGGATCTTTTTGTTTCAAATTCTGACTTATGCCATGGTTTTTCTGAAAATTTAAAAGAGCGCCATCCAAGTCGCCAGATGCTTTGAGAATATTGCCGATACGCACACACGCATCACCCCATATGCGCTGGTATTCGGAGTTGTCCGGGTCCTCTTGCGCTAATTTTTCTCTAATTAAAACACTTGCTTGTGCCTCATTTTTTGCATCTTCATTGCGACCCATATCCTGAAAAAGAAGACTAAGATTGTGATGACTTGTAGTTAGCGCCAATTTCCAACTGGCAACATGAGGCTCTAGCTTTTGAATTTTCTGAATGGAGCTCTGGAATTTCCGGTGTTCGGTCAGTGCACCTTCGAGATCACCCTTGGATCTAAGAACAATGCCAATATTGTTATGGCTCCCCCCTACATCGCGCTGGTAGGTTAGGTTACCGGGGAACAATTGAACCAATTCCTCTCGCAAAGCCAATGAATTACGATAGTCTTCCAATGCAGCGTCTACATCTCCGGAGACGCGAAGTAAATTGCCAGAGAGGTTCAGGCTATCTGCCAAAAGTTTTTTAAAGGTCATGTTCTGTGGGTCACGAACAACCAGCTCCTGAAAGATTGATAAAGATTTAGTTTGTTCAGTCAGTGCTGCTTTGAGGTCTCCCTGCGAACGAATCAGTTTTGAAATTTGTGAACGACTCTCAGCCAGAGCTTGCAAGACTTCCAAAGATTCAGGGGTTTTTAATTTGACTCTTTCCCTAATTTGCAGGGCAGACCGGAAATTAGCCATCGCATCAGAGCTCTGACCCATCCCGTAAAGTAGTTTTCCTAAATGATGCAATGCATCGGCAGATTCCATCAATAAATTGGTGGGCGCATCAGCTTGATTAATCACATTTTTTGTAGATTCAACGGCATGCTTTGCCGGCGGCAATGCCCTAGACAATGAGATTTTTTCCCAATGTTTAGAAAGCGCAAGAGAAATTCTGTCGAGTTCTGAAAGGTGACCAGCCCGATGAAGCAACTCAAAAAGCTGCCGTGATACAAAGCCTGGCACCTCGGTATTTGACTTGCCAGCGCATGCATCCCATCGACTCAATACTTCCTGCGACAATAAATTAAGACCAAGCTCAGGCTCCGCTGCAAAAACACCTGCAACAGACTGCCGCGTACGATCATCAATGCTTGTGAGCCACTTACGAAGACTTGCTTGCGATAAGCGCAATGTGTCCCAGGCAGGGTCGCGGTTATCGTCGGATGGATGCAGTGCAATCATTGATCCAAATAGCGAAACCCTGCGCCTAATTTCTGAAGGCGTTACTTTAAGAATACCTGCCACGATTGAAATTGGCACCGGATCCGTTGAAGCCAAAATAATGTCCAACAAGGGGCGGCCTTGTTGAACGTAAATGTTGAAATCCGGGAACCGGCGCTTAAACGATTGCAGGTAGGCAGCCAACATGCCTCTTGGTAGCTCGACAGCGTCTTCAGGATTACAACGGCCCTGACGAATTTCCTCGAGCAAAAGCGCAACATACTGAAACGCGCCCTCGCTGCGCTCAACAATTTGGTCCAAAACAGTATCACTAGGGTCTCGACCTTGGCTTTGCAAGCCTTTTTTGACGTAGTCACGCAAATCAGAAAGTTGCTCTTCGTCGTCAGCCTTTAGATGAACTTGAGTGACATCCGAAAGCCATGTCTGCACCTCACCTTCAGGTTGACTGCTTACAGCCAACCTCAACCATGAGGGCAGCTTGGGCCATTCCTGCCCAATCAATTCCGCCAAGCTATTTTGACCATCTACTTGAGTTGCCTCGTCCAAAGCATCGATAACAACAAGCCATGGATGCGATGGCAATGGAAAGTCTCCTGAAAGCGGCCCCACTAACAAGGCATCAAATAGAGATTGCGCATCTTTCTCAGCCTCCTGCTCTAGATCAATCGACATCAGTCTTGACCTATAAAGGTCGATATGCGTAGAGAGTTGAAATGCTATGGACAAAATAGCACGTCTTGGGTCGGCCTTGTCGACATGACCGGCTACGCAAAAATGAACCGCACCTGTCTCAGCCCAGTTGTGGGCAAGCATTGCAACAACAGCGCTTTTCCCCATCCCAGAGCTACCGCAAAGCCAAACCACTTGCTCACCCAGCGGGTCATTCAACCAATAGCGCAGTCTCTCAAACAAGACTTTTCGACCCGAAAAACGAGCTACATGGCGATCTATATCGCCGGCATAGTTAATGGGCTGAAGAATGCGCAACAGGCGCTGCTGTCCACCCTCAAAATCCAGCTTGTCTTGCTCAATTGCTTCACAAAGCCGAGCCATGCGCACGGTAAAGCGGTCTTGTTTTTGAGCCGCCGGAACTGCATCACGCCAGTCAAGGTATTGAATGCGGCAGATGGATGTTGGCGCGCCATTGGGCACATCGATCAACAAGACTGGAATGATGACTTTCTGACGCTCCATGGCCTTGGCCAGTTCGTTGAGACAGTAACCATCAGGGCGGCGTACAGAATGGGGCGTCATTGTCAGCACCACACGGTCACACCATGCAAGGCCCTCCTCTATCCTTCGCTCCCAATCAAGGCCAACTCCCAATTGTTCTTGATCAAACCAAACCTGATGACCTCTAGCCTCTAAGGCATTCTTTAAGGCACGCACCTCATCTACGTAGTTATCGCGGCCGTAGCTTAGAAAAAGTTTGAGAGAGCGGACTTTTTCGGGCGCTTTTGGCTCGGTCAGAATTTCTGAGGCAGTCTCTTGTACAGCAGGTACCGCTGTGAACTGTAACGCTTGTGCTGCTACAACGGGCGCAAGCAATGATGGTGCGCAGGATTGGGTCTGTGATTGCGCAATTGAATGCAAGAGCCGTTTTCGATGACCTACTGAAATAACACCAATGTCTTTAAGATCTGCATCGGCAAGCTTGGGCAGCATCCATGGCTCAATATGATGATCAAGGAAAGCTTGGCTGTATTCGGACAAGCTAAGGTTGAGTAGCCATTGGTTGACGTATTCAATATCATTCATAGAAAACTCCACCATTTCAAACCAGATCACCTAGTTCATCGAGTTATTCACTGGTTTCATTGAAAGCGTCATCTTCTTCACGGTACTCAAGTGTTTCAACAGCAAAATCTATTGCATCGCCCACTGTAAAAATGCCTGGACCACCAATAATTTCAATCACGTCTACGCTCACCTTGATGGATTGAACAAGTGAATGAGTTAGCTTGTCATCAAACCCCATCAATGCGTACAAATTGTCAGTGCGCTTCAGTTTTCTGGGCGAAATTTGCTTTACACCTAATGCGTAAGCGATGCCACCAACCATGAAGGGCACAAATTTAGAAGCATTTTTCGATGTCAGCTTTTCAATGGCATACGATTTATCAGTCAGTTTCGAGTCAAATCGACTTGCGTAATCCACTAGCTTTGCATGTTCTGAATTGCTAAAATAAAGATCGTCAATGACACCGTCACAATCTATTTCTAAATTAACACCAGTGAATGTATCTCTAGGGAAATCATCGAAGTAGGCGCCGCCAATAAGTTCAGAGACAACATCGACATTTAATTTTTCCCAAAGCTTTACTCGCTTGCGCGCTGCATTAATTTTTTTATCAATGATCCAACTTTCCTCTTCAAAGAAAGAAAGCACAGAAGCCCTGGCCATTGAATCTAGGCTATCGGTTTTGGGAATGCTAACAACGAAGTTAACCAACACATAAAGCCTTTGCGCATCAGGATCCACATCTTCCATCCATGAATCAGGCTCTTCCAACTGCGGGTAGATACGTACATCGCAATACAAGTCAGTAAATCTTCCATCGGTTGCTACGGGAAGATTTTTCTTCAAGAGCTCCGTGATATTTCGATCGATCAATCTTTTGACTTCTATTGACAAATTGACAAGTCCTTCGCCAACACGCTTGTTATATTTGACGTAGGGCGTACCAGCCAGCTTCATACTTTTAAGCAAATCTGTTTTGTTCGATTTACCCAAAGTCAATCGGTCTAAGCTGTGCACATTAGAAAAATCGATTTCAGTCATATTTACTTCCTTCTCTTAAATCAAGCCAAAACTAACTTCTGAAGACCAACTTGTCCTGCAATGCTTTCGGCCAGGCATCGCGCTTCATCGCAGAGCCGCGCAAGCGAATTTCAGTCAGCGCAGGTAAATCAGACAAGGTTTCCAAACTGGTGAGTTCTCCTGAATTTTGCAAATCTAGAAAAGACAATTGCGTCCAACCTTTTAAAAAAGCAAGTGAGCCTGTAAAACTTGTTGCCTCTAATCTTTGAATTTTTTCACAAGCGGTCAATTCCTTGGCATGCGAATTGGTGAGCTGTGATCCAATACGGAGTTTTTTCAAACTAGGTAACTTATGAAGAATCTTGACGCTTGGCAAGGACTTATGGTCATGCGAACTGTAGTAAATATCAAGTGACTCAATTGGGCTTTCCTCGAGTCCATCCAGAGATTCACATTTGCTCATCTGAAAACGAATTTGAGATGCATGTCCGACACCTACCAATGAAGGTATGCGTGAACTGCTGGCAAACGAATTTAATCGGGGCGCACACAACTGAGACAAATCGTGTGTGCCGCCATCTATCTCAAGTTTTTCAAGTTGAAGAAAATCGCCAGCCCAAAGGTGCTGTTGCTCAGGCTTAGGTTTCTTGGTTGTACTGATGGAATAGCCGGTCTTGGGATCAATCAAGGTAATCTCCAACTCACGCAATCGCGTAAGGGGCAAGAAGTCCTGATCTAAGGTGTCGAGCTCGAGTTTGACAGATTGCAAGTTATTTAAACCTGCAAGAGGCGAGAAGTCGATTCGACCAGTTAGATTAAATTTCAAAGACGTCGCAGCTTGAAGACCCGCGGCGAATTGAATATCCTTGAGAGCCTTGAAGTTTGTGAAATCAATAGTTTCCAGTCGGTGATACCGACCCGGAAAACCTTGCAGGCTTTGCATACCACTCATGGCTGAAAAGTCGCTAAGTTGGTCCGAGCCTTCCACCACAAGTCGATTCACATTCGAGGCCGACTCAAGTCCTTTCAAAGTTAGCAATGCTGGGCATTGCTGCACGGTAAGAGACTGAAGAGCGCTCAGCGACTTCATAGATGCCAGCGTCTCCAAAGAAGTCAGATCTTTCATGGCGGTAATCGTTATGGACTCCAATGGACCGATCGCTTGAAGAAAGCTTAAATCGTTGCCAGTCAAACCTTCCAGCGTGACTGATTGAAGAAACTTAAAACGGGCCAAAGCTAAGGGTCTTGAAGGGTCCTGTCCGTAGCTCAGGCTCACTGTCAAAATCATAGACTCCAATTTATCGCGAATTGCAACTGCACGGGTTGCTTCATCTGGCGCATCCATCAATATATGCGTCAGCGCCCACCGCGCCCATGGACGATAGGGTGCGTGAATGTCCTTAAAAATTTTACCGAGAGATTTGGTGTCGCCTGTGAAAAGCGTGGGCCCGTAAACACCTTCAACCATTGCGTCATACAAGGCCGCTGAACCTGTTGCGCGCAACGTCGCCAGTGCCTCAACGATCTGATAGAAGTCTGTTGAAGTTAGCCCACGTTTCAGATCTGCCAAACTCGGTCCTCCCTTCACAATGGCTTGTGTAGAGGTACGTTTCGCTTTGAGGTATTCAGGCGTAGCTAACTTGTGCTTCTTGCAAATCACCCTTTGCAGGGTGCGCAATGCAGATTCCGTCAAAAACTTGCCGTCTTTCAACTGATAAAACTCACGAGCCTGAAATCCAAGTTCCACCGCTTGAAGTTGTGGGAAATTCACCAGTATCTGGAGTTCCTTCAAATTTGAAAATCCCAAATCAAGACGCAATGGATTGAGTCGTCATGCTACTGATTGCAACCATGCTGGCGTCACAGGGTTGGCAGTGGCTTCAAAGCAACGGAAATAGGCATTGGGTAGTCCCTGCATTGCAGTAGCATCCTTCAAAAAGGGATCTACAGCAACCACCGTTAAGGAAGTTGATTTCTCTAGACCCTTGAGGTTAAGAAGAGTCGCAACGCCACGAACTTCGATCTCTTCCAAAACTTCAGGCAACTCTCCAAGCGCGCTGAAATTACCAGCATTAAATTCCAACCTCCGAAGCATAGGACCCCATGTGGAGGGCAACAATTTCAGTTGTGAACAGTCATAAGAGTGGACATGCTTCAGTGCATGCAATTGCCCCAGTTCGCTAATATCTTGCAATTGATTGCAATCATTCAAAGTCAAGTCTTCAAGGGATAACAAATGTTCTATTCCCCTTAAATTAGTCAATGCCGTGTTTTCAATGTCCAGGGTCTCAAGCGAACTGGCGGCCTCAATTCCTTCTAAGCTGACCAATGAAGGCATCTGCTGTAAGTAAAGCGTTTTGATCTCATTTGACAAGGCAGAAAGCCCTCGCAAATTCACAAGTTCAGTGCAGCCCTCAAAGCTAAAAATACCGTGACGCCATGGCTCTAGTTTGGTTGCTGCCAACCCCTCCAAAGACTTCAACTTTGCACATCCCTCCAGATTAATCTTGCTGAGGTTTTGGCTGGCCGATAAGGGTTGCAGTGAACGCAAGGCAGCACAATCCTTCAGGTTCAATGTTTGTAGCGAGATTGCGCCCTCTAAAGCTTGGATACTTGATAAGGCAGTGCATGCTTCAAGGTTCAAGGTTTCAAGCGATGTTGCCGAAGTCTTCAAGCCACCGACCGATTTCAAGCCTGCGTTGTCTGACAAATTAACATCACTCAAACATGATGAGGCAGACAAGGCATCAACTGAGGTCAGCCCTAGTCCAGCCAAATAGACGCTTGCTAAATTTGGTGCGATCAAGCCGTCAAGAGCATCTAAGGTACATGGGTGATCCTTAGAATTTCCATGCGTCAGCGAAAACATTCGGAGCGCATTAAATGGTCCCCAACTCGACAGGTCTTTCCAATGCGCACCATCCAACATGCTAACGGACAGCGTCTCTAGGCCATCGAAACCCTTTAAAGGTGGAGCAATTGGAGACGCAAGGTCTAAGTGACGAATTGAGCTGCGTAACTTTGCCGCTGGCGTATCTTCAAGCGCTATGGACAATTGTTGCATCAGCAACAAATTCAAGGCCGGTTGACTCGCTTGAGTACCTCTAAATCTTGAACTCAACAAAAGTTCGCCACCGGCAGTGACTTCAACGCCATCAAGTAAGCCTTCAGCCGGTTGACCCAAGGCATGGCCTAACTCGAGGGCTTGTTCAAGTGTTTGTGTGTCCTGCGCCTCAATGACCAGCTTTAAAAGCTTGGCGCCGTTTCCGCGCAGAGGTTTAAGTCTTTCCGCCATGTTAAAGCCCCACTTTTTCCCAACCTTTTTTGATGTTCGCTTCTATAAACTCCTGAGCAAGTTCATTGGCAGTGGCTTCGTCAGGCGCTGGTCGCACATCTCGGTCCAAAGGAGAAGCGCGACCCGCGCTGAAGTCGGTCCATTGAACCACATATGCGGGATAGCGATCGTCGAGTTCTGATTTATTGGTTTTCCATACCAACAGTTTGCGAACAGCCAACTGACCCTTCGTCGTTTTGGTCCAGACTTCTCGCCTCATCACAGTACTCTGTGGCAAGTCAGCTGCCACCGAAACGCTCAACTTGCTAGTTAAGTAGTCCTGCACCTGCGCGAAGCAAACACCTGTCTCGTCGGGCGCTTTGTCTTCACGCAAACGATTTAAGACCGGGTGAATCAGGCTGACAGAAGGTGTTGAGCCAAGCTTCGCCCAACCAGCCGCATCGAAGGCCGCAGTTTGAGCCATGGGCGAACTGCCGTCAGACAACTCGCCTTGCAAGTCTGTCACCGTCAACTCAACAACGTATTCAGGCTTAACAAATTGGTAAAGACCACCGCTGTCACTGGCGCGGCGTATTTGTGAGGGCACGCTGCAGGGTTGCAGGCGCTTGAACCACTCAGCGCGTTGCGCATCATCCCCCAAATTGCCACAGGCACCCGAAATCACATAAGAACCATCTTCGTTACGCAAAGACAAAAGCAGTGATCTGCATTGAGTAGGTTGGTCGGCCTTGACCGTGTAGCCGATAACGACTGCATCCAAATTAATTTCAGGCTTTACTTTGTAAACAATGCCGCTGGCATGACGCACCACCAGACCCTCTGCGCCAGTGGGCAGGATCTGAGATTCGAAATGCTGAAACACTTCCAGACCCGTGTGCATCGCCATGACATCCACGACCATCAAGTGACTTGCAGCAGGTAAGCAGGCTGACAACGCCTTGACTTTTTCACTATAGTCAATCGGCAAGGGCTGTCCCGCCAGTTGCACGCCATCAAAGGCTACGAAGGTGATGCCATCTGCGGCATCTGCACCGTCCTTTGCAAGCGCGGCAGCCAGATCACCTACTCGCTCACGCCTGTCAGTCAAGCGAGCGAACAACTCGCCCGCAACGATACTGTCATCTGGTAAATCGTCTGCCTGCTTCAGCGTTGGGATATCTCCTGCAATGACTTTGCCCGTTGGGCTGGCAAGAAACAAATGGCCCGACTGGCGTACCAAAAACCAGGTTTCTCCGTCGAATTTGCGCGTGACCCACATCTGAGCTGCACTGAGTTCACCTAGACGTGCAGGCGGCAACGCGCGATAGGTTCCAGCCACTCGGCGCTTGTACCTTTGCAGTGACTCAAGCAGGGCAGCATCCGAAAGACGCGCGTCTCTGAGGCCAGAACCAAAGGCCTGACCGCCTGTGTAAGGAACAGTGCTCATGCTGCACCTCCAGCCAAGCTTACGGGACGCTTTAGTTCCATGTCACTCAATAACAGCGTGAGCTGGTAGGAGGTACCTTGCACCCTGCCCTCCAAAAACCCACGATAAGGGCGGCCGTTTGCCTGAAAAATCAGAGGGCCAGTTCCTTTTTCGCCGGTACCCAGCAACATAACTTTTTGCGATTCTCCAAGCTCTTTGGCCATGCTAAATAGAAATTCGTAGGTCAGTCCATCGCTGTGCCTGAGTTGCATGCGGCGCTTGAAACTGAACTTGCGCACCGCCTCATTTAAGTCAATCAGCTTTCCGGTCCACCGAACCGGCAAGGCTGAATCGGTGTTCGAATCCATTTCTTGTGGTGCACGTCTCTCGCGCTCAGATCCATCGGGGTTGGTCAGAACCTCAATGAGGTTGGGCTCCACTGTCAGGACCTGGCCCTCTTGATCAAGATAAACGGTCTGTAATTGTTCAATAAATTGACCTACCTGTTCAATGTCAACTTCGGGGTCACCGTCGACAAGCTGAGCGGCATAGTTATCGCCATAGCTTGCGACAAGTGCAACGTTCGTTCCGGATTCAGTACAGGTGACATAGCGTCTAAAAGTGACAGGATCGCTAGGCAGAGACAGCTTTGGGGCAGCCTGTGCTTTGAGTGTTGCGAGCGCCACATAGGCGTCTCTGCCCTTGGCATTTGCTAAATGAATATTGTGTGACATGGTGATACTCAAAGCATTTCAAAATCTAGATCATCCGAGGCCTCTGTTGCCTCCGCTGGGGGTGCAAAACGCGCGCCTTCTTCCACCCAATCGACGGCCAATGGTTTGCCAACCAACGCAAATATGCCTTGATCATTGGCCACCAGGTAAGCCCGTTCAACCTCTAAACTGGCTGCATAGTTGAAATCAGAAGCATAGATGTCGCCCGCCTTAAGTCTATTTAAAAGCGAACCTTCGGGTTGCTCTGGCGCGAGAAGGTAAACACTTAAGAGTTCCAAATTCAGCACAACAGATGCTTCAATCGGTCCCTCAAGCACCTGTGTAATTCCCAAAGTTGAGGGTTTACTCTCAACAACCGCACCCTTTGCATCGATGCCAACTAGCTGGGCCCGAGGCACATATTGGCCTTTTGCATTGAAATAACCTTGGCCGGACATTCCGGAGGCGATCAAAAGGCTGCCATCTGATGTGAGTGCGGCACGTGTGCAGGTTTGACCTTTGGTATCCATGGGAAGCCTCTTTCGGGTTCCATACAAGTCTGAACGCTCGACTTCTGTTAGCGCAAAGCTAAAAGTGTCTACACCTAATTGCACCATGAATGGTTTTGCCATATTTGTACCTGTATAGTATTATTAAAATTCTGTGAAAATTATTATTTGGCGCATTCAAGTTCGAAGCGCAACGCGCTTTAAAGATTGATGGAACACCTCTGAAGGTGTTTTGAATCCAAGTCTTTTCCTCGGTCGGTTATTCAATCTGTTTTGAATCATTGTAATTTCC
>Ga0194061_1001372_pt1 | contig 14194 bp, 15 predicted proteins | sample SepL2221m_MetaG_FD_163423 | JGI IMG/M metagenome (GOLD analysis project Ga0194061, IMG submission 163423) | Anoxic zone freshwater microbial communities from boreal shield lake in IISD Experimental Lakes Area, Ontario, Canada - Sep2016-L224-21m | ecosystem: Environmental > Aquatic > Freshwater >...
GAATGTTCCGCCTGAAGGGACATCGTTCGCGCGGACTGCCCCGGCTCCGGTTCCGCTCACGGTGGCGCAACAGCGGGAGCAGTTGCTGGCATCCGGCGGCGACGTGCTGCACATCCAGTTCAAGGGTGGCGGAAATGCGGTTGCGACGCGGGCGGAAGGCGACATCGTGTGGAGCAGCGAGAAACAGGCGGGCTATTTGCGCCTGTACGGGCTGGCCGGCAATGATCCGTCGCGGAGCCAGTATCAGCTTTGGATTGTGGACGCAGGCCTGGGCACAAATGTCTTCGTCAACGGCGGCGTTTTCGACGTGAAGAAAGAGACCGGCGAATTGATCCTGCCGATTGTGGTGGAGAATTTAATCCGCGAACCGGTGTTATTTGCCATCACCGTGGAACGGCCTGGCGGCGTCGTGAACCCGACAGGCGACCGCGTTCCACTCGTGGCCCTGGCTCCCTGATTCAGAGCGGCATCGAAAGACTCACATCCCCTTTTAATCACTCAAGACAACCAACAGACACCACCCTGCCATCAATCCAAACCACAACACAAACTAAACCACATAACCCATACCATGCGAAACATCCTCATCCTCACCATGTCGTCCGCCGTCCTCTGCTCGGCGAACATTTTTGCCGCCGACCCCGTCGCCATAAAGCCGGCCCCCGGGTCTCTCGGATTCGGTACCGAGTCTTACATTCAGAAAATCATCAAATTCGTGCCGCTCACGCCTGATCAGCAGAACTCAATGATGAAAATCATCGAGGCCCGGGACAAGTCCCTGCAGGAGTTACGCGCGAAAAATGCGGACAAGTCGCTTGCGGTCAAGCAAGCGATTTTGGCCGCTTACAAGAGCCAGGATAAGGAGGCAATCGCCAAGGCGCGGAAAGAATACGAGGCGCTGCACGCGGGATCTACAGAGATTTACGCGAAGGCGCGGAAGGAACTCGATGGCGTGCTCACTTCCGAGCAGAGGGCGAAATATCAGGAGGGGCGCGTGACGTCTGTGATGAAGTTTGCTTTCGACGGCATGACGCTCACGCCCGAGCAGAAAAAGGAAATCAAAGCCATCGCATTCGCGGAAAGCAGCGGCGTCAACTCCGGCTCCGGCGTTGACTATCAGGAAGACCTGGCCGTGCACCAGGCCGTGCAGTCTGTGCTGACCGCCGAGCAGAAGGCGACCATCGCGAAGAAACGCACGCTCTCGATAACGAAGACGAGGTTTGGCCGTGCGAACCTCACGGGCGAACAGATCAAGCAGATCGAGTCCGCCTACGATGATCTCGCGAAATCAGGGAGTATCAAGCCCGAGGAAATTTACAAAAAGCTGACCGATGCAGTGAACAATCTCCTCACCCCCGAGCAAAAGAAGGCGAACAAGGCCCAGCAAAAAGAGGGTGCGGAGGGTGCGCCGCAAGTCCTGCAAGTCAAGCCACTCAAGTAGCGCTCAGAGGGTCGCCGAGTAGAGCCAGCGGGCGACCGCTGGCTCTAGTGCGCTGTGAGGCGTCACGACCCACCGGGATGAGAGACCCCGGCCAGTCCAGTTCAGCGGGAGGGGCGGTGCACACTCAATGCGCCGTCCCTACCCCTAATTCACGGGGAACGAATGGCTGCGCGAAATCCGCCGCAGGCAGGCGGCGGCGTGCGGTAACGATCCGTTTGAGATAGGGCGGCGGCTGCGCGAGCGGGAGAGGGAGTTCGCGGGGCGGATGTTCACGACCAAGCGTGTGCTCGTGCCAGTGCGCTGAGGCACGAGGCGTTCACTTGGAACGAGGGGCAGATTGTTCGTCGAGAGACGCAATACGTTCGATCACCCGTGCCGCAGTTGCTCATTGTCGGCTGTCGCTTTGCTGTAAGCGGGTGCGCCGGCACCGTTGAGTATGGGGGGTCGTAAATTACGTAGGTGTTACGCTACGCAACCTATGGCTGAGACCGATCAAGTTTTGAGTGTGGACGTCGCGGGACGGGTTTGGACACCGCGCGCGGCGCGAAGAAGTGCTCGATGAATTTGAGCGCAGCGGGATGGCGGCGGCGAAAAGATTTCACGCCGCCGGGCTCGCGAGGCTGTGGTTTGTCGCGAAGTAGGCGAGGTTTGAAACGTCGTCAGCTTTACCTCCGCGGCTTGACGCCTTTCCCGCGTCCGCCATTCTCCGCGGCCCGATGAAGCTCGACGCAACACTCATTCGCAAGATCGCCGCCAAGGTCGGCACGCCGTTCTGGTTTTACGACGCCGCGGTGCTCCGTCAGCGGATCGCCGACATCAAATTCATGACCAGCGCGCCGGGCGTTCAGGCGCGCTTCGCGATGAAGGCATGCCCGGCCACGAAGGTGCTGCGCGAGATGGCCGCGGCAAATATTTGGATTGATGCCGTGAGCGGCAACGAGGCGCTGCGTGCATTGCGTGCGGGCCATGCGCCGGGGAACAATCCGCCCGTGGTGTGCTTCACCGCCGACGTGTTCCGCGACAACGCGCTCGATGTCGTCCTTCAAAACAACCTGCTGCCGAACATCGGGTCGCCCGGCATGATCCGTCAGCTCGCCGCAGCGGGCTATCGCGGCCCCGTGAGCATCCGCGTGAATCCCGGCTTCGGTCACGGCCATGTGAACACCTGCGACACCGGCGGGCCTTCTTCGAAGCACGGCATCTGGCACGGTGACCTGATCGCGGTGAAGGACGCCGCACTCGCTGCGGGGATGAGCGTCACGATGCTGCACGCGCACATCGGCAGCGGGCCGAAATTCGAGGAGCTGCACGAAAATCTCACGCGGCTTGCGCTCGAGTTCCGCGAACTGATCCCGCACTTCCCGCAGATCACCGCTGTGAGCCTCGGCGGCGGCATCCCGCACAATTATCGCGACCGCGACGCGCAGGTTCCCATCGAGCCGCTGCGCGAACTTTTCACCTCCTGCCACCAGCGCATCAATGTCGCGGCGCGTCGCGACATCCGCCTCGAAATCGAGCCCGGCCGCTATTACGTCGCGCCGAGCTGCACGCTCATCGCGCAGGTGCATGACATCAAGCGCACGCAGACCAATGCGAAGGGCAGCGGTGCGACTTTCGCGATGGTGGATGCGGGCTTTGTGGATCTCGTGCGCCCCGCGATGTACGGCAGCTACCACCAGATCGAGGTGCTTGGAAAAGAGCACGACGATCCGAACCAGCAGCGCGAACCCATCGTCGTCGCCGGCCCGCTCTGCGAGAGCGGCGACGTGTTCACACGCGGCGGTGCCGACGAGGAACTCGTCCCGCGCCTGCTCCCGCGCCCAGTGCCCGGCGACCTCCTCGCGCTGCGCGATGCGGGTGCGTACGGCTACGCGATGAGCAGCAACTATAACTCCATCGGCAAGGCCCCGCAGGTCTGGGCCGAGCCGGATGGCACGGTGGAAATCATCAGCCGCCGCGAGACCATCGAGGACATCCTGAAAGCCGAGACCAGCGAAAAACTGTAGCCGCCGGGGGAACGAGGCGGGCCGATTTTTTCCCTCGCTCCGCGCGCGTTCCGCAGCCTGCCCCAGTCCGCCCGCACCGCGAAGCTCCGCCGTTGGATGTTGAATGTTGAATGTCTGATGTTGGATGTTCACCGCATTCCCGTGCGCATCCTCATCGCTCCCGACAAATTCAAAGGCTCGCTCTCCGCACCAGCGGCGGCGGAGGCCATCGCGCGCGGACTGCGCAGCGTGTGGCCGGATGCGCAGCTCGACCTCGCGCCAATTGCGGACGGTGGCGAGGGATTCGCGGAGGCGCTGAAAGTCGCGCTCGGCGCGGAGTGGGTGAATGTCGCGAGCGAGGATGCGCTCGGGCGGGCCATCGCCGCGAGGTACGCGTGGCTGGATGGCGAGCGGCTTGCGATTTTGGAAATTAGCGAGGCCAGCGGACTGCACAGGATCGCGCCCCATGAGCGCGATCCGCTCCGGGCGGACACTTTCGGCACGGGCATCCTCATCGCGCACGCGATTGCGCGCGGTGCGCGGCGCATCCACGTCGGCCTAGGAGGAAGCGCGACGACGGACGGCGGTGCGGGAATGGCTCGCGCGCTGGGATTCCGCTTCCTCGATGGCGAAGGCCGTGATTTTCCCGCTGCGCCCGGCGCGCTGCAATCGGTCGCGCAAATCGTGCGCCCGGCCGATCGGGTGCTGCCCGAAATTTTCGCCGCGTGCGACGTGCAGAATCCGCTGCTTGGCAAACGTGGTGCGGCACGCGTGTACGGCCCGCAGAAAGGCGCGGATGCCGCAGCTGTCGCGCTGCTCGACCGCGCGCTCACGCGGCTTGCCGATGTGTGCGCGGCGGATCTCGGCTGCGATCATCGCGATGTGCCCGGCTCCGGTGCGGCGGGCGGCCTCGGCTTCGGGCTGCTGACTTTCTGCAATGCAAAGATCCGCCCCGGTTTCGAGATGATCTCGGAGACGCTGCACCTCGGCAAGCGCATCGCCGCCGCCGATCTCGTGATTACGGGCGAGGGACGCATTGACGATCAGACGCTCGACGGCAAAGGCCCCGCGGGAGTCGCTGCGCTCGCGCGCAGTGCGGGCAGGCTCGTGATCGCATTTGGCGGAGCGATCACGGCGGTAGCGGAGGGCTCGGGGGTATTCGACGCGCTCATCCCCATCGCCGACCGCCCGCTCACGGTCGCGGAGGCGATGGCCGAAGCGGCTCCGCTGCTCGAACGTGCAAGCCGCCGTACCGCGCAGCTCATCCGGTTTCCATAGGCAGATGGGGCGGATGGCGGATGCGCGTGCGGCGCACTGGTTTGAAACCTGTGCTCCGCTGCTCCGCGCGTGGAAAAGCAAAACGGGCTTCCCCGCGAGGGGAAGCCCGTTTTGAAATTTGAAGACGGATGCTGTCCGCCCTGCGTGACTACTTCTTCTGATCGGCCGGATCGTCAGGAACGTTGATGCTGTTGATGCCGGAGCTGACGAGGATGCTGATGATGTTCTTCGCGTCCTTGACCGCCTCGTCCTTCTCATCGCCCTTCGAGAGTTCGTTCACTTTCTTGATCAGCTTGCCGAAGCGCATCTGGAGGCTGGAAGACTCCTTAACAGCCGGAGCGCGTTCCGCGATGGCCTTCAGGAGTTTTTCATTGGCGTCCTTGTAGGAGGCAATCTGCTTGTCCACATTATTGCTCTGCCACTTCACCGTCTCCGTGGCGTTTCCGAGGCTCTTGATCTGGCTGAAGAACAGTACGGACAACGCGAGCGCCACGAGGGCGATCGGCGTGTGAATGGAGACGAACGGGTTTTTGGGTTCCTGGTTTTCCATGGGTATAAAAATGTAAAGGGTGAGTCGTTATTAAGGCTGCGGAGCTACGGGAGCCGATGTTTTCGGTGCGGGTGCTCCACCCTGCTTGGCTTTGTTTTCCTGAATGAGTTTGTCCATCTTCTCGAGGGCATCCTTGTCCGGGATGGCTTTCTCAAAGTCGGATTCTTTCAGCATGTCGCGGAACTTCGTGTTGTTCTTCTTTGCCGCGACGTAACCCATTTCCACGAGGATAGGGCTGATCACCTTCTGGCCGAGGTTGGCCCCGGTGTTGATGATCTCAGCCTGGCGCTGGTATTCCTGATTCTGGAGCGTGACCTTGTTGTTGAGATCCTGAAACTCGGTCTGCTTTTTGAGGAAATCGCTCTGCAGGCTGTTGTTCGTCTGCGACGCGCCGAAGCTCACGAAGCTGAGAACCACAGCGAGCAACGCGAGGGCGGAGGATAGGAGAAATGGTGCGTTTTTCATAGTTGGAGTTTTAAGGGGCGGGATTTGTTCCGCAAGACGCGCCATCCGTCAAGCGGGAAGCGGAGGTTTTTCCCCGTGCAGCAGGCCCGAAGCCGTTTCGAAGCCGTTCAGCGGTTTCTTTTTCCCGACTTCGAGAGCCGCGGTGTCTGGATCAGGTTTCCGTTTGCGTCGTAGGTGTCCACGCTCACGGCGATGCCGCCGCCACCGCGCTGGCTGTAGATGTAGTTCTTCGTGCCGAGGAGATTGTCCTTCGGGCCGTAGATGACTTCCTGAATCACGCGATCCTCGCCGTCCGTCTTGTAGGCGCTCTTCTGATAGATGACGCCCTTTGAATTGTACATGATCGCGGAGACGGGCGCGAGGTGATCGTCGAGTTTGTAAACGACCTTGTGCGTCAACCGCAGGCTCGAATCGAAGAAGGTCTCGGTGGACTCTCGCTTCGAGGAGTCTATGTAGCGCGAGCTTCGCGAACCGTCGGGGAACTCGCGGTTGATGATGCGGATCGCCGGTTCGGCGAGCACTGTGGAAGAAAGAGCGAGGAGGAGTGCGAGCCGCACGGGAACATTCAACATCCAATGGAGACACTGCGCGCCGGTGGACGCTGTCCGCCTGCGGTGGATGTTGGATGTTGGATGTTGGATGTTGGATGTTTTCATCATGGCTTTCTTACTCCACGGCGAGGAACTGCACGACGTCAATCGCGAGCTGCACCCTTCGGGTACTGCTCCTTCGGGTAATGCAGGTCAATGTCGCACGTCGTCGGCACCCTGCAGTCAGGGAAATCCTTTTTCTCCACGATGTGTTCGCGCGTGAGGATCACATCTTCGCGGTGTCCTGGAATTCCTCCACGATCTCGCTGAGCATCGGATATTTCCCGCGCCGCGTGCCGCCCATCGCTCACACGCGAACCTCGCTCGATCCGTTGCCGCCGAGCTCCGCGCGACTCTGCACGAGCGCGACCTTGCAGCCCATGCGCGCTGTGGAAATCGCCGCCGCAGTCCCGGTGTATCCGCCTCCGATCACGATGCGATCGTAGCTGCCCGCGTTTTCGGGCTTTTCCGGAAAACCGAGCGCCGTCCTGCGCCACGGGTCGTTCGTGTCATTCGAGTTCGGCGGGGTGAAAGCCGCGTCCTTCGCAAAAAAAAGATCGCATCGCAGCGACCTGCAAATCCCGTGAGGTCGTGCAGCGCGAGCGAGGTTTCACTTTTTGCGATCTCGATCATGCCGCCGTCCTGCCACGCCCACGCCTTGCCCTTCGTGCCGAAGGTCTCCGCGAGCGGCTTGCCATCCACGGGCAGTTGAAAGTTTCCCGGCGCGCCCGGTGCGCTCCAGCGCGCGACCCGGTCCACGTGCGCACCCACACGCGGTATTTTCCCGCGTTCGGAAAATTCACCGTGGTTGCCGCGTCCTTCACCCGCTCGCCCATGCCGTGCGCGAGCAGGTAGGGCGAACCCATGCTTTCGATGAACTGCGTGTCGGGCGACCAGCCACCGTGATCCTTGAACGACTCTGCCTCCACGAAAACTTGATCCGCGGCGAGTGCGGAGCCGGCGAACGATGCGAGCGTGAGCAGGACTTTTTTCATGGGAAGATGAGCGGGGCGGAAATGGCTGGCGCGTTGCGGACACGAAACAAGTGCCGTGAAAAAAACTACTTCGCGGCAGGCTTCGTCTCGACCGGTTTGCCCGCGGCCTTCCAGCCGTTGAAGCCCGACTTGAGGTGGAAGATCTGCGTGAACTTGTGCAGTGCGGCGAGCTTCGCGACGGCTTTCGCGCTGCGGTTTCCAGCGGCGCAATGCACGATCAGCGGCCTGTCCGCGGGCAGCGCGGCCAGCTTCTTTTCAAAATCGTCGCCGAGAAAATCCACGTTCATCGCGCCGGGGATGTGGCCTTCCGCAAATTCATCCGGCGTCCGCACATCGAGCACGAGCACGGGGGCCTTCTCCTTCATCATCTGCGCGGCCACGTCCGGCGTAACGTTCACCGTCGTCGTCGCCTTCAGTCCCGCTGGCTTCTTCGCATCCTCGGCGATGGCCCGCGGCGCAAAATTCAGCACGAGACTCAGCAGGAGCACGGGGAGCAGGGAAGGGGAGATTTTCATGGGGGCAAAGCAAAGCCGATCGCGATGCGTTGGCAACCCGTCACGAGCGGGCGCGGATGAAAATGAAGAGATCGCCAAATTATCCTCTGGCGCTCCGATTCATGAATCGGATTTAACATCCGCCACAAATGGTCCTCGAAATCGTCAAATACGGCAATCCGGTGCTCCGCGCGAAAGGTCTGGAGATCAGCGACGGCGACGAACGCGCGCGCAAGCTCGCGGACGACATGCTGGAGACGATGCGCGCCGCGAATGGCGTCGGGCTTGCCGCGCAGCAGATCGGAGTGCCGATCCAGTTGGCGGTGATTGACGTGAGCGGCGTCGAGGATCGCCCGAGCGAAATGCTCGTGGACGGCAAGAGCGTGAGCATCGGCGCATTCATGCCGATGATCCTGGTGAACCCCGTGATCGAACTCGGCAAGGAAACCGAGGAGGGCGTCGAGGGCTGCCTGAGTTTCCCCGAGCTGAATGGCGACATCGTCCGCGCCGCATCGGTGAAGGTGAAGGCGAAGACGCTCGACGGCTCGCCGCTCGAATTCGAGGCCCGCGGCCTTCTCTCCCGCGCCGTGCAGCACGAGGTGGATCACCTCAATGGCATCCTCTTCATTGACCGGATGAACTCCGCCGTGCGCACGAGCCTCGCCGGCAAGCTCAAGCGGCTGCAGAAGCAGGCGAGGGCGTAGCGGGCGGGCGGCGGACGATGCTGACCGCACAGTTTTCCTGCGATTCGAGAATGTGACTGGTGACTGGTGAATAGTGACTGGTGGTCAGCGTTCGCGCGTCGTGATTGGAACCAGTCACTATTCACCAGTCACCAGTTACAGAACCCAAGCAAGCAGACCGTCTCAGTTGCCTTCCTCCTCCACCTCTCCCCGCGCGTGGACCCACACGCTGTTCACGAGGCCGAAGCTGAACATCAGCACGAGCGCAAAGGTGCCGCCGTAGCTCACGAGCGGCAGCGGCAGCCCGGTGATCGGCATCAGCGCGATCGTCATGCCGATATTCTGGAACACATGGAAGAAGACCTGTGCGGTTATGCCGCCCACGATGAGCACGCCGAACCGGTCCGTCGCGCGCACCGCCGTGATCATGCACGCGAAGATGAGCACGCCGAACGCCGCGATGAGCGCCGCGCCGCCGAGGAATCCCCACTGCTCGCCGATGGTCGAAAAAATGTAGTCCGTGTGCGCTTCCGCCATGGGGATGAGGCCGAGTTCGAGCTGCGTGTCCGGCGCCTTGAAGCCCTTGCCGCGGATGCCTGCGGAGCCGATCGCGATGAGCGACTGGTTCACGCCGTAGCTCGTCCCGCGCGGATCCACGTCCGGGTCGAGGAACGTCACCACGCGATCCCGCTGGTAGGGCTTCAGCCCGAAATTCATCACGAGCGGCATGATCGTCAGCCCGGTGAGCAGCACGACCGCGAGCCAGCGCAGCGGCAGCCCTGCGAGGTAGAGCATCGTGAGGATCACCGGCGCCCACGTGATCGTCATGCCGAGATCCGGTTGCTTCAAAATGAGCGCCATCGCGGGCGCGGCGATGATTCCGGTGCAAAGGATGCGCAGCGATGCGTGCCAGTTTCGCGCGTAGCTGAGAAAAAGCGCGATGGTGAGGATGCCGCCCGCCATCGCGAGCTGGCCTGGCTGGAATGCCGGCAGGCCCGGCAGCTTGAGCCAGCACTTTGCGTGTTGCACCTCGACGCCGAGCTTCGTGTACGTGAGCGCGACGAGCGCGACGCTCCCGACATACAGCGGCACGGCCAGCCATTTCGCCCAGCGAAAATCAATCAGCGTCACCACGAGAAATACGACGATGCCGACACCGATGAACATCGCCTGGCTCTGCCAGTAGCGCGCAGTCGGGTGCGGATACGACGCGCCGTGGATGAAGAGCACTCCTGCCAGCGAGATCGCCACGACCGCCGCGAAGAGCAGCCAGTTCATCCCGAGAAGTTTTCTCAGCAGCGGAGTCATTGGGGAAAATTGAGAGTTGAAAATTGAGGGGTGAGAGGAAGAGCGGGGCGGCGAGGAGCCTGACAACCCTCAACCCTCAACACTCGCCTCTCAACATTGCCTCACGCAAACTTCGGCACTGCTGCGAGCAGCTTCTTCGTGTAGTCGTGCTGTGGGGATTCGTAGATTTGCTCCGCGGGCGCGCTCTCCACGATTTTGCCGCGATACATCACGAGCACATGGTCGCTGATGTGCTCCACCACCGCGAGATCGTGCGCGATGAAAAGATACGTGAGCCCCAGCTCGTCCTGAAGATCCTGCAGCAGGTTCACGATCTGCGCCTGCACGCTCACATCCAGCGCGCTCACCGGCTCGTCGCACACGATGAATTCCGGCTTCACCGCCAGCGCGCGCGCGATCCCGATGCGCTGCCGCTGCCCGCCGCTGAACTCGTGCGGATACCGCTCCATCATCTCCGGTTTCAGCCCGACCTGCTTCATCAGTTCCGCCACACGCGCGCGGCGATCCTCGCGCGTCATCGTGGGAAAATGAATCTCCAGCGCCTCGCCCACGATTTGGAAAATCGAGAGCCGCGGGTTCAGCGAACCAAACGGATCCTGGAAAATCATCTGCATCCGCCGCCGGTAAGGGCGGAACTCATTCTCGTGCATCGGCATCAAATCGCGCCCCTCGATCAGCACCTCGCCCGACGTCGCGGGATACAGCTTCAGCAGCGCGCGTCCGATCGTCGTCTTGCCGCTGCCGCTCTCACCGACGAGCCCCACGGTGGTGCCTTTTTCGATGGAAAAAGAGACATCGTCCACCGCCTTCACATCATCCGTGTGGCGGCGGAAGATCCCGGTGCGGATGGGGAACCAGACTTTGAGATTGCGGACTTCGAGGAGAGGCACGCTGCGTGTGTCCGCGCTCGCGCCGCCGGTGTCAAGACGGTCGCACTGCATGTCATCACGCTGCCGCGGCTCACGCGTGCCGTTCGCGAATCGTCCCCGCAAATTCCAGCACGTAGCCGACGATTGCGATCATCATCCCGATGCCCGCGTGCCTCGAGAGCTGAGAGTTGAAAGGAAGACGCGGTGGCGTTCTTGGCGCGTGCGACTTTTCCTCTCAACCCTCAACCCTCAACTTTTCCCCCGCCTCACATCCCGAGCCAGCGCATGAGCAGGAGTGCGATGATGCCGCCGGCGGCAAGCTCGAAGCCGATCTTCACGCCGAGCGGATCGAGCGGCATTCTGAAATGGGGCCTTTTCATGCGATCCAACATAGCATCGGCGGTGCCACGCGCGCCCGGAGATGGAGAGCGGGCGCCCGGCGGGGAGCATCAGGAGATGCGGGTCAGCGTTCCGATTCGGTCCGGCGGGAATTTTTCCACTGCGCGATCTGCCACGGCAGGCCGAGGAGGAAGCAGAAGAACAGCCCGGTGAGGTCGATCTCCAGCACGTAGAGCCAGCGCCGCGGGCCGTGCGGATCGGAGAAAAGATCCAACATGCTGTGGACCGCGGGGCGGTCGGTGAGGAAGCCGTAGTTGCCGCCGGTGGCGGCGTTCACGGCGAGCGTCGCCGCGATGTAGAACTGTGACCACAGCGCGATGCGCAGCCATGCGCCGGGCTGCGGGCGCAGCTTGAAGTCGAAGATGAGCCACAGCACGCTCGCGGGGATGCCGGCGTGGATGGTGAAGAAGGCGAAGATCCGCCAGAACTCCGGCGAGTCGAGCGCGGGCGTGATGAGCGCCTGCGCGGTCCCCGCGAGTCCCCAAAAATACGCGAGTTCGAAGCAGAGCTGCCATCGCAGCGTGAGCGCGAGCACGGTCGCGACGAGCGCCCAGTCGCAGAGGTGCATGGGCAGCGCGTAGTCGGCGGTGAGATTGCCCTCGCGCCACACGGCGATCGTGGTCCCGATTTTTGCGGCGAGCATCGCGAGCGCGAAGAACCAGCAGATGCCCTTCGAGAACCGCTCGGAGTCGAGGTGCCGGCTGAGGATCCACAGCAGCAGCGGGCCTGCGAAGATGAGGAAGACGATCTGGATCGGGGGCACGAGGAAATGCGGAGTGCGGAATTCGGAATGAGGAGTGGGATTGTTCTACTTTAGCGCGCCAGCTTTCGAGCGGCCGTTATTCCACATGTCGTATTTTGGATCGGCTTGGCGCTTGAAAAATTCGTCAAGTTTGTCGTCGAGTGCGCGCTGTGTGTTCGCATGTGCGGGCTGGCCGAAGAGGTTGAAGCGTTCGTGCGGATCGCGCGCGTGTGCATCGTCTCGTAGAATATCACATTCTCCCACGCGACCTTTTCGTCGCGCACGTTGGCGAGCACACGGGATTGCAACTCAGCGCGCGCGTGAAGCGGATTCCCTCGGCGGCGAGCCGATCGATGTTCGACGTGCGGATGTCCTTGTTGCCGTGGCAGCCGAGTGTCCACGCGCCTTGGTTGTCGGTGAGGATGAAGACGACATTCGGCGGACGATGCGCCCCTTGCGCGGGCGCGGGGAAAACGAGCGCGGCGGCGGGCAGCACGAGCGCGGCGAAGGCACGGTGGGGGAACACGCGTCGCAGAATGCACGGGGGCACAATGCGGGCCAGCGTGGAGGCATTGGATGTTGAGCATTGGACGTTGGACGTTGGACGTTGGACGTTGGACGTTGGACGTTGAGCCCGCCGCAGGCGCCTCGCGGTTGCGCGCAATATCCGAGGCATGGAGACCGCCCGGCGGTGCAAAATACCGAACGCCAAAAGCGAAAGATTTCCGCGATCTTTGCCCTTGATCCCGCCCCGGCGAGTTCCAGCATCCGGCGAACCCCTCCTCCCATGCAAAACTCAGACTCCATTGGCGCGCTTCTGCGCGACAAGGCTCCGGCCATCCACTCCATCCCCACCACCGCCACGGTGCTCGAAGCGATCACCCTGATGGCCGGGCGGAACATCGGCGCGCTGCCCGTGATGCGCGGCGGACAGCTCGCGGGCATGTTCACCGAGCGGGATTACACCCGCAAGGTCGTGCTCATGGGCCGCACTTCACGCGACACGCAGGTCGGCGAAATCATGACGCACGATCCCATCACCGTCGGCCGCGACACCACGGTGAACGAGTGCATGGCAATCATGACCGAGGAGCGCGTGCGCCACCTGCCCGTCGTCGAGGATGGCGAACTCATCGGCATCCTTTCCATCGGCGATCTCGTGAAGTGGATCATCTCCGCGCAGACGGCGACCATCGAGCACCTCACACGGTACGTCTTCGGCGAGCAGGTCAGTTGAGCGCGGGTGCGGTTCCGGCCTTGGAAGTTTGACGTTAAATGTTAGACGTTGAACGTCTGGCCCCGCGCAGCGGCGTGTCGGATTTTGAATGCCGTCCAGAATTCCAACGGCGCCTGCGGCGGGCTAATCGTCTAACGTTCAACGTCCAACGCCAAACTTCCAAATGAGGACACCCGGCGTGCTTGCCCGGGCGGTGCTCCTCTGCCATGACTGCGGAGTGCCCGCGTTGATCACCTCTCAATTTCCGAAGTCTCCGGTGGCAGCACTCGCTTCGGGCGAACGGTCCCGTGTGGCGTTGCGCGCTGCGTTGCTCGCGCGCGGGTCGGCGCAGGAGGAGCTTTTTTCCCTCGCGCGCAGAGCCCGCGACGCCACATGGCCGGTGCGCGAGGTGGAGACGCGCAGCGTCATCGAGCTCTCGAATGTCTGCCAGCAGAGCTGCAACTATTGCAGCATGGCCAAGGAGTCGAAGCTCAAGCGCTACGTGATCAAGCAAGGGCAACTGATGGAACGCGTGGAATTCCTCCACGCGCTCGGACGCCGCGTGCTCGTGTTGCAATCCGGCGAGAACGACTCGGACAATTTTGTCGGCCACGTCGCGAAGTGCGTCGCGGAGATCAAACGCCGCTTCCCCGATCTCGAACTCATCCTCTCGCTCGGCAACCTCAGCCACCGGCAATACGTCCGGCTCCGCGAGGCCGGTGCGGAGCGCTACAACCTGAAATTTGAAACCTCCAGCCCGTCGCTCTACTCGATGTGGAAGCCCGGCGACTCGCTTGAACAGCGCCTCGCGTGCCTGCGCGATCTCATCGCGATCGGCTTCAAGACCGGCACCGGCAACATCACCGGCATGCCCGGACAGTCGTTCGACGACGTGATTGACGACCTGCTCCTCCTCGGAAAACTCGATCTCACGATGATGAGCTGCACCGTCTTCATCCCCGGCGAAATGTGCGGCTACCGCGACGAGCCGATGGGCGACGTGGACATCGCGCTGAACCAGATGGCCCTCATGCGCATCCTGTATCCCACGCGCCTCATGCCCACCACGAGCTGCCTCGAGCGGGGAAAAAAGGGCGGCCAGCTCGCGGGCCTCATGGCCGGCGCAAACACCGTGACGATCCACGACGGCACGCCGGAGGAATTCAAGAAGCTCTTCCC
>Ga0194061_1001373_pt1 | contig 14176 bp, 13 predicted proteins | sample SepL2221m_MetaG_FD_163423 | JGI IMG/M metagenome (GOLD analysis project Ga0194061, IMG submission 163423) | Anoxic zone freshwater microbial communities from boreal shield lake in IISD Experimental Lakes Area, Ontario, Canada - Sep2016-L224-21m | ecosystem: Environmental > Aquatic > Freshwater >...
GGGCAGGTTTTAGGTTTTGGGTTTAGAAAGTTGATCTAATTGGCAGAGAATATGTTCATATTTCTGCTTGGTGGCGCGAGACATCGCGACTTCACAAGTTAAATTGGTAGACAGGTAAGCGTCAAAATGTTGATCGTTTAAGGCAGTGGCTTCTGCGACAGTGGCGCTAGCAGTTAGTTCCGGATGGAGCATCCCGCGATCACCTGCAAAGGCACAGCAGCCCCAGTCAAAAGGAGTAGTGACCTTCAATGAAATTGCGTTAGCCAAATGTTCCAGATTCTTATTTGATCCGAGCAAGGTGCTTGAACATGTTGGATGAAGTGCGACGGAGTTTAGCTTCGTGGCTATTGTCAATTTTGGAAGCAAGTATTTCGCCGCGAAATCCACGGAATCTATGATTCGAAGCGGCGTATTGGGCATCTCCGAAATTGCTTTGATTAGCCCTTCGCTGCAGGAGGAGTTTTCGCAAACTATTGGGATTCGACCATTATCGCTGGCCGTCATGAGTGAGAGATAAGTTTTGTTAATCATGCTTTGATATCCGATCTTCATCCCCTTGGACTTCCATGGGGTTGCGCAGCATAGATCGTTGATATTCGCAGGAATTGTGTAGGCAAGTCCAGCTTTGTCGGCCAGCGATTTCAGCGAGTCCGAAGAGTCAGAAGAGAACATTGTTGCAATGCAGGATGTAAAGAAGACGAAACTGGCGCTCTCATTTGGGTGCGGAGTGCGAGCTTTGCCGCCCTTTGGAAGATCGCTTGACCAAAGTGGGATCTTTTCCGTTCCGAGCAAAGTTCGAGCTAATCGATTTATAGGTTCGATGAAAACGTTGGGAATTTTTGCGGAGATATTAAGTAACCCGGCAACAGTACGAACTTGCTTTCCCCAGCGGTTCGCCGATTTGTTCCAAAAGCCGCTGTAGATAGCGCCAAGTCGATCAAAACGAAGCTCCCTGACCAGAGTTCCGGTATTGATTCCGACCGGACAGGCACTTTCGCATAAACCGTCAACGGCGCAAGTCTCTACTACCTCGTATTGGGAATCCTTAACAAGTTCGTTGTATAGCTCGCTATTTCCGCCCTCATAAGCACTTGAGATAGCTCGGCGAATAACGATTCGTTGTCTTGGAGTAGTTGTTAAGTCCTTGCTTGGGCAGATTGGTTCGCAGTAGCCGCATTCGACACAGTTATTTGCTATTGCCTCAATTTCTGGAGTGGATTTGATATTTCGCATATGACTTAGCGCATCAGATGAGATTAATACGCCGGGATTTAAGACATTTGATGGGTCGAAGACTGACTTGATTTTTACCATAATGGCGTAGAGCTCTGGTCCAAATTGGCGCTCCACAAATGGCGCCATCATTCGGCCAGTCCCATGCTCAGCCTTGAGTGAGCCATTCTTGGAGAGCACTAGTTCGACCATATCTTCGGTGAAGAGTCGGTAGCGCTCAGCTTTTATTGGGTTGGCAAAATCTTCGCAAACTAGAAAATGAAGATTGCCATCTTTGGCATGGCCGAAAATTACGGCATCCGAATAACCGTGTGTTAAGAAAAGTCTTTGCAGACCGCTGCAAGTAACTTCTAGTTGATCGACCGGGACCGCAATATCTTCAAGCAAAGCGGTTGTGCCTGGGCTTCGCGCGCCTGCCACAGCGGCATATAAACCTTTGCGAATATGCCAGAGCGATTCTCGAACCTGCTGATCGGTGCTCAGATTTGGAGTATTTACCGTTGGAAGCTTGGCGAAGACCGAGTTTGCCACGGTAATCATTATCTCCAATTGCTGATCATCCACGGCCTGATACTCAACGAGCAGCGCTACATGATCCGTTGGAATCACACCGTCTAAGTCCACTTTTCCAGCACGTAGCGAAGCGCCGTCCATTAATTCAATGGTGGCCGGGTTGCTCGTTATGAGCTCGGCAAGCGCTTGCGTCGCAGATCCAATGTTCTCGAAGATTAAAAGACAGGTGGCGGATTTCTTTAGCAATGGGACGGTCCTAAAAATAGCTTCCGATACGAATCCCAAAGTGCCTTCACTGCCGATCATTAAGTGCAGCAAAATTTCAGTAATGGATTCGAAGTCCGCGAAAGAATTGAGTCCATACCCCATGGTGTTCTTTATTTGATATTGCCTTCTAATTTCACCCAAAAGATTAGGATTGTTTTTCAAGTCAGCTTTGATCATTGTCAAAGTTTCGTAGATCTCTGGCACCGCGGACATTAATTGCGAGTCACAGTCGGGATCCGCGGTATTGATGATGGTTCCGTTGTACAAAACGACGGTTGCACTTTGTAGCGTTTGATAAGTGTTATCAATAATGCCGCAAGCCATACCGCTCGAATTATTTGCGATAACGCCACCAATTGTTGCGGCAATCTCGCTTGCGGGGTCTGGCCCGAGCTTTCGCCCAAACCTGGCTAGTCTGGCATTGACGGCGCGGACTGTAGCACCGGGTTGAACTTTGACCCGGGCCCCATCGTCAAGCACTTCAATTTTTCGGAAATGTCTTCGAGAATCAACCAGAATTGCATCGCTTACACCTTGACCGGAAAGACTGGTTCCCCCGCTTCGGAAGGTAACACTGGTCCTATTTGCTGTTGCATAGGAAAACAGCTCTGCTACATCCGCTAGGTCTTTTGGAATTGCAAACGCCGAAGGAATTAATTGGAAATGAGAAGCGTCCGATGAAGTTCGATAACGATCGATACTTCGGGTAGATAACAGGTCCTCATTCATCGATGCTCATTGGCCGTTCCATTAGTACGTACTTCATACTAATATTCGGAAGACTATAACACGGTGGATATTCAATTTTTAGAGAACCAAACTCACTAGTCGGTTTCAATTAGGGGAGAGTCGTGAAGGCACTACGAATAATCGCTCCTCGGGTTGCAGTGGTCCAAGAAGTGCCAGATTTACAGGCGGGTACCGGCCAGCTGTTACTTAATGTTGAACGCGTTGGAATTTGCGGCACCGATGTTGAGCTTTTTACGGGTGAAATGGCGTACTACCGAACCGGACGTACTTCTTATCCAGTTCAAATTGGCCACGAGTGGGTCGGAACTGTAGTTGACGTTGGCGCTGGAGTTTCATCCTCGTGGATCGGCAAGCGAGTCACTGGTGACACGATGCTTGGCTGCGGATTTTGCGCCAGATGCAATTCTGGCAAGACCTATTTGTGTGATGATCGAATTGAATTAGGGATCACGGATGGCTGGGGTGGTGCCCTCGCAGAACAAATGTTGATACCAGAACGGTTTGCATTTGAAATTCCGGATTCAATCTCGATTGCCACGGCGGCAATGATCGAGCCAGCTGGTAATTCACTTCGTAGTGTTGAAGCTGCCGGCTTGAAAGAGAATCAGAAGTTGCTGATCTTAGGTGCCGGAACAATTGGGTTATTAGCGGCGCAATTTGCTTTAGTGAAGAATATTGAAGTTCATGTCGCTGGAAACCGTGAATCTTCCTTAGAACTCGCTCGAGATCTGGGAGTAACTCGCACTTATCACTTTGATGAGATAACCAATGATTCTAAACGCGAATTCGACGCCGTGATAGATGCATCTAGCATTGAATCGATGCCAAAATTGGCTTTGCAAAAAGTGCTCCCCGGCGGCAAGGTAGTGCTCATTGGTTTATCCGCGTCTTCAAGTTTGATCGATACCCGCGAACAAGTGCTGCAAGATGTGACGATGGTTGGAATTCTTTCGGCATCTCCCGGATTGCAGGGAGCCATAAATTACTTTGCATCCGGAGAAGTAAATCCCGAAAGGCTGATTAGCGAAGTAATTGGATTGAACCAGGTAGCAGACCGACTGCAAGGAAATCGCGGCAAAGATGCAAAGTCTGGTCCCAAAATTCATGTCGATCCAAGGAACCAGGAATGACCATCAGTTATTTTAAGGTACTGGCTTTAATAGGTGGCACCAAATGAAACCTACAGTTTGGGATACTCGCAAGTGTCACGTGGGCGAAGGACCGGTAGCGACCGGATTCGAGCAAAATAAGATTTACTGGGTAGATATTCTAAATAATCGAATTCTCTTTAAAGATTTGATTTCAGGCAATGCTGGACAGATCGGCACTTCGGAGAATGTAAGTTTTGTATTGCCGCGCAGCAATGGTGGTCTAATAATCGGGACCGCTCATGGACCCTATTCCTTGGATGCAGCTGGTGGTACTGAGTCGCTACCAACTCGCGCAGATGCCGATGGCTCACCAGATCCAGTTCCAATGCGTTGGAATGATGCCAAAGTAGGTCCTACTGGTGAAATTTGGTTAACGACTAGTTCTAACGGTGTTGCCACTGATCGAATCGGTTTGCACCGATTGAGTGCAGATGGGCTCAGAATTGAAAGAATTCTCTCTGGTATGGAGCTAAGCAATGGCTTGGATTGGAGCCCGGATACTAAAACCTTCTATTTGATCGAAACTGGCGCTCTCAAGCTTCATGCATTTGATTATGAAAACGGTGCAATCTCAAATCAACGGACAGTTATCGATTTCGATCCAAAAATCGAGCAGTACCCAGACGGAATGACGGTTGATGCCGAAGGTGCTCTTTGGATTGCGTTTTGGAATGGCGCCTGTATTAGGAAATATTCACCTAGTTTTGAGCTCATGCAAACCATCGAATTCCCAGTTCGTTTCGTCTCCAGCTGTGCTTTTGCTGGAGCGGATTTATCGACCCTGGTGGTCACCACTGCAACGGGCGACAATGGTTGGCACGACGAGCATGATCTTGCCGGGATGACTTTTACGCTATCTACTGATGTCAAAGGAAAGGCCTCCTATGTCGCTGATTTCTAATAACAACAGGGAACAACAAGGGCGCGTCGCGATCGTCACGGGTGGATCAAGCGGCATCGGTCGCGGGGCCGCTCGTGAGCTTGCGGCGCAAGGAGCTTCGGTCGTCGTACACGGATTAAATTTGGATGAAGCCGACCAAGTTGTAGCTGAGATTTGCAGCGCTGGGGGAGTGGCGGTTGCCATTGCCGGAGCGATCGATGACCCACGTACATCTTTTAATGCTGTTGCTCTCGCGCTAGCCCAATACGGGCATCTCGACGTTCTCGTAACTTCTGCTGGAATTCAACGGTATGGAACCACAACAGAGACCTCCATTGAAGTATGGGATGAAGTCTTTAATGTAAATGTAAAAGGCGTTTTTCTGGCGTGCCAGGCTGCTCTTCCCGAGATTCGCAAGAGTCCTTCTGGAAGTATTGCAATAATCGCCTCTGTCCAAGCATCTGCCACGCAGGCGAATGTCGCTGCCTACACTTCAAGCAAAGGCGCACTTTTATCTTTTGCTCGCGCAATGGCGGTCGATGAAGGTCGTTATGGGGTTCGAGTAAATTCAATTAGTCCAGGAACTATCGACACTCCGATGTTGCGCAACACCGCCAAAATATTGAGCGACGGAACTCCAGCTCAAATGCAGGCTTTGGTTGACGAGTGGGGATCTGCTCATGCCCTTGGAAGAACCGGGACGAGCGCCGAATTAGGTGCGGTAATTTCTTTTGTAACCAGTCCCCGCGCAAGTTTCATGACCGGAGATGACATTCGAGTCGATGGTGGCCTGCTTGCGCGCCTGGCGGCTGCCGCACCAAAACCGCATTAGCTAGGGCGCCGAATTCGTTACAATAGTTAGATGCCCGGCGAAATTATGAAAAATGAGATCTTTGAAGTTCCACATGTCTTCTCGCGTTTAATTTCAGCGACGGATGTGTTTACTGAAGCTGGTTCGTTACTAAGGGAAAAAAATTATCGTTCAGCGCTAATTTTGGCGCGAGGCACTTCGGACAATGCGGCCCACTTTCTCAAGTATCTAATAGAGACGCAATTGGGTATGCCCGTAGGTTTAGCATCTGCTTCCTCTGTCACTGTCTACAACACGAATCTTCACTTTGAAGATGTTTTGGTAATCGCCATCAGCCAGAGCGGGCAATCCCCTGATTTGGTTGCATACGCGAAGTCAGCAAAAAGTGCCGGGGCAACGCTAATTTCAATGACTAATGATCCGGATTCCCCGTTGGCACAAATCGCAAGAATTCATATTGATTTAATGGCCGGCCCAGAATTGGCAGTTGCGGCCACAAAAAGTTATGCCGCGCAACTCTTGGCCTCTTACTTATTGGTTTGCGCCTGGTCCGGAAAACCAGCGGAAGTGGCTGATTTAGTTTCTGCAACCAACCTACTTTTAACAAAGGATTTAGCTCCTGGCGTGGATCAGTGTGATATCACCAGAGAAATTGTTGTTCTAGGACGAGGATTCTCCTATCCGAATGCCCGCGAAGCGGCCCTAAAAATTCAAGAGACCAATAAAGTTTCAGTCCAAGGTCTGTCGGCGGCCGATTACCTTCATGGACCTATTTCAGCTCTCACACCCGATACCCAAGTATTTATCTTCGCGCCTGATCACTTTCCGCGCGCTTCTTTAAATGATGCGGTGGCCCGCATCCGCCTTACGGTTCCTAGTTTGTATTGGTTTGGTCGAGGGGGAGAGCCGACTGCAACTGATATCCAAATGGGCGGTGCTCAAGCGCAGAACGAAATTGTTGCGACGATTGCCGACTCTGTCCTGCTGCAACGCTTCGTGCTGGAGTTATGCTTAAAGAATGGCGTTAACCCGGACAGTCCAGCAGGGCTATCTAAAGTTACTCTCACTTTCTGAGGCGCTTTGATGGTTGAACAGGTGCCACGTTTTATTGATCTACAAGTAAACGGCCACGGAGGCATCGACCTGCTTTCTGCCGCTTCGGTAGATGACATCCGGACTGTCAATCGTTCTCTCTTTAAAAATGGGGTTTGCGCATATTTGCCCACCTTGATTACCTCGGACTTTAAACAACTTGAACGCGCAGCTACCTTAATTAACCAAGTTAAAAGTTCACCCGAAGTGGGCGAAGCTCGGATATTGGGGATTCACTTGGAAGGGCCGTTTATTTCGCAGGTGAAATGCGGAGTTCACCCAAAGCAGTACATTTCGCTGCCCAGCATTTCGGCAATGAAGGAATATCTCAAGGTGGGCGAGGTCAAAGTGGTAACGCTGGCCCCTGAACTTCCGGGTGCGCTAGAAGTTATAAGGTTTCTGGTCGATCAAGGAGTAGTCGTCTCTCTTGGTCACTCCAATGCAACCCCGCAAGAGGCTCATGCCGGTTTTGATGCCGGCGCAAAGACCGTTACGCACCTCTTTAACGCCATGACGAAGATCCCAGGCTTGGCAGATGTTGCGCTAGAACGTGAGGATGTGGTGGTCCAAATCATCGTCGACGATATTCACGTAACACGGGAAAATGTCAAGAGTGCTTTAACAAGATGTCTCAATCGTTTTATCATGACAAATGACCCGGTTGCCCCGGCCGGAGTAGGCGAGGGCAGGTTTGCCTTCGGTGGCATGGAGATCGAAATTGCAAACGGTAAGGCGCTAAGACTTGATGGAACTTTGGCTGGCGGGATAGGCACGCTACAAAAGTCGCTCGATATCTTGGCCGACTTGAAGATTGAAGCAGCTATCGCAATTGCTAGCGTGACATCTCGCCCGCTTGCACTGATCAATGCGAGGTCCGATTAACCAATAGCCGCTATGACTTTTTTGGGCTGGTCGCTTTCTTTCGTAGCGAACTCTTATCTTGATCCGGTATCTTCTTGCCAGATCTGGATGCAACAGCAGCTCGGGATACCTCAAGTGCCGAATTTGTGTCTTTCCAACTTCGTTGAGCAAGTGCCACGCATAGGCAGTCGACTACGGTTAGTTGAGCGATCCGACTTGCAGTTGCGCCACTTCGAAATGTGGTTTCTCGTGCTGAAGTAAAAAGAGTTAAGTCTGCCAAATTAGCGGCTGGGCTGCGAATGCCATTTGTTATTAGAACCACCTTCACACCGCGATTCTTGAATTCGCTAATTACATCGACGACGTCAAGGGTTGTTCCACTGTGACTAATCGCAACAAGCACATCACCCTTTTTTAAAAGTGAAATTGATGTTAAGGCTGAGTGCGCATCTCGCCAAGCGACCGAAGCAATGCCCAAGCGATTCAGCTTTAACTGAAGATCCATCGCCACATATCCACTGGAAGCCAGACCGAAGGTCGCAATTGTCTTAGCTTTCGACCAAAGATTGACGACTTGAACGAAAGTTTGGGGATCTAGCCGTTCCGCCGTTGTCTTGATCGCCAATGCATCGGCTGCCGCAATTTTTCTAATAACCTCCTGAGGGGTGTCATTCAGGGTGATGCCGCCGTCAAGATCGTGCAAAGTCTCATCGGTTACGCCTACTCTGCTTACTTCACTCACCAAGGCCATCCGAAATTCGGGGTAACCTTTAAAGCCCATTGTTTTAGCGAACCGGACGATCGAGGAGACCGAGGTGGCGCAGTGCTCGGCTAGCCTGGAGATATTCATCTGAGCGACCGCCGCTGGATCGTCAATCACCGCTTGGGCGATCAACCCCTCGCTGGCATGGAAGATATTGAAAGAGTTCTTGATCTCTCCCACCAAATCGGTGTATTGCGGGCTCCTGAGGGCCGATACAGGGCGTTTTGGGGGCATCTGGCTCTCCTCATGAAAATAATTTTAATGGAATTGGCTACTTGGTGAAAATTATCGCCTCGGAGGGGATGGGTCAAGTTCAAAGCTATAACGATTACGTTAGATATCTCCGGTTTTTAAGAGTTCCAGCAGTGGCGGTATGAAGGCCATTGTGGGCATTGGATTTCCTTGCACCAGAAGTCGATTGCTGCCAAAAGCGAAACCTTTTCCTAAGACGGGATCAACAACCACCGCTATTCCGGGATACCCAGTATGACCGAATCCCTCGAACTGTTCTCCGAAACGGCGAAAGCCAAGGCCTTGAACGGGATCTACGGCTGAAGTGCTAAAAGTATCTAAATTTGAAAAGTGGTCGGGGGCTAGCAATTGACGCCCAAACGTAACCAAGTCTTCGAGCGAAGAGAAAAGTCCAGCATGTCCACTTACTCCTCCCATCAAGTGGAAAGCGTTCCCATCATTGATTTCACCTTTCAAGATTTGAGACCTCCAGCCGGTAAATTTCGAAGGTGCAATATTGACCGGATATGGAAGGTTGTTCTCAAGCATCAAAAATTCTGCGCGGTCACCGTATGAGCTTGGAATCGTGTGTTCAATAATAGTTGGGGTGGCGAATTGAGTGTTGGATAAGCCCAACGGGACTTTTACAAGTTCCTCGAAAAGTTTGGGGAGTGATGTCGCACCCACCTTTTTAATAACTTCGCTTAATAAGATAAATCCTAGATCGGAATAGCGCCATTCGCTGTTGGGGACGTATCTGAATTCTTTAGCGGAAATAAAATCCAGAATTTCATCTGAGGTTTCGATCGCAGCGTATAGCGGCCACCATTCCCACAGCCCTGACCGGTGAAGCAGCAAATCTTTAACCGAGAAGTTGTCGAATAATGAAAACGGCAGATATCTGGAAACCGGCACCTCTAAGTCGAGCAACCCTTGCTCAACAAGCTTCATGACGATGGATGTGGTGGCCATTATTTTGGTGACGCTGCCTAAATCGAAGATTGCATCCTTGGCGGGCACTTGTGAAAGATTTGAGAAGTAGGAAACTTTGGATCTGGTGAAGAAGGCGCAGGCAAAATTCGGAGGTGCCACCTGATCGGGCGCCGCGTTTCGGAAAATCCCTGAAATATTGATAGCCACAAAGTTACACTAAATAGATGGGAATTGAATTTAAAGTTATAAGTGAAACCGATATTTCTCGGCTGGCGGAGATTTTTTATTCCTGCTTACACCATGACTATCAAGGAGTTCTTCCTCCTAACATTATTGAAAGTTTCAGCGATGAATCTTCAACTGAGTTGTGGCGAAACAGTTATTACAATCAAACGTTGCTTCATTTTCTCGGCGCCTGGGATGGGGATTTGTTAGTGGGATTTGCAAAATATGGCGCAGATTCCGAAGACCCTTTAAACGGCTACATAGCTAGCCTCTATGTCGATCCCGACCAAGCGGGTCAAGGAATTGGCAGCGCATTACTCAATTACGTGTTGAAGGAGTTAAGTTCCTATCCAATGACTCGGCTATGGGTATTTGATCAGAATCCCAGGGCAATAGGACTCTACGAAAAGCTTGGATTTATCCGCTCTGGCAGAACCCGCACAGAAGCACAGTGGGAAGTGCTCCAATGCGAAATGGTGCTACAGAATTCGCAGGTTAGTTAATTCTTTGTCAATGGAAATAGGAATAGGGAAGCCATTCTTGCCCGGAGAAATACTTCCCAAAATGCGTGGTCCCCTGGCGCCAGTACTTGAAGGAATATTTCCGGGCAGGTTGTGAGAGCTCAAGAAACCGATTAGGCCAAATAGATAGGCCTCTTTTCCATCCGAGCTGATTCCTAACTCTTCATAAGCCAGATATTCGACTGAATTTGTCAATGAACGTAGTTGGGACATCAGCGTCGCATTGTGCAGGCCACCTCCAGAGACGTAAACCTGTTCAAGTTCCAACTTGTTGAATTCATTTGAAATAGTCGTGGCGGTTAAAGCGGTTAATGTGGAAATCCAATCCAACATTGAGACTTTCGGAAAACGCTCCATCCAAGAAACGAGATAGTCGTGATTGAAAAGCTCTTTTCCGGTGGATTTCGGATACGACATCGCGTAGTAAGGCTCTTGCAGCATTAGAGACAATATTTCTGCGCTGATCACTCCTCGCGCTCCTAATAATCCATCCTGGTCGTAGTTCTCTTTACCATTGGTATACATGCGAACGGCAGCATCCATAAGGGCATTTGCTGGCCCCACATCGAAAGCAATCGTGTCATGGCCTGGTCGAATGACCGTCATATTTGAAATTCCACCCAGGTTGAGAGCACCGCAATTCTTATTGAGCGCGGCCAGCAACATGTGGTCGATAAGACTGGCAAAGGGTGCTCCTTGACCTCCGGCGGCGACATCTCGAGATCGGACTTGGGAAAGAACTGGGATGCCGTTGCGTTCGGCAACTCTGGAAGTATCACCAACTTGCAATGTGCCAAGCGCCTTTCCCTCTGGCGAGATCCAGTGGTACATCGTCTGGCCATGAGCGACTATCAGATCTGGAGTGATTCCAGATTCTGCTATGGCTAGCGCCGCTGCCTCGGCAAAGGCTTCGCCAACATATGTGTCAATTTCGCAAACAACTTGGTAATCAATTTTCGCCGGCGGCATTGATCTATTGATAAGCGCATAGGTTTCGGCCGGGTAACCATGAGTTCTAGTAAATAGCGGCTTCAACAAGACGGCATTGCCTTCATGCGAGAATTCGCCTATCGAACAGTCGATTCCGTCATAAGAGGTCCCCGAAATCATCCCCAATATCTTCATGCTATTCCTCTCGATTTAAGCTTGGCATTGCGGCAATTAACGTACGCGTGTAGTCATCTTGCGGGTTCTCCATGACCTCTTTCCATGAACCCTTTTCAACAACCCTTCCAGCGTTCATCACCATAATGTCATCGCTAACGTGCTTAACAATTTCTAAATCGTGACTTACAAAAATGTAGGTGAGATCAAATTGCTCCTTTAGCTCCAGGAGCAAGTTAATGATGTCGGCGCGGACGGAAACATCCAATGCTGAAACCGGTTCATCTAGGAGCAAAATTTCAGGGTTGGCCGCCAGCGAACGGGCGATACAAATACGTTGGCGCTGTCCACCGCTGAATTGATGTGGGTACCGGTTGGACATATCTTGAGATATGCCAACTCGGCGGAGCAGATCGTTGACGCGCTGAGCGCGGTTCTCTTCTGATAATTCTGGGTTATAAATTTTAACGACTTCCGCGATCGCCTTATAAATTGGTTGGCGGGGGTTCAAAGATGAATATGGGTCTTGGAAAACTAGTTGAACGGCACGCTGGCTGTTGGTCATGACATATTTAGAGATAACAGGATGTGGCTTCCCAGTAACTTCCACAGATCCGCTATCTGGCGCTTCTAATCCAGCAATGATTCGCGAAAGGGTGGATTTTCCGCAGCCACTTTCTCCAACGATTCCTAGAATCTTTCCCTTTTTAACCTCGAAAGTAATGTCAGATAAGGCTTGGATTGACCGCTCTTTACTCTTGGAAACATAGCTCTTCGAAACTCCGGTGACTTGTAGTTTGAACTCTGACATCACAAACCTCCCTGGATGGGATTAAAGCAGGCAAATGACTGTCTTCCCTCAGAGATTAATTCTGGTTTCTTTTGTGTGCACTTTGGGAGCACCTGGCTGCATCTTCCGGCAAAGCCGCATTGCTCTGTCACAGTCCAAGGTTTTGGGGGAGTGCCTGGGATGGAAATCATCTTTTGTTGATGCTTACGTTTTACAAGAGATCCGATGAGTCCGACAGTGTAAGGGTGATGTGGGTTCTCGAAAATCTCTTTCACTGACCCAACTTCAACAATTCGACCGGCATACATAACAATCACTTTTTCGACCATCTCGGCCACCACGCCTAAGTCATGAGAGATCCATAGAATTGAGGCGTTATTCAGCGTTTTCTGTTCTTTTACCAAATTGAGAATCTGGCGTTGGATTGTCACATCCAGAGCAGTGGTTGGTTCATCAGCAATCAGTAGATCTGGCTGGAGCAATAGCGCTATTGCAATCATTACTCGTTGCCGCATTCCACCCGAAAATTCGTGTGGATAGGAATTGGCGCTCTTCTCGGGATCGGAAATTCGAACGTTTGAAAGTGCTAGTAAGACTCGTGCTGGATCAGCCTCAATATTATGAGCTTCCAGAACTTCTTCAATTTGACGTCCAATTTTCATCATGGGATTTAAAGAGGTCATAGGATCTTGATAGACCATAGAAATGCGATTTCCGCGAATATCCAAAAGGCTCTCGGGAGCGATCTCCTTACCCTTGAATTCGATGGTTCCGCTGCTTTTGCGAACGCCATTTGGCAATAGTGAAAGTATGGAGAGTGCGGACAGTGACTTGCCTGATCCGCTCTCTCCAACTATTCCAACCGATTCACCCTCATCAATCGTGAAGGAAACATCATCCACCAAGGTCTTACCATCTAAGGAAGTCTCAACAGTCAGATTGCTGACCCGCAACAAGCTCATACCGATCTCCTTGTTGGATCAAGTGAATCGCGTAAGCCATCCCCAACTAAATTTAACGAAACGACAGCAAAAACTAGCGCCAACGCCGGTCCCACCAGTGTCCACCAAGCAAATGCCGCAGTGGATTGCGCCTCGGAAACCATCAGACCGAGCGAGGCATCAGGCGCCTGTGTACCTAGCCCCAGAAAGGAAAGTCCGGATTCGGTAAGAATCGCCCACGAAAGAGAGAGCGCTATTTGAACGAGGAAAATAGGAATTACATTCGGAAGGATATGTTTAAAGAGGACTCTAGGAGTAGAAAACCCTAAGACTCTGGCCGATTTCACGTAATCCATTTCGCGCAATGTAAGAACCGGGCCTCTAATAACGCGCACGAAAATTGGCGTGTAGACAATCGCGATAGCAATTGAAGTGTCTAACCAGGTATGCCCCAGAGAAGAAACAATGGCTAATGCCATCAAGATGGCCGGAAAGGCAAAGAAGACGTCACTCACGCGCATGACTAAAGTGTCGAAAAAAGTTCCAAAGTATCCGGCAAAAACTCCAAGTAGAAGTCCCGCACCTGCAGCAATTGAAACGGCCAGAAAGGAAACCGCAAGCGATCGTCGGACACCATCTAATACTCGCGAAAATTCATCACGACCATATTGGTCGGTTCCGAATATGTGGTGCCAAGACGGTGGCTTCAGCATGGCCTTTATATCTTGAGCTACTGGGTCATACGGAGTGGCATGGAAAAGAGCCACTAGTGAACCAACGATGAGAAGTGCCAAAATAACGAAACCTATGAGCCCATTTAGACTTTTAAAATAGTAGATGACCCAAGATCTCTCTGCTCTCTTTACTTTTATCACTGGATCCTCGGATCAACTTTTTGATAGATGTAGTCAGTTAATAGGTTGATCAGAACAAATGTTATTGCCACTATTAATACAGTGCTTTGAACGGTCGCATATTCACGTTTGGTAATTCCATCGAGTATTTGCCGACCCATTCCTGGTAACGCAAAAATCTGTTCGACAATAACTGCTCCACCGAGAAGGTACCCAAATTGGATGCCAGTCATCGTGATGATCGGATTCAATGAAT
>Ga0194061_1001374_pt1 | contig 14162 bp, 12 predicted proteins | sample SepL2221m_MetaG_FD_163423 | JGI IMG/M metagenome (GOLD analysis project Ga0194061, IMG submission 163423) | Anoxic zone freshwater microbial communities from boreal shield lake in IISD Experimental Lakes Area, Ontario, Canada - Sep2016-L224-21m | ecosystem: Environmental > Aquatic > Freshwater >...
GAAATATCTTGCAGCCACACTTTTGAATGGTGTTATGTCGCTCCACTTTTTCATTCAGAGCGTTGCGATTCCTCTCTGGGTAGTCAAAGAGACGAGCGCTCCACGATGGTGGGTTTCTGTCATTCTCCTTGTGAACACTGTTTCGGTAGTTCTCTTTCAAGTCAGAGCAAGTCGGGGCTCTGGGGACGTACGTGATGGCGCAAGGAAATTTTCTCATGCCGGAATTTATGTCGCACTCGCCTGCGTTTTGTACGCGCTGTCTGCTGGCGTCTCAACCGCTATCGCTTGTTCGATTCTGATCGCCGCGATGCTTGTACATGTCATGGGGGCGTTGGTGGGTTCTGCTGGTTCCTGGAGCATCGGCTACGGATTGGCGGATGAAAAACATCAGGGTCAATACCAAGGAGTCTTCTCACTTGGATGGGGATTAGGCGGGACCTTCGGACCTTCAATTATCACGGCATTGGTGATTGGAATAGGAAAAGGTGGCTGGATGGCTCTTGGAGCTATGTTCTTGATTACTGGATTTTTAATGCGCCACCTCGTTACTGGCTCGTGGATTGCGAGCCAGTAACGAGATCGGTTTACAGGTTGTTATCTTTGTAGTACTTGCGCCAGATCAATCGATGAATTGGAATCAAGCGCGGTAAGCGATTAATAAACGGAACCCGTGGCATAAAGACAAAGGCCGCGGTGAGAATCATGATCCACAAGAAGATCTCGGCATCGGCATTCTCAGATGACTTGAACGGCTCCACTTGATACCAGAGAGAGAAGAGCCATAGCCACGATTGTCCTGGATACGATCCCGTCTCATTCATCATTCCCCATTGATCGCCATGGAGATGTTGTGCAGCACCTAGTTCATCAAAGTAGCCACCATCTGCCAAGAAAAGCATTGGCTTGGTGAAATCACTTGGATAAGGGGTAACTGTTGTGGTGAGCAAACCGTCGAGCACATCAGATTGAGCGAGTGTGAGAAGACCCGATGCCATTGTTGGCACAGGACCGAAGGCATCAGTGGCGGCAACCTTTGCTGGGTCGCCGGCCTTTTCAATGGCCGAGGCATAATCATTAGCCCACTTAACTTGTTGGTCCGAAGAGGCACCCTTCCATTGAGCCAGTGCAGCGAGGACTGAAACGTCCTTGCTAAACGCCAATGGCTTTGCGACGAAATCAACTGCAGGATAGACAGGAATAGTTATTCCAGCCATTTTTTGCAGCTTGAGTGGTCCAAGTTTCAAACCCTCGGAGGCGTTGTTGTAAGGAGCGCCATATGCCGCGCTGATTGTCGTGCCAGCAAGTTCGCCAACGGTGGTCGTAACAAAGTCACCCGGTGCTTTATTGGCCCACTCTTGGAGTGTTACAGCTGGCTCATCTGGTGAACTAAAGAGTGCCGAAAGACCGACCGTCAATAGTGTTACCACGAGAAGAGCGATAACGAGTTCTTTAACTAAATCGTATGGACGCTTAGGACCAGTCCATTTAGCAAGGTCAACATTGCGCTCTTTTCTCACATTGCACCTCCAGAAATCTCTTTGGCATCTAACGGAGGCACCACGCCATGTCTGCGCACGAGAATCACGTGCCAAATGACGATCAGACCAACCACAAGTGGAAGGAGTGATACGTGAAGCAAAATTGCTTGACCTGTATTGAGAGTGTTAAAGAAGGATCCAATTCCTACAGAGTTCAAGCCATCTTTTGCTTGAGTTGCAATCCATTGTGAATCAAAATCCCACTGAATGAGGTATCCGGTGAAGCCGGTGGCAACTGAAGCAAGAAATGCGATGGCACCAGTAACCCACGTCATGAGTCGCTTTCCACGCCAAGCAGCCATCCAGAATTTACCCCAGAGGTGCACGACCATAAAGACAAAGAAGAGTTCTACCGACCAGAGATGCATTGAGTTAACAAAATGGCCGATGCTAGAACTGTGCCACCAGATTGCGCCCTTGGTAGTTAGCCAAAGACCCGATCCAATGATGACGAAGAGTGCGGCGAGAGTAAGAACTCCAAAGACATAAATAAATGAAGCGACGTATGACGGTTGGTCATCGGGAAGAATGTCCTGAGGTTCGAATTTCTCGACTGTTGCTTTGCGAAGTCGTGTGGTCCACATTTGAGCCATCGAACTCACTTCCCTTCATCGCTCGGTGCATGTGCCGAAGATTCATGCGTTGGAAAGGGAATGACCAGGGCAAGGACAAAAAGCACAACGATCAGAGCGATCATGATCAAGTTGGGAATTGAAATCGAGATGAACCCCCAATTAAAAAATTTGGCCGGTCCTTTGAGGGATATTGCGAGTAGAACCATCTTCTCTCCTCTTGTATCCGGGTTTGCGGATCACAATGGTGCGAGTCTTCACCTTTGCGAGGGAAATAAGAAGAACTCTACGAAGAAAATGGTCGGAACTTTACTAAGTGGTGCTAGCACTCATGTCAAAAATTGGGCGCAAAAGATCAGAACGTACGCGAGAGCTATCTGAATTAGACGAGAGGAATAAGTGAATCAGTAAAGGTCAGCATGGCGGAAAGAGATTCAGCCTTTAGAAAGTTAATCAGAACAACTTCTGACGTGCCAGGAATCCTCACTTCTGCCCTACGCATATCGCCTTGATAGAACAAAACTTCTCTTCCATTCGGTGTTGTCATTTCTGCGGGATCGATAAAAGTCGCACCTTGTGGGTCGTTCTTGAATTCTTCTTCATTGAGGTAGGTGTCAATTTTGAAGCTTTCTTGCGCGGAATCTGGCTGATTAATGCCGCCTGAAATATAACTAATCACGTACTCGAAGTATTCGACAGAACTTCCGGTGTAAGAAAATCCACTTGAATCGCCAACCCAATAAGGCTTAATTTCACTTTTCGAGTGGGCATAGGAAACAAGTAGTTCTGGGCCCGTCATAAAGTGAACGCCCGAGGCTGAAAGATTTTCTACCGCTTTGGCGTCGCTAGTTTGAAGGATTCGGATACCAATGAGGGAAGACACGAGGACGACGGCCACCGCAAAAAAGGTGAGCCTGCGGTGAAGATGAGGGGAGCGATAAACGGCTTCCTCATCTAGGTGATGGGCTGCCTTAGCAAGACTTCGGATTTGTCTGACCATGGTGGAATCTCGCTTTCGCCAAAACCGGATGGGTGGTGGCTATAGGACCGTATATATCTGGTCAACCTAGCATCCTTGAAGGGGAATAACTCTCAGAAAGCGAGGAAAAAGCCAACAAAACGAGAAGAAAGAGGGGCAGCACTCACCCCACATTGGTGCGTGAAAGCCCGTGACTTAGCGGTAAATCATGAAGTTAAACGAGTGGCCTTAAGGCATCTGCGTAGGTAAGAAGCGAGGATAGTGATTCGGGTTGTTCAAAGTTCATGACAACTACTTGATCTGTACCCGGAATGCCAACTTCCAGTCTGCGCATATCGCCTTGATAGAAGGAGATTCGTCTGCCCGACAATGTTGTCATCTCCGCTTTATCCGTGAATGCGCGGCTATCGAGACCGCTTTTGAGCGCCTCAGGGTTGATGTAGGTGATGATTTCATAATTTTCGTTTATGGAATCTAGTTGACCTGGATTGCTTTCAATACAACCAATGACGAATCTGCCTTGGGTGATCGAAGTGCCGGAGTAGGAAAAACCTTGAGATTCTCCCAGCCAGTAGGGCTTTACATCACTATTCGAACGAACATACGAGGCCAGGAGTTCTGTTCCTGTCATGAAATGAGCGCCCGATGCTGCGAGCTTTTCGGTGGCTTGGGCATTGCTGGTTTGAAGAACGTGCATGCCGATCTGGGAGGAAATGAGAACTATTGCCAGGGCAAAAATGGCGAGTTTGCGATGAAGGCGAGGGGACTGGGCTACTGCTTCTACATCGATCCGATGTGCCTCGTGGGCAAATTTGCGCATTAATGCGACCATGGGGGGAATCCACTTTCTCGTAGGGGAAAGGTCTTGTGTGCAAGACCGTACATATTCTCCCTAAAGTACTACTTGAGACTTGTTGTACATCACATAAAGTGAGGGTGTCGCGAGGAAATTGAGAGGAATGCGCTCTCCTGAGTGCTAGCACTCGCAATTGGTCGAGAATCGGTGCTTCCAGGCAAGATCGTCATCCGATTCCTTCTTTTTGTTCTGTGTTTGGCAACGAACCTGGATATCCGAAAAGCGGTTTTCAGCTCACGGGAACCAAAGACGTGGCCATGGTTTCGAGTTGCGCAAGGCTTTGTGGTTGCAGCGCGTGAATCTCAAAGACTTCGCCGTTGCCTGCGATTCTAACCACCAGAAAAGTAGGCGAAGCGCTGAGATAACGTCCCGTTCGATCGTTGACCATAAACTCAGAATCTGTAGCCGAGTCTTGCGTAAGGACATCTTTATCGTAGGTTCTTGAATCTGGGTAGCTTTCCACGGTGTAGATGTTCTTGCCTTCGATAGAGGAATCTCCAAAGGATCGAATGTACCTAATCAAGATTTCATCAGGTTCAGATGTATCGGCTGCATATTGAAAACCTGACATGGTGCCCAACCAATACGGCTTCCAGGAAATTGTGAGCGCAGATATTGTCTTTTTAAGGTCCGTGGAACTCATTGATTTAGCGCCAATTTTGGTCAATAGATCTTTTGCTGAGGATCGCTCGTTCTGGATGAGAGTAAATCCGGCTGCCAGAGAAAGTGCGCCAATAAGTAAACCGAAAAGAATCAATCGCCGGTGTTGGTGAGGATGTCGGGCAACGCCTTCGGCATCCAATTCATGGATCTCGTGGACTATCTTCTTCCCAAATCCAAAAACTGACATCCCAATTTTCTCGCTTTCCTTAGTGCAAAAAAACTGCCTGATACGACCATCTAGTATCTCCCTTGGACGACTATATGCATTCATGTTTTGCGTCACATTCGCATCGCCACTGGGACCCTTACCGCGAACCTCTTCCGAATGTCGTTGCCCTCAGATAATCTCGGGGGCATTGATGCGCCTCTCAGGTAGCGCTCAGAAAGGAGATATTCATTGGGATATCTCGGCAAACTCCGCGAATTGAGTCTTTTCAGAAAATCCGAATCCGCTACCTTGGATTCCTTTCTTGAATTCCTCGCTACCGAGACCCTTTCGGGGTGGTCGATTGACTCGATTTTTGTCTCTGTCGTGAGATCAAATGGTGCCTACTACGTAGCTGGTGGTCATGGACCGCGCGCGGTCATGCTGGTTGACCGCCCTGAACGGAATTTTGATAGAAATTCTCCTGGAGCCGCCGCCTACTTTGATGGCGTAATCGTAGAAAGCGGTTCCTTTGAAGATTACCCATTTTTTGTGCGAGGTAACGCCTTGAAGGTGTTTCCTCATGGATTTAGTTACTCACTTGCTGTCCCAGTTCCATCATATGGACCACTCATGATGTATTGCCACGCCGTTCACGAACTTGATCACGAGAAGGAAAACTTTCTATACGCACTTGGTGAGTCTTTGTCCTCGCATTTAGATGCACTGGGTTTTAGCCAGGAGATCGATAAAATTGACGAAGGCAATCCGCCACTAGCCATTGTTGCTTTAACTCCTCGTCAGTGGGAAGTTCATTCTCTTATGCTCACTGGGCTTTCGAATGCAGCGATTGCCCACCACATGAAATATAGCGAGTCACTTATTCGTCAAGAAACAATGCGGATCTATAAGAAATTGGGAATTACTGGACGTAAAGATTTGCCCATCAGTCGACAAAACCTTGAAGCGAAAGAGGCTTAAAAACAGTTTAACTATTTCGTGTCACGTGCGTTAAGGATGTGCATCGAATTCAATATGTAGAGCACTTCCTTTAAAGTGGGACCAGTCTCTCGGAATCTGTAATCATCGATGAAATCGATTGAGGCGAAGAATAAACGATGGTGATGATTTCTTTAGAGTCACGTTGCTTTATGGTTATCTCATTTAGAGATCCTGAGTTATAGCTCAATTCATCACCCCGTGCGTTTGTTATCCCACTGACAACGTCCATGGAGAAGAGATGCATTTGTTTTTCAAAGAGTGCTTGGTTTTCGTAGGCCGAAACTAAGATCAGTGGTTGTGTCCCATCACTGATTTTTTGATTCGCGGTCAGGTATCCCACTTTTAAGATTCCGGGAGTGAGGCGTATTTGCGAAAACCTCGCTTGGAAACGGGCTGATCGAATTCGGATTCCATGAGCTGCCAGTCTGTTTGGCTCATCATTTTCACCTCAAGTCCCGTCTTGCTTTTGCTAGGTAATTGACATGACCATTTATCTATCGGTCATGACTAGTCAATAGCAGTCATGTCATTTATGCGGTGCTGGCTCTACTATCCCTCGGAAGAAACAATTCTAGAGAAATCAAGCGTGTATTGACAGAGTCAGCCGGTTATCGGATACGGTTAACCTTATACAAATGGTCATGACCAGTCCATCGAAGGAGTTTTGGTGATACAAGATTTTGTGATGGCGGACAGCGCGCCATTGGCGAGAATAAGCAGCCTCGCCGAGTTTCTTCGAGCTGGACCTCGCTCACTACAAGAAACCCTTGCTCACCTCTGGACGGATACTTTCTACGGTCGGTCGGCCTTTGGTCACATTCTCCATGGCGTTCGCCACGATGGATCTTTGTCGATGCCAGCGTGGAGTGGATTTGCAACATGGCCCATTGAGAAATTTCCAGATCGCTTGATCACTGCAGAAACTCCCTTGAATCGATCTCTTCGAACAAGTGAAATTGTTGAATGCGGAAGCTTTGAATCATTTCCATTCGCAGGTCCTGATTACCTCAGCGATTTGTTTCCAGGCGGCTTCAAGGCTTCAATCGCTTGGCCCATCCCTGGAATCGGATCGGTACTTTCGTTCTTTGATGACGCTGTTGAATTGACGCCAGAGTTGGGCACTTTTCTAAAAACGGTCGGAAATGTCATTTCACTTGCGCCCGAAAAATTCCAAGGCTCCAAAGCGCTTAATCTCGAAGGCCACCCCGAGCACGTCATCTCTCACGTGACTTTAACATCGCGACAGTGGAACATACTTAAATCGCTTCGAAGCGGATTGACAAATCCTGATATTGCTCGAGATTTGGGATTTAGCGAATCACTTGTGCGTCATGAAACTATGAAGATATATAGCAGTTTGGGAGTTAGCGGTAGGAAAGAATTGATCGAGATGCCTGACGAAGCTTTTCCAATCATTATTCGCTAGTGACAAGCATCATCGCGCATTAATTATCAACTAATTTCGATATACCTTTTGGAAATACAAAACCCCCACCATTTCTGATGGGGGTTTTGCTACGAGATTCTTAGAGGTCGAAGTACAACTCGAACTCTGCTGGGTGTGGTCGCAAGCGAACATAATCAACTTCTGACTCACGCTTGAAATGAATCCATGTGTCAATCAAGTCCTTTGTGAAGACGCCACCTCGTGTAAGGAATTCATTATCTTTCTCGAGGTTGCTTAGTACTGCATCAAGTGATCCTGGAACTTGTGGAATTGCGGCAGCTTCCTCGCCGGACAATTCGTAGAGATCCTTATCAACTGGAAGTGGTGGCTCGATCTTATTAATGATTCCATCGAGGCCAGCCATCAACATCGCTGCGAAGGCGAGGTATGGATTCGATGATGGATCTGGGCAACGGAACTCGATGCGCTTTGCCTTTGGATTTGTACCTGTGATTGGAATACGGATACATGCTGAGCGGTTACGAGCGGAGTAAACAAGGTTTACTGGTGCTTCGTATCCTGGGACAAGTCGACGATATGAGTTCACTGTTGGGTTAGTGAATGCAAGAAGCGATGGTGCGTGCTTCAAAAGTCCACCTACATACCAACGGGCGATATCAGATAGATCTCCGTAACCCTCACCGAAGAACAGTGGGACTCCATCTTTCCAAAGCGATTGGTGGACGTGCATACCCGAGCCATTGTCACCGAAGAGTGGCTTTGGCATGAAGGTTGCGGTCTTTCCACCTTGCCATGCAGTGTTCTTGATGACGTACTTAAACTTCATGAGGTCATCGCCAGCGTGGAGAATGTCGCTGAAGCGATAGTTGATTTCCATCTGTCCTGCGGTACCAACTTCGTGGTGTGCGCGCTCGACCATGAGACCAACTTCTTCGAGTTTCATAACCATTTCATCGCGAAGATCTGCGTATTGATCGGTTGGTGAAACAGGGAAGTAACCACCCTTAATGCGTGTGCGATATCCACGGTTTGGTGTGCCATCTGCATCTTTTTCAGTACCCGTGTTCCAAGCGCCTTCGTAAGAATCGATGTGGTGGAATGCTTCGTTGATGCCGGTGGAGAATCGCACTGCATCAAAAACGTAGAATTCAGCTTCAGGTGCGAAGAATGCAGTATCGGCAATTCCTGTGCTGCGCATGTACTCAACGGCTTTTGCGACGATTCCACGAGGGTCACGGCTGTATGGCGAATTATCAACTGGGTTGTGCACCGAGAAGTTGATGATCAGTGTCTTCTCTTTGCGGAACGGATCGATAAATGCTGATTCTGGTACAGGAAGAAGTTTCATATCCGATTCGTGGATCGCTTGGAAGCCGCGAATGGATGAACCATCAAACATCAAACCTTCAGTGAATACGGCTTCATCGAATGATCCGGCGGGGACGTTGAAGTGATGTTGAATTCCAGGAAGGTCGATGAATCGAACGTCAATAAGTTTGACATCTTCCTTTTTGATATAGGCAAAAATCTCTGCTGAGTTCTTAAACATGTTTCTCCAATACAGACCGATGTGGCCGCGTGTGCGGATCTTCGATGTGCTCGCCGTTGAGCCGAACTTTGTTGGGCAACGCTAGTTGCGCAATCTTAAAGGCGTACGGCGAAATGGTAGTGAAAAGCGTGTTACGAGCATGTTTCAGGTGGCGGGCGCACGTGGCAACCCCTGGCCAAGGGTTAGGCTCTGCCAATGAGCTTCAAAAGAGTCTCCCTCTCGCGACGTTTGACCGCCTTGGCAATTGACTGGGGCATGTCGCTGGCAATTGCCAGCCTTTTTACCAGCCGATCCACGGGATTGAGCGCTTTTGCCCCGCTTGGCGTTTTCTTCTTAGAGGTTTGGATTCTGACTTCACTGTCAGGGGCTTCGGCTGGGCAGCGGATCCTTCGAATTCGAGTTATTCGGTTTACAGATGGCGGTTCACCGACTCCGACTCAGGTTTTGATCCGCACCGCTCTACTGTGCCTGGTCGTGGCGGCGGTAACTTTCGATGAAAATGGTCGGGGGCTCCACGAGCGGATAAGCGGGACCGTACTAACTCGTTAGGTCATGTGAAGCGGATTATCGCTTGGGCATTTTCACATTCTTGGGCATGGGGCCCTTTGGAATTGGAAGGGAAAGTCCGCCCACTGCTTTTAGGCGATTGCGAACTTCTGTCATTTGGGCCGGGCTTAACTTCTTGGGCAATTTACGGACGTGTTTTTGTAGCTTACGAAGTTTCACTTGGCCCTCTGACTCGCCAATAACAATTTCCGTGATGGGCACGCCTGGGGCAAAGCGTTCAGACTTTTTGCGCTCTTCCGTAAGCAAGGTCCGAACGGATGAAGAACCCTCACCGACGAGAACAATTCCAGCACGACCGACGCTTCGATGAACCATGTCTTGGTTCTTGCTCACCGCAACCGCGGGAGTAGTGGTCCATCCTTTGCGAATGGCCATGAGAACACTGGCACCAGCGCCGGCTTGATCTTCAATCGCCGAGTAGGCGGCGGTGCCTGCCTGTTTCGTGAAAAAGAAAAGCGAACCTAGGACTGCGACGGGTGCGCTAACGAAGGCGGCATAAACGGGATGGCCTCCAATGAATCCAAGGAGAATTCCAACCGCCCAGAGAACAAGAAAAATCGCGAGAAGGGCGGCACCAATCCAAGGCTTTACACCCTTAGTGACTTGGTAGGCCTCACGAACCACCTTGAGGCGAGGTTCCTTGCCTTGCGGAGTGACAACCTTATTTTTATTGGATGAATAACTTTTGGTTGATGAAGCAGCTGCTGCGGCCGCGGCCGCGTTCTTCTTTCTATTGAACATGGTCCTAGTTTAGTGGGGCAGGTGCGGTACCACCAAGGCGAAGTGGAGCCCAGCGCTGACCTTCATGAGCGTCTGGGTAGGCGCCTTGTACTTCATGGAGCATCGAAATCATGGTCTGTCGCAACATTTGTTCGGCTGCAGCAACATCTTCATTTCGCTCGAAAATCATGGGCTTGCCAATTGAAATAGTGATCGGAGTTTTGCGTCGACGAAGATTGCGCGGAACGCCCTTTGTCCAAATCCTTTGACTGCCCCAAACGATCGTTGGAATAACTGGAACACCAGCGCCCATGGCGAGTCGGACAACTCCGGTTTTAAGTTCTTTAATTTCAAAACTTTTAGAAATGGTGGCCTCGGGGAAAATGCCAATGAGTTCGCCAGATTTCAGTGCACGCAGCGCTGTTACGAAAGAGGCAGATCCATTTGCACGATCTACGTTGATGTGGTGCATGCCGCGCATTAGTGGACCAGCAAATTTATTATCGAAAATTTCTCGTTTAGCCATGAAGCGTATGTATCTCTTGGCGGGCAAGTACGCCGTACCTGCCAACGCGAAATCCAGATAGCCGATGTGATTTATTGCAATAACTGCTCCGCCGACGTGCGGAATGTTCTCTTGACCAAGAATCGTGAACTTAATTCCAAGATAGCGCCAAAAAAGTTTGGCAGTCCTAATTACTGGGGGATAGACGAGCTCAGCCATTGGTTACGCGCGATTCGATCGCTTGCTTGTATAACCGCCCCGCCCGGTAACTTGATCGAACAAGTGGTCCACTCATTACGCCGAGGAAGCCGATGTCTTTTGCTTCTTGAGCGTGCGCGACAAATTCTTCTGGCTTTACCCATCGCTCTACCGGGTGGTGGCGATTTGTTGGGCGAAGATATTGCGTGATTGTTATCAAGTCGCAGCCAGCGCCTCGAAGATCAACGAGGGCTTGGGTGATTTCTTCGTGCGTTTCGCCCAGACCTAAAATCAAATTCGATTTCGTAATCAAGCCAAAATCGCGCGCCATCGTAATTACTTCAAGGGATCGCTCATATGTGAATGCTGGACGAATTGTCTTGAATATACGGGGGACTGTTTCAATATTGTGAGCGAACACCTCTGGTCGAGTTTCAAATACTTGATTGAGAAGATGCGCGTGCCCGCTGAAATCTGGGGCAAGCATTTCTACTCCTACACCTGGATTTACTTCGTGAACCAAGCGAATTGTTTCTGCATATAGCCACGCGCCCTCATCTTCTAGGTCATCGCGTGCAACTCCGGTAATCGTGGCGTAACGCAAATCCATTGTCGCGATCGATTCAGCCACTCTTCGAGGTTCATCGCGATCGAGAGGCTGTGGTTTGCCTGTATCGATATTGCAGAAATCGCAACGTCGCGTGCACTGCTCGCCACCAATAAGGAAAGTGGCTTCGCGATCTTCCCAACATTCAAAAATATTTGGACAAGCCGCTTCTTGGCAGACTGTATGTAGCCCTTCTGTTTTTACAAGGGAGCGAAGGCGGGTGTACTCCGGACCCATATTCGCGCGAGTCTTTATCCATTCAGGCTTTCGCTCGATAGGCGTCTGCGCATTTCGCGCCTCGATGCGAAGAAGTTTTCTTCCCTCTGGTGCCAACGTCATGCGCTGACCCTGGCAAGTGCTTCGTAAATATGTCGTTCAACAACGGGAACCACTTCATCCACGGTGATAGTGCGACCGAGCTCGCGCTCCATTGAAGTCACTCCCGCATCGGCGATTCCACAAGGAATAATTCGTTCGTAGGCGGAAAGATCAGGGTTCACGTTGAGGGCGAAGCCGTGCATCGTGACACCTTTCGCAAATCGAATACCGATGGCCGCAATTTTCCGATCGCCTAGTTCATCACGCATCCACACGCCAGATCTTTCGCAATAGCGCTCGGCCGAGATCCCAAATTCTGCGCAGGCCGCGATAAGGGCAGATTCGATCTCTCGAACGAATCCCACAACGTCGTGTCGCTTCAGGAGGCGAACGATCGGATAGCCGACAAGTTGGCCAGGACCGTGCCAGGTGATTTTGCCACCGCGATCGACATCTACAACTGGTGTTCCATCGTTTGGCCGTTCGTGGTCCAGCGTTCGCCTGCCCGCCGTATAGACGGATGGATGTTCAAGAAGCATCAAGGTATTGGGGCGCAAACCATCTGCTACCTCGGCATGAACATTTCTCTGAATCTGCCACGCCTTTTCGTAGTCGATAGGCCCGCTTCGACTAAGGGCGATCGGGGAGTCATGAGGGGTGAGGACTGGCACCCCCTAAGCCTAAAGGTAGGCTGGGCTCCTGATATCCATTATCGGTCTTGTCCTTAAACCCGAAAGGTTCCCTTAATCGTGTCGAACATCTCTCAGGCCCCTGCCGCCCAGAACTCCAAAAAAGGCTACCGCCGCCCATTTTGGGCCGCTCTCCTCGTCATCTTTCTATGGTTTGGGGCTAGTGGGGTTTTTGGTCCCCTCTTTGGCAAATTGACCTCGGTTCAGGAGAACAACAATTCGGCTTTCTTGCCTAGTAGCGCGGAGTCAACAAAGGCCGCCAAGTTAATCGAAGAGTTTTCCAATGCTGACAAGACCCAACTTCCAGCTTTGGTCCTTCTCGAAGGAAGTGTCGATGTAGCCAGACTGGCGTTGATCAATCAACATCTACAAACATTGCCCAACCTTCACATCAAGTACCTGTCGAAATACAAAGGCACGTTTGATACGGGAATTCCGCTCTCGAAATATCTTTCTTCTTCGACGCCGTTATCTGCATTTCCATCTCCCGATGGAAAAGCAATCTTGGTGAATCTTCCCGTTCTTTATTCAGGTGCGGGCGTCACGATGGATGATGGAAAACCTGTACTAACGGCGATGATCAAAACGATTCGCGATGACATGAATGCCTGGGGTGCCAAGTATGGATTCGACAGTCACGTCACAGGTATAGCCGCACTCATCAGTGACCTCTTCGGAGCATTTGGAGGAATCGATTCCAGTTTGCTGCTTACAACTTTGGGAGTCGTCTCATTTATTTTGATACTTGTTTATCGATCACCAGTTCTTTGGATTTTGCCGCTCGTGTCGGCGCTCTTTGCCCTCTCGACCGCTGGGGGACTGATTTATCTTCTTGCCAAAAATAAGGTGATCACCGTAAACGGACAGTCGCAGGGAATTTTAACAATCCTCGTTTTGGGAGCGGCCACCGACTATGCGCTCTTGTTGATTGCTCGGTATCGAGAAGAGTTACATCATCATGAATCTCGTTTTGATGCGATGCGTGCTGCATATCGTGGAGTATTTGAACCGATCTTGGCATCTGGTTCAACCGTTGCCGTCAGTTTAATGGTTTTGTTGTTGAGCCAACTTTCGGGCAATCGTGGTCTCGGACCAATCGGTGCCATTGGCGTGGTTTGCGCGATGTTCACTATTTTAACTTTCCTACCAGCACTCCTTGTTGTCTTTGGCCGCTGGATTTTCTGGCCTCGCATACCGCGCTTTGACGACGTTGATGCAAATCTTTCTGGTTTGTGGTCCAAGGTCGGCTCCACAGTTGCTAAGAACCCACGTCGGCTTTGGATAATCACTGCGGGTGGTTTGCTAGTGCTAGCAGGATTCGCAACGACTTTAGAGGCCAACGGGCTTTCAACTGCCCAGTCTTTTACAACGCGTCCGGAATCTGTCGTTGGACAAGATCTTTTGTTAAAACATTTTCCAGGTGGTCAAGGTGAACCGACGGAGGTTGTTGTTAAGACATCTCAAATTGATCAGGTCTCAACGGCTATACGCGCGGTTAAGGGAGTTACGACTGTGGAGCCGATGAAGAATCCTGCAACGGGTGCGACGAAAGTGGTGAACGGACGTGCAATTTTGGACGTGACGTTGGCTCAAGCTCCCGATTCAGTTGGCGCTCGTGATCTTGTTCCTCAAATTCGAACCGCCGTTAAGGCAATAGATCCCACCATCTTGGTGGGCGGAAGTACCGCAGTTTATTACGATGTTGATCAGGCTTCACGTCGCGATAATCGCGTGATTATTCCTATCGTGCTCTTGCTCATTGGCATCATTTTGGCTTTGCTCTTGCGAAGTATCGCTGCCGCCGGACTCCTACTTCTCAGTGTTATTTTGTCGTACGCAGCGACGC
>Ga0194061_1001376_pt1 | contig 14155 bp, 12 predicted proteins | sample SepL2221m_MetaG_FD_163423 | JGI IMG/M metagenome (GOLD analysis project Ga0194061, IMG submission 163423) | Anoxic zone freshwater microbial communities from boreal shield lake in IISD Experimental Lakes Area, Ontario, Canada - Sep2016-L224-21m | ecosystem: Environmental > Aquatic > Freshwater >...
GCTCCGGCCGGTCCCACCCCGCCGCCCCCGGTGCCGTCGACGGAGCCGAAGACCAACTGAGGCCCTCCTAGGGCCTCCCGAGTCTCAAAGCCGCGCAATGGCGGCCCGGGTCTCCTTCACGTCCTGCTTGCGCTTCTCCTCCTGGCGTTTGTCGTGGAGCTTGCGGCCCTTGGCCAGGCCCAGGGTGAGCTTGATCCAGGACCCCTTCAGGTGCAGGTTGAGGGGCACCAGGGTGAGCCCCTTCTGCTCGAGGGCGACGCGGAACTTCTCGATCTCGCGCCGGTGGGCCAGCAGCTTGCGCACCCGAAGCGGCTCGTGGTTGAAGAAGGCGCCGGCATGGCTGTGGGGGGAGATGTGCACGTTGTGCAGCTGCAGCTCGCCGCTGCGGATCAGGCAGAAGCCATCCCGCAGGTTGGCCTTGCCCGCCCGGATCGATTTCACCTCGGTACCCACCAGTTCCATGCCGGTTTCGAGGGTGTCGAGGATCTCGTACTGGTGGCGCGCGAAGCGGTTGTCCGCCAGCAGCTTGTGGGCCGCATCCCGCGCTGCCTTGGCGGCCTTCTTGCCTCCGCCCTTCGCCATCACCGTCCCTGGAGTCTTTCGACCCTAGGCAGCAGCGGGTACCCTCGCCCCATGGCGATCGTCTCCTCAGGTGGTCCGCGGGGCGCGCCCCAGCCGAGCAGCCCCCGCTCGCGCCTGGTTGATCCAGCTCCCCAGGCGGATGAGCTCTCCGAGGCTCCGGTGCTGCGGGAGGACGGCCTGCGGCCCCGCCGGTTGTCCGACTACATCGGCCAGCGGGAACTCAAGCAGGTGCTGGGCATCGCCATCGAGGCCACCCGCAACCGGAACGAAGCCCTCGACCATGTGCTGCTCTACGGGCCGCCGGGGCTGGGCAAGACCACCATGGCCCTGGTGCTGGCCGAGGAACTTGGGGTGCGCTGCCGCATCACCAGCGCCCCTGCCCTGGAGCGCCCCCGCGACATCGTGGGCCTGCTGGTGAACCTCCAGCCCCACGAGCTGCTGTTCATCGACGAGATTCACCGGCTCAACCGGGTGGCCGAGGAACTTCTGTATCCAGCGATGGAGGACTTCCGCCTGGATCTCACCGTGGGCAAGGGCACCACGGCCCGCACCCGCAGCCTGTCGATTCCACCGTTCACGTTGGTGGGGGCCACCACCCGCGCCGGCTCCCTCAGCTCGCCCCTGCGGGACCGCTTTGGCCTGGTGCAGCGGCTGGAGTTCTACGGCCTCGAGGATCTGCGGGCGATCGTGGAGCGGGCCGCCGGTTTGCTGGATCTGGATCTGGAGGCCGATGGGGCCCTCGAGGTGGCCCGCCGCTGCCGGGGCACCCCCCGCATTGCCAATCGCCTGTTGCGGCGGGTGCGGGATGTGGCCAGCGTCGGTGGCCACGGCCGCATCAGCGCCGCCCTGGTGGGCGAGGCCTTGAGCCTGCACCGGGTTGATGATCGTGGCCTCGATGCCAGTGACCGCCGGCTGCTCACCCTGCTCCTGGAGGGCTACGGAGGCGGCCCCGTGGGTCTCGAGACCCTCGCTGCCGCCCTTGGGGAGGATTCCGCCACTCTGGAGGCCGTGGTGGAGCCCTTTCTGCTGCAGCTGGGCTTCCTGCAGCGCACCCCCCGGGGCCGGGTGGTGACGGCCCGTGGGCGGGAGCATTTGGGCTGGCCGGAGGCGGCCTGATGGCCCCCGGTCTGGCGTCGCTGCTCGCTCCCCTGCTGTCACCGCTGCTGGCCCTGGTGATGGCCAGCCAGCTGGCCCTGCCGCCGCTGTTCGATCAGGCCCTCAGCGCCAGCCGTGAGGGCCGCTTCGGCGATGCCCTGCCCCTCTGGGACCAGGTGGTGGAGCAGGCGCCGCAGGCGGCCTCCGCCTGGAGCAACCGCGGCAACGTGCTCCTGGCCCTCGGCCAGCCGGAGGCGGCGATCGCTGACCAGAACCGGGCCATGACGTTGGAGCCGGAGAACCCCGATCCCCACCTCAACCGGGGCATTGCTGAGGAAGCTCTCCAGCGCTGGGGCGCCGCGGAGGCGGACTACCGCTGGATTCTGGAGCGAGATCCGGCGGACGCTTCCGCCCTCTACAACCTGGGCAATGTCCAAGGCTCCCTCGGTGACTGGCCCAGGGCCCGGGCCTGCTTCGAGGCGGCGGCGGCGGCCCGTCCCGGCTTTGCCATGGCCCGTTCCAGCGCTGCCCTGGCGGCCTTCCAGCTGGCGGAGCTGGAGAGTGCGGAACAGCAGCTGCGCTCCCTGATCCGCCGCTATCCGCTGTTTGCGGATGCACGGGCTGGCCTCACCGCCCTGCTCTGGCGCCGGGGGGCCCGGGGCGAGGCCGAGAGCAACTGGGCCGCGGCCTCGGGGCTGGATCCCCGCTACAGCCAGCCAGAATGGCTGCTGCAGCAACGGCGCTGGCCGCCGAACCCCGTGCACGCCCTCGAGGATTTCCTCGCCCTGCGCCCGTGATGCTCCCGACCCCTTGAGAAGCCATTGACAGCCACGGCCCCCATCGATCTCTGGCACACCCACCAGCTGGAGCGGGTCGCCCAGGAGGCGCTGCCCCAGTGGATCGGCCTGCGCCGGCACATCCATGCCCACCCTGAGCTGAGCGGGGACGAGCATCAGACGGCCGCCCTGGTGGCGGGCGAGCTGAGGCAGCTGGGCTGGCGGGTGCGGGAAGGGGTGGGGCGCACCGGCGTGGTGGCGGAACTGGGGCCGGCCCATGGGCCCCTGGCGGCCTTGCGCGTCGACATGGATGCCCTGCCGGTGGAGGAGCGCACGGAGTTGCCCTTCGCCTCCAGTCGCCAGGGATTGATGCATGCCTGCGGCCATGACCTGCACACGGCCATCGGTCTGGGGGTGGCCCAACTGCTGGCCCCCCTGGCGGATCAGCTACAAGGGCGGGTGCGGCTGCTGTTCCAGCCCGCCGAGGAGATCGCCCAGGGGGCCTCCTGGATGGTGGCCGACGGGGCGATGGACGGGGTGGAGGCCCTGTTCGGGGTTCACGTGTTCCCCAGCCTGCCGGTGGGCACAATCGGGGTGCGCAGCGGTGGCCTCACCGCCGCCGCCGGGGAATTGGAGGTGGAGGTGCTGGGGGAAGGGGGCCATGGGGCCAGGCCGCACCAGAGCACCGATGCCATCTGGATCGCCGCCCGGGTGGTGAGCGGCCTGCAGGAGGCCATCAGCCGCCGCCTTGATGCCCTCCATCCTGTGGTGGTGAGCTTCGGGCGGATCGAGGGCGGCAAGGCGTTCAACGTGATCGCTGACCACGTGCGCCTGCTCGGCACCGTGCGCTGTCTGGATCCCGATGTGCATGCCCAGTTGCCGGGCTGGATCGAGGACACGGTGCAAGCCCTCTGCCGGGGCCATGGCGGCGAGGCCCGGGTGCGCTATCGCTGCATCGCGCCGCCGGTCCAGAACGATCCTGTGCTTACGGAGCTGGTGGAGGAGGCTGGGGTGCAGCTGCTGGGGCGGGGCCAGGTGCGCCGCCTGGAGCAACCCTCCCTGGGGGCCGAGGATTTCGCCATGCTGCTGGAGAACTGCCCGGGCACCATGTTCCGCCTGGGGGTGGCGGGACCCGGTGGTTGCTCACCCCTTCACAGCAACAGCTTTGATCCCGACGAGGGCTCCCTGGCGGTGGGGGTGCGCACCCTCACCCTCAGCCTGTTGCGCTGGCTGGAGCGGCAGCCATGACCCGCCGCCTGCTGGCCCTGGCTTCGCCGCTGTTGATCCTGCTGGCCCTGCTGGCCCTGCTGACCCGCCAGGACCGCGACCGGCTTCAAGCCCTGCCGGCCCTGTTGATCGGCACCGGCCTGCTGGCCACCAGTGCCATCGGACGGGGCCAGCGCCGCCGGGCTCTGCTGGAGGCCCTACGGTCCCAGAAGGACAGCCCCTAAGGGGAAGAGGAGCCATGGATCTTGAGGGGGTGAGGCAGGCCATCGCCTCCGGTGATCCCAGCCGGTCGATGCCAGCCTTGGCGGGGTTGCGGCAGGTGGATGCCGACCAGGCGGTGCCCTTGCTGCTGTTGGGCCTGGAGCAGGAGGCATTCATGGTGCGCTCCTTGAGCTGCGCCGGCCTGGGGTTCAAACGCAACGAGGCGGCCTGGGGGGCCCTGGTGGAGGCCCTGCACCAAGACGGTGATGCGAACGTGCGGGCCGAGGCAGCCAATGCCCTGGTGAGTTATGGGGTGGAGCGCTCATGGCCGTTGCTGAAGATGGCCTTCGAGCGGGACGGCCAGTGGCTGGTGCGCTGCAGCATCCTTTCGGCCTTTGCCGAGCAGCCCGAGATGGCGCCAGGGTCCTTGCTGGAGCTGGCCCGGATGGCGGTGCTCGATGGAGACGGCAGCGTGCGGGTGGGCGGCGCTGAGATCCTGGCGCGGTTGGTGCGCGAGGAGCACCAGGCCGCCGACGGGGCCATTGGCGGCTGTGCTCGCGAGTTGCTCGCAGGGCTGCAGCAGGATCCGGACCACCGCGTGGTGGCCGCCTCCCTCAACGGTCTGCAGGCATAAAGCCTTGCTAGGTTTCGTTCGTCACTAGGGGTGCCCGGCCGCACATCAGGCCTGGGCTGAGATCACACCCTCCGAACCTGATCCGGGTCATGCCGGCGCAGGGAAGTGCCCCGAGATCCGCCGTCGCCTTCGGGCCCGGTGGGCATCGGCTCCGGAGACGACCTCGCTCAGCCGTTTGTCCGCTGCCCTGCCCTCCACCCCCGCCCGAGCGAACGATCATGCGCAGCTCCTGGATTGAGAAGCGTCGCGGCACGGCCAACGTGTCCCAGATGCACTACGCCCGCCAAGGTCTGATCACCGAGGAGATGGTGTTTGTGGCCCGGCGGGAGAACCTGCCGGAGAGCCTGGTGATGGAGGAGGTGGCCCGGGGTCGCATGATCATCCCCGCCAACATCAACCACCCCAACCTGGAGCCGATGGCGATCGGCATCGCCAGCAGGTGCAAGGTGAACGCCAACATCGGCGCTTCGCCCAATGCTTCTGACCTCGACGAGGAGGTGGCCAAGCTGAAGTTGGCGGTCAAGTACGGCGCCGACACGGTGATGGATCTTTCCACCGGGGGCGTGAACCTCGATGAGGTGCGCACGGCGATCATCAACGCCTCCACCGTGCCGATCGGCACGGTGCCGGTGTATCAGGCGCTCGAAAGCGTGCACGGCTCGATTGAGAAGCTTGATGCCGACGACTTCCTGCACATCATCGAGAAGCACTGCCAGCAGGGGGTGGATTACCAGACCATCCACGCCGGCCTGCTGATCGAGCACCTGCCATTGGTGAAGGGACGCCTCACGGGGATCGTGAGCCGGGGCGGCGGCATCCTGGCCCAGTGGATGCTCTACCACCACAAGCAAAACCCACTGTTCACCCGCTTCGAAGACATCTGCGAGATCTTCAAGCGCTACGACTGCAGTTTTTCGCTCGGTGATTCGCTGCGGCCCGGTTGCCAGCACGACGCCTCCGACGCCGCCCAGCTGGCCGAGCTGAAGACCCTCGGTGAACTCACCCGCCGGGCTTGGAAACACGATGTGCAGGTGATGGTGGAGGGTCCGGGCCATGTGCCGTTGGATCAGATCGAGTTCAACGTGAAGAAGCAGATGGAGGAGTGCAGCGAGGCGCCCTTCTATGTTCTCGGCCCGCTGGTTACCGACATTGCGCCGGGCTATGACCACATCACCAGCGCCATCGGTGCCGCCCTGGCGGGCTGGCACGGCACGGCCATGCTCTGCTATGTGACCCCGAAAGAGCACCTGGGTCTTCCCAACGCCGAAGACGTGCGCGAGGGCCTGATCGCCTACAAGATCGCCGCCCACGCCGCCGACATCGCCCGCCACCGCCCGGGGGCCCGCGACCGCGACGACGAACTCAGCCGCGCCCGCTACGCCTTCGATTGGAACAAACAGTTCGAGCTGTCCCTGGATCCCGAACGGGCCCGCGAGTACCACGACGAAACCCTGCCGGCGGACATCTACAAGCAGGCGGAGTTCTGCTCCATGTGCGGGCCCAAGCACTGCCCGATGCAGACCAAGATCACCGATGAGGATCTCGAGGGGCTGGAGAAGGTGCTGGCGGAGCAGAAGAAGGCTGGAGAGCCGGTGGGGGTGTGATGGGCTGGGCGGCTGACGGCCCTCCAGGTTCACGTCCAGGTCAGGTTGCTGGTTTGCCCCCCAGCAACCCCCGCACCTGCTCCGCCGCCGCTAATCCCGCTTCAATCGCCCCTTCGAAATAGCCGGGCCAGCGGCTGGCGGCTTCGGTGCCGGCCCAGACCACCCGGCCGTGGGGTTGTTGCCAGATGGGCCCGTAGGTGGTCCAGGCTCCCTGGGTGACAAAACTGGTGAAGGCGCCGGTGCTCCAGCTTTCTTCGTTCCAGTTGTGGAGCACCAACTCTTCGGGTTCGGCGGCCTGCGGTCCCCACCATGTGGCCAGGTCGTCCAGCACTGCCCGGCGCCGTTGCGCCTGGCCCAGCCGTTGCCAGCGCACGGCCCGCTCGCCGGCGATGAAGCTCGCCAGGATTCCCGGTCCCCCCGGCGCTGAGCTGTCGACCGTGAGCTCCAGGGTGGGCAGGGGGCCGATGCCCAGGCCGTTGAGGCCCCGCTCGCGCCAGAAGGGCCGCTGGTAGATGGCCAGCACCTTCACCATCGAGCCCATGGGCGAGCGCTGCAGCAGGCTGGTCCACTGCGGCGGCAGGGCCGGGCTGAAGTGGATCCCCAGCCGCAGGGGGGGCGGAATCGCCACCACCGCCGCGCCGGCTTGCACCACCTCACCGCAGCCGAGGCTCAGCCGCACGCTGCCATCGCCCTGTTCGATCGCCTCCACTGGCGCCCGCAGGCGGAGGTCGTCCTGCAGGTCGGCGGCCAACCGTTCGGCCACCTGGGCGATGCCCCCTTCCACCAGATAGGCCTCCGGTGTTTCGTGTTGGGGGGCCACCGCCTGGGTCCAGGCCAGGTGCAGCAGGGAGCTCTCGTGGGGTTCGAAACCGCCGGAGCCCCCCACCCGGCTCAGCCATGCGAACGGGTAGCGCGCCAACTCGCCAGCCCCCTGCCCCTGCAGCCAGCCCTCGATGCTGATTCGATCCAGGGCCTCGGCATCGGGCGCGCTCCAGGGAGCGTCTTGCGGCACCTGCTTCACCAGCTCTGCAAAGCGCCGCTGCAGGGCCAGGGTTTCGGCCACCTCGCTCTCCGGCAAACCCAGCTCCTGGGGCTTGAAGAACAGCAGGCTGGACTGGAAGTCGTGCTCCACGCCGGCCCGGTGGGTCTTCCCTTGCCAGTGGAACAGCCCCTCGCCGTCGTAATAGGTGGGGTACCGGGCCAGGCCGAACTCCTCCAGCAGGCTGATCAGCCGGTGGTGGGTGGCACCGACCCACTGACCACCCAGGTCCACCCGCAGGCCGGAGCCGCTGGTGTGGCCATGCATCCGTCCGCCCCAACGCTCCCGCGCCTCCAGCAGCTGCACCGCCAGGCCCTGGCGCCTGAGCTCGCGGGCACAGATCAGCCCGGAGAGGCCTGCGCCGACTACCACCACATCAACAGAAGGAATCGTCATGGTGGACATTCAGAGCAGGGGCACCATTGCTAGACAGTGGTCTATTCGCGCAGCCGATCTGCTCACGAAGCCTGCCACCAAGAACGGCACCAGCGCTGACGTTCACCCTGCCGGTGGCTCTGAGGTGATCGGCCTGCGCCAGGTGTGCCGGCGCTTTGGCGAATCAGCCGCGGTGGAGGATCTGAGCCTCTCGATTGCGGCGGGAGAGTTCTTCTCCCTGCTGGGCCCCTCCGGTTGCGGCAAGACCACCACCCTGCGCCTGATTGCCGGCTTCGAGCGCCCCCAGGCGGGCCGGATCCTGCTGCAGGGCCGCGATCTCACCGAGGCGCCCCCCCACCGGCGGCCCGTGAACCTGGTGTTCCAGAACTACGCCCTCTTCCCCCACCTCAGCGTCTGGGACAACGTGGCCTTTGGGCCCCGCTCCCAGCGCCTGGCGGCACCGGAGATCCGCCGACGGGTGGGGGAGACCCTGGAGGTGGTGCGGTTGTCGGATTTGGCCCGGCGGCGGCCCCACCAGCTCTCGGGCGGCCAGCAGCAGCGGGTGGCCCTGGCGCGGGCGTTGGTGAATGCCCCGGCCGCCCTGCTGCTGGATGAACCCCTGGCCGCCCTGGACCCCGACCTGCGCCGCACCATGCGCTCGGAGCTCAAGCGCATTCAACGGGAGGTGGGCATCACCTTCCTGCTCGTCACCCACGACCGGGAGGAGGCCCTCAGCCTCAGCGATCGCCTGGCGGTGCTGCACCGGGGCCGCCTGGAGCAGGTGGGCACCCCCCGCCAGCTCTATGACCACCCCCGCAGCGCCGTGGTGGCCAGCTTCCTGGGGGCCGCCAACCTGTTGCCGGAGGGGCCCGGCGAGGGTCTGAGGCTGCTGCGGCCCGAGCGCCTGCGGCTCAGTGCCAACCCGCCGGCGGCGGGGGAGCGGGGGCTGAAGGCGCGGGTGCGGGAGCTGGCTTTCCAGGGGGCCACGGTGGAGGTGCGCTTGTGCGGCGCCGACGACCTGCCCCTGATCGCCATCGACACCCATGCCGCCCTGCCCGACGATCTGCGCGTTGGAGAGGAGCTGTGGTGCCGTTGGCATCCGGCCGATACCCACCTGCTGGAGGTACCCGCGCCATGAGCATGCCCGTCTCACCCCGTGGCCGTCGAGCCTTCCTGCGCCGCCTCGCTGGGGGCGCTGCTGGTGCCGTGGTCATGCCATCGCTGCTGCAGGCCTGTGGCCGGGGTCCGGGAGGGAGCGCCACCTCTGGCGGGGGTGATCGGGGCGGCGAGCTGGTGATCTCCTCCTTCCCCCTTTACATCGACCCTGGCCAGCCCGGCGCCCCTGGCAGCGTCGAGCGCTTTCGCAAGGACACCGGCATCAACCTGCGCTACGTCGAGGATGTCAACGACGTGCGCCAGTTTTTTGCGCGCATCCGGCCGCAGCTGGCCGCCGGCCAACCCCTGGCCCAGGACCTGGTGGTGCTCACCTCCTGGATGGCCGAGCGGCTGATCCGGTTGGGCTGGGTGGAGCCCCTGCCCCTGGCGGAGGTGCCCAACGCCCGCCATCTCATCCCCTCGCTGCGCAACCCCTCCTGGGATCCCCAGCAGCGCTACAGCCTGCCCTGGCAGACGGGCATCGCCGGCATTGCCTACAACATCAAGGCCACCGGCCGGGAATTGCGCAGCATCGATGACCTGTTCGATCCCAAGCTGAAGGGGCGGGTCTCGGCGCTTCTGGAGATGCGCGACACCATGGGCCTGTTGATGCTGGCCGATGGCAAGGACATCAGCAGGCCCACCTGGGAGGCCGCCCAGCCCTCCTTCGATCGGCTGGAGAAGGCCCGCCGCGATGGCCAGATCCGCCGCTTCACCGGCAACGACTACCAGAACGATCTGCTGGCGGGGAACCTGGCCGCCTGCATCGGCTGGTCGGGGGATGTGGCCCAGCTGGCCCTGGAACAGCCAGACCTGCGCTTTTTGGTGCCCGAGAGCGGAGGTGTGCTCTGGGCGGATCTGATGCTGATGCCCAAGGGGGCCCGCCACCGCCAGGAGGCGGCCCAATGGATGAACTGGGTCTATGAACCCGTTGAGGCGGCCCGCATCGCCGCCGCCGTGCAGTACATCTCGCCGGTGGAGGGGGTGCGCGAGATCCTGGCCAAGGACCCGGCCACCGCAGCCCTGGCGGCCAATCCACTGATGTTCCCCGATGCGGCGACCCGCCAGCGGCTGCACATCTTTGGCCCCCTGGGCGATCAGGAAGAGGCCCGCTGGGAGGAGCGTTTTGCCGAGATCACCGAGGGCTGAAGCCGATCGGCGGCGGCGATGGTGGCCCTGGCTGCTGCTGGCGCCGGGCCTGATCTGGCTGATCGGGCTCTATGTGCTCCCCCTGCTGGGGCTGGTGCCGCTGTCCTTGTCGGAGCCCGTGAGCCGCTTTGGCCTGGAGACGGTGTTCCGGGGACGGCTGGCCAACTACACCGAGGTGCTGCAGGCCTATGGCCCGATCCTGGTGCGCTCGTTTGGCTTTGCCTTGATCGCCACGCTCCTCGGTCTGGTGCTGGCCTACCCGCTCGCCTTCGCCATCCGTTTCCATGGTGGCCGCTGGCAGCCGTTGTTGGTCGGCCTGGTGGTGCTGCCCTCGCTCACCTCCTATCTGGTGCGGGCGATTGCCTTCACCAGCCTGCTGGGGGACAGCGGACCGGTGCTGAATCTGGTGGCTGGCTTGGGACTCACCGGTTGGCTCGATGGGCTGGGGGTGCTGCGGGATGGGCGACTGCTGAACACACCCACGGCGGTGATCCTGGGGCTCACCAACAACCTGTTGCCCTTTTTGGTGCTGCCCCTGGTGGTGGCGATGGAGCGGATCGATCCCCGGCTGCTCGAGGCCGCAGACGATCTGCATGCCGGCCCGCTGCGGAGTTTTACCCAGGTGGTCTGGCCCCTGTCATTGCCGGGGCTCGGGGCGGGGATCTTGCTGAGCCTGATCCCCGCCGCCGGCGATGTGGTTAATCCGAAGTTCCTCGGCGGCCCCAACGACCGCATGATCGCCAACTCGATCGAGAACCTGCTGCTGGTGCAGCTGCAGGCGCCGCGGGCGGCGGCCCTGACCCTGGTGCTCATGGCCCTGATCACGGCTGCGGTGCTGTTGCAGCTGCGGGGCCGCGGCGTCGACGACCTGCCGCTGCCATGACCAGGACAGGGGGCTGGTTACTGGGGATCTGGAGCGCGCTGGCCTATGGGCTGCTCTATGCCCCGGTGGCGGTCACGGTGCTGTTCAGCTTCAACGCCCCCCGCGGGCGCTTCAACCTGATCTGGCAGGGCTTCACCCTGGAGAACTGGCGCCATCCTCTGCGGGATCAAGCCCTCACCGATGCCTTCCTCACCAGCCTGGGCCTGTCCCTGGCGGCGGCCCTGCTTGCGGTGCTGCTCGGGGGCCTGATGGCCCTGGCCCTCAGCCGCGCCCGAGTGCGCGGCGGCCGCTCGATCGAGCTGCTCCTGGCTTTGCCCCTCACCAACCCGGAGATCGTGATGGCCACGGCTTTGCTGAACCTGTTCGTGGGCATCGATCTGCCCCGCGGTCCGCTCACCTTGGTGCTCTCCCACAGCCTCTTTTGCCTGAGCTATGCAGCCTTGACCCTCAAAGCCCGGTTGGCGGGGTTCGATCCCACCCTGGAGCTGGCGGCCCAGGATCTGGGGGCCACGCCCCTGGCGGCCTTCCGCCGCGTCACCCTGCCTCTGCTGGTGCCGGGGCTGCTGGCGGCCACCCTGCTCTCTTTCTCACTGTCGTTTGACGACTACGTGATCAGCAGTTTCACAGCCGGCGAGACGGTGACCTTGCCGCTCTATCTGGCAGGGGCTTTCCAGCGGGAAATTTCTGCGCAGATTCAGGTGCTCTCCACCCTGGTGCTGGTGGTGAGTGCGGTGGCGCTGCTGTTGGCGTCGCCGCGCCAGGACCGCTGATTGGGCCCATGATGGATTGGGCAGTTCAGGTTGTGGATAATGAAAAGATGGCTTGGCTTGCTTATCGGGACTGCTGTTCTGTTCACGGGAGAAGCAGGTGCCTGCCGCGGCCCAATTGCAATTGCCTCCTTTGAGCACCAGCTTGAAAGAGCTGATCTCATCTTCAGGGGAAGAATAGAATCAGTATCAATAGTTGATGCGGGTCAGCCCCATGGGCCGAAGGCCATTCGATTTGCCGTCAAGCGGTGGTGGAAAGGTGGAAAATTAACGCGTATCACCGTTTTTTCTGACGGCTCTAGTTGTGGATTTCGAGGTTTTCCTGGCCAAGAGTGGTTGATCTTGGCCAATGACGCGAAGCATCCAGCCACGAGCCTTCTCAGCGCCAATGTTCTGCTTGTTCTTGAGGATGGCAGGCTTGCTGGTCATCAGATTCCATTGTCATTGGGACAGCGATTCGGCAACGGATCAAACCCGTCAGCGGCGGCTGCCCAGAGGTTTCCTGCCTCGGACGCTTTGCACAGGTGAGTGGTAATGGGCCACCTACAGGTCAATAAAAAGCCCCGCCGAAAGGCGAGGCTTGTTCTGCCCTTGGGAAGGGCTGAATTCGTCTGGGCTGGAGGGTGGTGGCTGACGCCCCTCACCCCAGTGCTTTCGCCTTCGCCACCACGTTGTCCACGGTGAAGCCGAACTTCTCGAGCAGCAGGGGGCCGGGGGCTGAGGCACCGAAGCGGTCGATCGAGACGGTGTCGCCATCGAAGCCGGTGTACTTGTGCCAGCCGAAGGAGCTGGAGGCCTCGATCACCACACGCTTGCGCACCGAAGAGGGCAGCACGCTCTCGCGGTAGGCCTCGTCCTGTTCCTCAAACAGCTCCACACAGGGGATCGACACCACCCGAACGTTCTTGCCCTCGGCCCGAAGCACCTTGGCGGCCTGGACCGCCAGGTCGAGTTCGGTGCCGGAGGCAATCAGAATCAGATCGGGCGTGCCATTGGAATCCTCCAGGATGTAGGCACCCTTGGCCACGGATGCGGCGCTGGAGTTGGCCTGGTTGGGCACCGCCTGACGGCTGAGGGCCAGAACCGTGGGGCGCTTGCGGTTGTTGACGGCCACCTGATAGGCGCCACTGGTTTCATTGCCATCACCAGGGCGGAGCACCAGCAGATTGGGGATGGAGCGCAGCGAAGCGAGGGTCTCGACCGGCTGGTGGGTGGGGCCGTCTTCGCCCAGGCCGATCGAGTCATGGGTGAACACGTAGATCACCCCCAGCTCGCTGAGGGCCGAGAGGCGAATGGCGCCGACGGCGTAGCCCGCGAACACCAGGAAGGTGCCGCCGTAGGGCACCAGGCCACTGCCGTGGTAGGCCAAGCCGTTGAGGATCGCCGCCATGGCGTGCTCGCGCACGCCGAAGTGCAGGTAACGGTTGGCCTCGGCCCCTTTCTGGAAGCTCTTCTCCCCCTTGATGTCGGTGAGGTTCGAGTGGGTGAGGTCGGCGGATCCGCCGATCAACTCGGGCAGGAGGGGGCCAATGGCATTGAGCGCGTTGTAGGAGTGCTGGCGCGTGGCCAGCCCCTTGTCGGCGGGGGTGAAGCTGGGCAAGTTGGCGTCCCAGCCCTGGGGGAGCTCACCCCGGAGGCGTCGCTCGAATTCGGCGGCTTCAGCGGGATAGGCGGTGCGGTAAGCCTCCAGCACCTCATTCCATTGGGCTTCGGCTGTTGCGCCACGGCTGATCGCCTCGCGCCAATGGTCGTAGGCCGGCTGCGGCACTTCGAACGGGCCGTAGCTCCAGTCAAGGGCCTTGCGGGTGAGTTCGGCCTCCTCCGCTCCGAGTGCCGCGCCATGGACGCCAGCGGTGTTGGCCTTGTTGGGGGAGCCGTAGCCGATGGTGGTGGTGACCTTGATCAGGCTGGGCTTGTCGGTGACCGCTTTGGCCGCCTCAATCGCCCGGGTGATCGCTTCCACGTCGGTGTTGCCGTCGGCCACGTGCTGCACGTGCCAGCCGTAGGCCTCGTAGCGCTTCATCACATCCTCGGTGAACGACACGCCGGTGTCGCCGTCGATGGTGATGTGGTTGTCGTCGTAAAGGGCGATCAGCTTGCCAAGGCCAAGGTGGCCAGCCAGGGAGGCCGCCTCACCGGAGATGCCTTCCTGGTGGCAGCCGTCGCCCATGATCACGTAGGTGTGGTGATCCACCAGGGTGTGGCCGGGCTTGTTGAACTGGGCCGCCAGATGCGCCTCGGCGATTGCCAGGCCCACGGCGTTGGCGATGCCCTGGCCCAGGGGACCGGTGGTCACCTCTACGCCCGCGGTCTCGAAGGTTTCGGGGTGGCCGGGGGTTTTGGAGCCCCACTGGCGGAATTGCTTGATGTCTTCAATGCTCACGCTGTCGTAGCCGCTCAGGTGCAGCAGCGCGTAGAGCAGCATGCAGCCGTGGCCGGCGGAGAGCACGAAGCGGTCGCGGTTGAACCATTGGGGGTTCTTGGGGTTGTGCCGGAGCACCCGATCCCAGAGTGCGTAGGCCATGGGAGCCGCCCCCATCGGTAGGCCCGGGTGACCCGAATTCGATTTATTGACAGCGTCGATTGCGAGGAAGCGGATGCTGTTGATGTTGAGGGTGTCGATGGACACGGGAGGGGCGGCGACCATGGGGTTGGGGCTAACGGTGAG
>Ga0194061_1001379_pt1 | contig 14148 bp, 13 predicted proteins | sample SepL2221m_MetaG_FD_163423 | JGI IMG/M metagenome (GOLD analysis project Ga0194061, IMG submission 163423) | Anoxic zone freshwater microbial communities from boreal shield lake in IISD Experimental Lakes Area, Ontario, Canada - Sep2016-L224-21m | ecosystem: Environmental > Aquatic > Freshwater >...
CAGAAATCCTCGGCACAGACGCCGCGAACGCCAACGCCACACCCGCCAATTCCCTCACGCTCACGCAGCACATCCGGCAAAAACTCGCCGCCGCCGCGGAAGCGTCGGCACCCGGCAAACCGCTCCCCGCGCCGCAGGGCGGGAGCGATGTTTTCTCGGTTTCATCGAGTTGGCCCGCGGGCACGTGATCTTTGACCATTCGTGAAATTCATCCCGCGCTCCATCACCCGCCGGCAATTTTTTTCCGGCTGCTTCGGCGCGGTGGCCAGTGCGGGATTGTGGACGCGGTTCATCGAGCCGTGGTGGTTCAAGATTGCACATCACACGATCCCGCTCGGCCTCGGAGGAGAGCCGCTGCGGCTCTTGCAGCTCACGGACATGCACGCCGATCCCATGCCGCTGGATTTTTTGCGGAAAACATTCCGCGCAGGTCTCGCGCTGAAGCCTGATTTGATCTGTCTCACCGGCGATTTCATCACGCACCAATACGACGAATGGGACGCATACGCCGCGCTGCTCGCGGAGCTGCCTGTCGTCGCGCCGACATTCGCCATCCTCGGCAATCACGATGGCGGAAAGTGGGCTTGCCACAGTGGCCGCTCGCAAAAATTCAGAGGCTACGCAGACACAAAGCTCGTCCGCGCGATGCTCGAAACCGCGCACATTCCGCTGCTGCACAACCGCCGCGAACGGCTCGCACTCCGCGGGCACGAGATCGATCTTGTGGGCCTTGGCGACTGGTGGGCCGATGAGATGAATCCCGATACCGCATTCTCCGGCTGGAAGCGCGAACCCGGCGTGCCGGCGATCCTCCTCTCGCACAATCCCGACACGAAGGATCGCCTGCTACCATTTCCGTGGGACGTGATGCTCAGCGGCCACACGCATGGCGGGCAGCTCTCGCTGCCGTTCATCGGCGAACCGTTCGCGCCGATCCAAGACAAGCGATTCGTGCGCGGCCTCTACCGCTGGGAAGACCGCTGGCTGCACATCTCCGCCGGAGTCGGCGCGCTGCACACGGCGCGCTTCAACTGCCGCCCCGAAGTGAGCCTGCTCACGCTGACCTAGCCGTAGCGCAGCGCCTCGATCGGGTTCAGCTTCGCCGCCTTCACCGCGGGGAAAAGCCCGGCGAGCACGCCGACTCCGACGCTGAATGCGAACGCCATCACCATGCTCTCCACGGTGATCACCGGCGTGTTCTCCGACGGCGACATCGCGACGAGGAGCTTCACGAGCAGGTTCGATGTGAAGAGCCCCGCGAGCCCGCCGATGATCGCGATGACCACGCTCTCGACAAGGATCTGCGTGAACACATCCGAAAACGTCGCGCCGATCGCCTTGCGAATGCCGATCTCGCGCACGCGCTCGGTGATGCTTGCGAGCATGATGTTCATGATGCCGATGCCGCCGACGAGCAGGCTGATCGCCGCGATGATGCCGCCGCTCATGCGCGCGTTGCTGATCGCCTGCGTGATGCCCTCGCTCCAGTTCTCCTGTGTGCGGAAGGAAAAATCCTCAATGCCCTTGTGCGTGTGCATGAGGACGTTCTTCGCCTGCTGAAGCGCCGCGTCCATCTTGTCTATGTCCGCGATTTTGATCGAGAGCGTGGAGAGGCGCGGGTCGGGGACAAACTCGGTGCTGCCGAGCGTGCCCGTGCTGCTACTGCTGCTGGAACTGCTGCTGCTCTTGCTGCTGCCGCCGTAGCCCGAGGAGCCGCTGGACGAGGTGCCGGATGCCGCGCGGAACCTCAGCCACATCGTGTTCAGCGGAATGTACACGGTGTTGTTTTTCAGATCGAAGACGAACCCGCCCGTCGAGCGGCTCGCACCTTTGCTCATGCTGCCGTAGCCGCGGCTGCGTTCGGGGCCGCTGGCCTTGGGCTCCGCGGGTTTCTCGGCTTCGAGCTGGCGCACCTTTTTGTCCTGCGCGCTCTCGTAGTGCTCGAACATGCCGATGATTTTGAACCGCTGGCTGCTGATGTTCACAAATTCGCCGACGGGATCGATCACGCGTCCGACCTGCTCCGGCGAACCGAAGAGCGCGTCACGCACCGCGGTGCCGACGACGCAGACGTTGCGCGCATTTTCCTCGTCGAGGTCGTTGAACATGCGCCCGAACTCGACGGTGTGCTGGTTCAGTTCGACGGCGTTCGGCCACGTGCCGATGAAATTCCACGGGCTGAAACTTTTTCCGCCGCGCGTCATCGTGATGTTCCGCGAGCGCATCTCGGGCACGACCATCGTCACGAGCGGCGCGCTGTGGACGAGCGCATACACGTCCTCCATCGTATTGCCCACGGCCTGGTCGGCCATGTGCTGCTGCCATACCGGGATGTCCTGATCCTCGATGCGCACTTTTTCCAAACCGCCGATGGCGATGAGCGCCTCCTTCATGCCGTTCTCCATGCCCTTCGTGAGCGCAGACATGGCGACCAGGCTGCATACGCCGAGGATGATGCCGAGCATCGTGAGCAACGAACGGAACTTGTTCGCGAGGATCTCCAGCAGTCCGACGGCGACGGCGTTGAACCAATTCATGGCGCGTTGGTGCCGATGTCAAACTTCGGGCCTTCCTTCGCTCCCGCGAGCCTCGCGTCCACATTCGTCGCGATTTTTCCGTCGCGGATTTCGATGCGGCGTGGCGTGACGGCGGCGATTTCCGGGTCGTGCGTGACGAGTGCGATGGTGCGGCCTTTGCGGCTCAGCTCGTGGAAAAGACGCAGGATCGTCTCGCCAGTGTGCGAGTCGAGGTTGCCGGTCGGCTCGTCGGCGAAGACGATTTTCGGGTTGTTCACCAGCGCGCGTGCGATGGCGGCGCGCTGCTGCTGTCCGCCGGAAAGCTGCATCGGGCGGTGCTTCGCGCGGTTGTCCATTTCCACGAGATGCAGCGCCTCCATCGCGCGCTCGCGGCGCTCCTTCGCACTCGCGCCGGCATAGACCATCGGAAGCTCGACGTTTTGCAGCACGCTGAGTTTCGGCAGCAGGTTGAAGAACTGGAAGACGAAGCCGATCTTCTCGTTTCGGATGCGCGCGAGCTGGCGGCCCGAGGCGGTGGAAATCTCGGTGCCGTCGAGCTTGAAGCTGCCCTTTGTCGGTGAATCGAGGCAGCCGAGGACGTGCATGAGCGTGGATTTTCCGCTGCCAGAAGGGCCGATGATCGAGATGAATTCGCCGCCCTCGATGTCGAGATCCACGTCGTCGAGCGCGCGGATTTCCTCACCGCCAAGGTGGTAGATTTTGCTGACTCCGCGGAGTTCGATGAGGGACATGGTGGTGACGACGGATTTGGCCTGGTCGCTTTTTGAAAATGATGAATGACGAAAAAATACACACCGTGCTGGGATGAACGTTCAGCATTCGTCATCCGTCATTCGTCATTGCCGCAGGCTCAGCTCGGCGGCCCTCCTTTTCCCGGTCCGCCTTTCGGCGTTCCGCCGCCCGGCCCGCCGGGGCCGCCGCTCTTTCCGGATGGATTTTTTCCGCCGCCTTTCGACGACGCGCCGAAGACCTGCTGCACCTGCCCGGCGTCCTCGACGGGCGTGACGAGCGAGACGGTCTCGCCTCCGACGAGTCCTTTGATCACCTCCGCAAAATCGTAGTCGCTCACGCCGATCTGGATCGGCACGCGTGCGAATTTCCCCCCGGCGCGCACGTAGGCGAAGCGCTCGCCCTTGTCCGTGAAGACCGCCGCGAGCGGGATGGCGATCACGTTGTCCGCGGACTGGAGCGGGATGGTGAGATTCGCCGTCATGCCGGGGCGGACGCCGGTCGTCTCGTCGTTCTTCACGATGATGCGCGTGGAAAATCCCTTGATGCCATTTTTGATCGTCGCCTGCGGCGCGATGCGATCGAGCCGGCCAAAAAGTTTCAGCCCCGGCACCGCCTCGACTTCGATCTGCACCTTCTGGTTCACGGCCAGACGCGTCACGTCGGCCTGGTTGATGTGCGCGTTGATGATGAGTTCGCTGAGGTCCGCAACGGTGAGCACCTCCGTGCCGCTGTTCACGCCGCTTGCGCCGGACACCGCCTGGCCCACGGACACCGGGCGCGTGAGGACGGTGCAGTCAAAGGGCGCGACGATCTTGGTCTTCGTGAGCTTGTCCTCGACGACTTGGAGCGCCGACTGCGACCGGGCGAGGTTGTTCTGCGAGATGGCGCGGCCGTTCTTCGAGGTTTCGACTTCGATGCGGTTATTGTCGAAGGTCTCCTTCGAGACGAGTTTTTGCGCGAAGAGATCCTTGTTTCGTGTGAACGTCATGTCGTTCTTTTCCATCGCGAGCTGCGCGGTGGTGACCAGCAGCTTCGCGCCTTCGATCTCGATCTGGCGCTGCGATTTCTCCGTCTGCAGATCCGTGTCATCGAGCGTGAAAAGGACGTCGCCCTTTTTCACCTTGTCGCCGATGTCCACCGGCAGCTTGTCAATGCGCCCGCTCACCTCGGGCCGCACGGAGACCTGCTCCGCTGGCGTGATCTCTCCGGCTGCGCTGATGGCAAAGCTGATGTCCCGCACGCTCACAAGGCCCGTGGTCGGACGCGCGGATTTTTTCCCCGTCTCGGCGACCGGCGCGCTTTTCCAAAACATGAGCTTCTCCGGCCACCGCCTCGCGGCAAAATAGCCGCCAGCCAGCACTGCGGCGAGAGAGAGCCAGAGGATCGGACGCTTCATCGTTTGGATCGGGGTGCGGTTTGGGTGTGAAAAAATTCGCGCTGCTGCGTGTGGGGGCGGAAGGAAGCAGCATCCGCACTGGGAAACAAGCACGACACGGTAAACCCACGCGGCGTGCGGCGCAAAGCAGAGTGCGGAAGAATCCGGCGGGTTCGTTCACAGTGCGCGCCTTCCAAATACCATTGCGCTTCCCCTCCGCCGTCCTGCGTGCGCCGCACGCTGAAATCCGATCTTGAGAAAACGACAATTCAGCCCGCCCTCGAACCGCAAAATGAAACACACCACCCTCGCCATTTTCACCGCACTCCTCATCGCATGCCCCGCGCTGATCCTCGCCGCCCACGCAATCTCCCGCATTTTCCCTCCGCGCCGCGCGTGTGTTTCTGCTCGGCATCGCCATCTCATCGCTGCAGCCGCAGACGCCGCACGCGTGGGGGCCGATGCACTCTTCGATCACCGAGGCCGCATTCGATGCGCTGCCGGAATGGGAGCGCGCCATTTTTTCCGCGCAGCGGGCGAGGCTGATCGAATTCGACTGCATGATCCCCGACTACGCGCGTGCCGCATCGAACCGTGCGACGCTCGGAAAAAGCGCGCCTGGAAAAAACCACGCGGTGATCGCGGAGCCTCTGCTCTTCAAGGCAATGTCGCCGCCGGCGCCGGACATTCCCAGAGTGCGGTAGCACGCGGAAATTTCCCCGCACACACGGCGGGAATCTTTTCCGCGGCAACCCGCAGCGGCGTGCGGCGCGGAACCCGGATGTTAATTTTTTAACATCCCCGCGGAGGCGATCCCGGCTCCGCGGCATCGCAGGCCCCGGCTTCTGCGGAATTCTGACCCGCCGAAAAAGATGTGGTATGGCATGAAACTTCACTGTGAAAACACTCCGCTTTCACTCGTAAATTCCGCGATTTTGCACTTGTCGCCCTCTGGTACCTTGCTTATCACCGCCGGCGTATGGCTACCAAACCCAAAAAATCCACCCGTAAACCCAACGCCGCATTCATGAAGCCCGTCCAGCCGGACGCGGTTCTCGGAGTCGTCGTCGGGACCAAACCCCTCCCCCGCACCGAGCTCACCAAAAAGCTCTGGGTGTACATCAAGAAAAACAACCTGCAGGACAAGAAGGTCCGCACACAGATCAACGCGGACGACGCGCTGAAGGCAGTGTTCGGCGGCAAGGCGAAGGTCTCGATGTTCGAGATGACGAAGCTCGTCTCGAAGCACGTCAAGTAGTCCCGCCGGTAGCAAACGGGAGGCGGATCAGTTCGCTGATCCGCCTCCCGGGTTTGCTGAGCATCAGCGGAGCGCCCGTGCAAGGCGGGGCTGCATGATTGCAGATCGCGCCTTCGAAAAATACGCGCCCGCGCGACTGCTGCGTGAAGGGACTTTTCGGCACCGAAAAAATAGCGCCCTCATTGCCGTTCCCCCCGGTGGTGCTGACCCAGGCAATTCTGCCTAGGGTTTCTGTTCCCCGTGTGAATCGAGCATATCGTTACCGTCAAACATGACGGCCGCCTGTCTGCATCCATATGGCGACTTCCGTCTGCTGACTTCGCCTGGGCATCTTCGTGTGCAGGTGAATGTGCCGGATCGCATCCAGGAAAAACCGAGAGAACACCTCTGCAAAGAAGGGAGCGCGCAGTCTCGGACTGCGAGTGTCTTCTGCTGCCCTGATGCGGGGTATGGCAGCATGGCGCGGGCAGATTTTATATTGTCTCGCACCGATCACTGGACAGATGTGAGCGCAAAAAATCAGAAAGGAGTTAGGAGTCGGGTGTCAGGGTTTCCAGAGGCGAATCTGACCCCTGACCCCTCCGCGACTTTTTGCGCCTGAATCCGGACAGAAAGCAGGACGGCGCGCCTCGGGTAGCGCGGGCGTCCCGCCAGCCGTATTTCGCGTCCCGGGGAATACACGCGACGAGCACTTGCGTTCAGGAAGCCTGTGGACACCTGATGCGCTGCGCGGAGCGGAACGCGCAGCACGGCAGGCGGGACGCCCGCGCTACCCGCCGCACCAAGGCGTCTCGCGTGTTTCTAAAGTTTCCCTTCATCCTAAAACCGGCGATGGGATGTCACGCAAAGGCGCAAAGGCGCAAAGAAGAAGCAGATGCCAACAAGCAGCCTTCCTCCCATCGGATGAGTGTGATCCGACGCACATCCATTTGCGCCTTTGCGCCCTTGCGTGACATCCTTTCCTCCCATTGCCGGATTTTGGTTCATGGTCGCGTTTTTGAATTGTCCGCACGATCCGCACGCGTAGCATGGCACGATGCCCGTTGTTTCCCCAGGCGCCCTTCGCCGACTGATTGATGATGTCGGTTCGGTGGACGCCGTTGGCGTCGAGGAGCGCGTCGCGAAATATGCGACGCGGAGCATCAAGAAAAAATCGAAACTCTTCGGACTGAAGCTCGCGGTCTCGATGATCGATCTCACGACGCTGGAGGGAAAGGACACGCCGGGGAAAATCGCGTCGCTCTGCCGCAAGGCGATCACGCCGCACGAGGGCATGGACGTGCCGAGCACTGCCGCGGTGTGCGTGTATCCCGCGATGGTGAAGCACGCGAAGCGCGGCGTCGCTGGCTCGACGGTGAAAGTGGCGTCGGTCGCGACGGCGTTTCCCTCGGGGCAGGCACCGCTGAAGACGCGCCTCGCGGAAGTGCGCGCGGCGGTCGGCGATGGCGCGGATGAAATTGACATGGTGATCAACCGCGGCGCGTTCCTCGCGGGCGAACTCGCGCTCGTGCAGGACGAGATCGCGCAGGTGCTCGAAGCGTGCGGCGACGCCACGCTGAAGGTGATTTTCGAGACGAGCGAACTGGAGACGTATGACAACATCCGCGCTGCGTCGTTCCTCGCGATGCGCGTGCTGCGGCCCGGCGATTTCATCAAGACGAGCACGGGCAAGACCTCGGCGAATGCGACGCTCGGCAACAACCAGGTGATGATCGAGGCCATCCGCGATTTCTACCTCGATACGGGCGTGGCCATTTCCATGAAGCCCGCCGGCGGCATCCGCACGGCGAAGCAGGCGCTGCACTTCCTCATCGCGATCAAGGAGACGCTCGGCGACGCGTGGCTGCACAACTCGCGCTACCGCTTCGGCGCATCCGCGCTGCTGAATGATCTGCTGCGGCAGATCGAAAAGGAACGCACCGGCGCGTATCAGGCGCCCTACATTTTCAGCGACGCCACGGAGGGGTATTGAGATGTTGGGCGTCATTCACTCTATGTTCCGAATCGCACTTCTATTCTTCATTGTAGTGTTGGCTTCATCTTGCGCCACGGGTGGCAGCAAGCGACTCACAAAGAAGGAACTGGCCGCTTTCGTCGGCCCCGATTCGCACACTTCATTGCACTGGAGTCGGACAGACGGCCCAGACTTCACCGTTTACCACGGCAAGTCCACACCACCGCTTACCGGAGGCGTCGGCTTTTACATTGGCATGCATCCTTCTTTCGTCCCTGCAGCAGGTAGCACTACTCATCGCGGACACCTTGGCGTCTTCAGTGTTCTCTGGCACCGCAAGCTACGCGAGGATGGTTCGCTCTACCAGACTGCGCGCATCTCACTTCGCGGTCGGCCTTCTATCCACGTATGGGTTTACGGCCCAGGTGAGTCCGACGTTGATACCCTAATTCAACAGCTCGGCACACTGCCGCAATTCAGTCGGCACGCCTCTTAGCTAACACCGACGATACTTTAGGAAATTTCCGATGCCCGAGACCGTTGTAAAAAAATCCACCCCACGCCGCACGTCCGCGCGCGAACTTGTCTTCGGCGATCTGTGGGAATTCGATCCCGTGCCGGAGACGGCGGATCCGAAGCTGAAAAAACGCTACGACCTTTTCATCGGCGGCGAATTCGTCGCGCCGAAGGGCGGGAAATATTTTCCGACGATCAGCCCCGGCAACGAAGCGAAGCTCGCGGACATCGCGCTCGCGGGCGCGGCGGATGTGGATGCGGCATTTCAGTCGGCGCAGAAGGCGTTCGACGGCGCGTGGGGGAAAATGGCGGGCAGCGAGCGCGGCAAATACATCTACCGTATCGCGCGGCTGCTGCAGGATCGAGCGCGCGAATTTGCCGTCGCGGAGACGATGGACGGCGGCAAGCCGATCAAGGAATCGCGCGACTTCGACGTGCCGATGGCGGCGGCGCATTTCTTCTACCACGCGGGCTGGGCGGACAAACTCGACTGCCTCGCGCCGGGCCGCCGCGTCGCGCCGCACGGCGTGGTCGGGCAGGTGATCCCGTGGAATTTCCCGCTGCTCATGCTCGCGTGGAAAATCGCGCCCGCCCTCGCGGCGGGGAACACCGTCGTGATCAAGCCCGCCGAGACCACGAGCATCACGGCGCTGAAGTTTGGCGAGATTTTGCAGGAGGCCGGATTGCCGCCGGGCGTGGTGAACATCGTCGCGGGCGCGGGCGAGACCGGTGCGGCGGTGATGACGCATCCGCTGGCCGCGAAGGTCGCATTCACCGGCTCGACGGAGGTCGGCAAAATCATCATGCGCTCGCTCGCGGGAACGGACAAAAAGATGACGATGGAACTCGGCGGCAAGGCCGCAAACATCATCTTCGACGACGCTCCGCTGGACCAGGCCGTCGAGGGAATCGTGAACGGCATCTTTTTCAACCAAGGCCACGTGTGCTGCGCGGGCTCGCGATTGCTCGTGCAGGAAAGTGTCGCAGCCACCGTGCTCGCGAAACTCAAGCGGCGCATCGCCGTGTTGCGAGTCGGCGATCCGATGGATAAGAACACGGATCTCGGCGCGATCAATTCGCGCGAGCAGCTCGAGCGCATAACCGCGCTCGTGCAAAGCGGCGTGGACGAGGGCGCGGAGATTTTCCAGCACGCGTGCAAGCTGCCCGCGAAGGGATTCTATTTCCGCCCGACGGTTTTCTCCGGCGTCACGCAGAGCCATCGCATCGCACGCGAGGAGATTTTCGGCCCCGTGCTGAGCGTGCTCACTTTCCGCACGGTCGAGGAGGCAATCGAGAAAGCGAACAACACAGCGTTCGGCCTGAGCGCCGGCGTGTGGACCGACAAAGGCTCGCGCATTCTGAAGATGAGCACCGAGCTGAAGGCGGGCGTGGTGTGGGCGAACACGTTCAACAAATTCGATCCCGCGTCGCCATTCGGCGGATACAAGGAGAGCGGTTTCGGTCGCGAGGGCGGACGGCAGGGGCTGATGGACTACTGCAAGCTGGTCTGAACATGACTCGCGCAAAGCCGCCAAGACGCAAAGGGGTCGCGACCGAGGAACATTTCTTTGCGTCTTTGCGCCGTCGCGCGATCCCCGCACGCTTCACTTCGAAATAAAATCACCGTCATGACCCCACGACTCCCGATCACCAAGACCCCGAAATGCTACGTCGGCGGCGCATTCATCCGCAGCGAGAGCGGGCGTGTCGCAGCGCTGAATGATGCGGAGGGAAATTTCTTCGCGAACATCCCGCAGTGCACGCGCAAGGATCTGCGCAACGCGGTCGAGGCCGCGGCGAAGGCCGGGCCGGGCTGGGCGAAACGCTCGGGCTACAACCGCGGGCAGATCCTTTACCGGCTCGCGGAGATGATCGAAGCGCGAGGCTCGGAAATGGCGGAGGCAATCGCGCTCGGCGGCGCGAGCGATACGGCGGCCACGAAGGAAGTGAGCGCGAGCATTGAGCGGCTCATTCATTACGCGGGCTGGGCGGACAAATTTGCGCAGGTGCTCGGCAGCGTGAACCCGGTGTCGTCGCCGCACTTCAATTTCACCGTGACCGAGCCGATAGGAATCATCGGCGTGATCGCGCCGGACGACGCTCCGCTGCTCGCGCTCGTCTCGCTCATCGCGCCTGCGATCACAGGCGGGAATTCCGTCGTCGCGCTCGCATCGCAGGCGCGGCCCTACCCCGCGATCGTGCTCGGCGAAATGCTCGCGACGAGCGACCTGCCCGGCGGTGTGGTGAACATCCTCACCGGCCAGCGCAGCGAGATGCTGCCCACATTTGCCACACACGAACATCTCCGCGCGCTGAGCGGCGTTGCAAATGCCGACGAGCGCAAGCAGCTCCGCCTCGGTGCGGCCGAGAGCGTAAGGCGCACGCGGCTGCAAAAATCCGAGGACGCGCCGGACTGGTTCGCGGACAGTGCGCAGGGCGTGCATGAGATCCGCGAGCTGATCGAATTCAAGACGACGTGGCATCCCATAGGCGCGTGAGCCCCGGCTACTGATAGCGCGCTACTTCAGCGCCTCGCGCACTTCATCGGTCAGCCGGTATCCGGCGAGCGCGATCTGCCGCTCGGCGATGGCGTGCGCCTTTTCCTCGTAGTCGGCGGGCAGTTCTCCGGCGGTGGCCGCAGTCAGGCCGTATGCGATCGCGTGCTTGCGCCATCCGTCGCTGATCGCGAATGCGCGGCTTTCGAGGCTCCAGCTTTCCGGCGTCTTGTGTTCGGTCAGTTCGGGCAGCGCGGTGCGCGGAAATTTCGTGGCGATTTCCTTCGCGCGATGATCGGAGGCGAGGACGATCGTGAGCGGCACGGGACGGAAAAGCTGGCCACCGGAGCCGAAGAGCTGATCCCAGAATGCGTGCAGCTTGACCGCGTGGCCACCGGGCGGTTTCACCCACGCGTTGTTCCCGCCGCGGTCGCCCTCGGGTGTTTTGAAGTTTTCATCGAAGAGCGTCTCGCAGTGCATCGGCTGGTGGACGTCGCCGACGAGGTGGAGGAGGTAGCTGAGCATTTTTGCCCTCGTGCGAACGTCGAAGTTTTTCGTGAGATGCTGCACGGCGCGTGAGGATTTCGCGATGCCGGCGAGGACGTCGTCGCCGGGCGTGGGAGCGGGCTTCATCGGGAAATCCGGCGGGATGAGCGGGTAGTCCACGTAGTGCCACTCGGAAAAAGTCTCGGGGTTGTCGTGGCTGCGGATCTCGTCGGCGTAGAGGCTGGCGAGCATCGCGTAGAATTTTCCACGCGGCAGATCGGGCAGGCCGGCCTCGGGATACTGCTTCTGCCACACGGCGAACTTTGTGTGGCTTTTCAAAATGCCGTCAAACTTCGCGCGCTCCACCTCGGTGAGCTGGTCGTATGCGAACGAAGCGGCGATCATGTGCCCTGGCGCACTCCATGCGAGTGAGCGCGTGCTGAGCTGAAGCAGGAAAATGGAACAGGCGAGGAGTATCTTTCTCATGGTGGTGCGGGGGAGGATGACGAACCAGCGCCGCTCTTCTCCGACAGCGGCGGCGCAGCGTGACCCGGCCAAGCTGCGTCGCGCCGCAGAGTTTGTAAAACAGGAACATGGGCCGCATCTGACAACCGGGCCTTGAGCCGCGCGGATCGCGGACGTAGAGTGTGCCATGCCCGTCGCCGGTCTCGATCTCGTCGCAGAAATCCAAGCGCTCAAACGTGAGCGCAACGCCGTCATTCTCGCGCACAATTATCAGGTGAAGGAAATCCAGGAGCTTGCCGATTTTGTCGGCGACTCGCTCGGGCTCGCGTACAAGGCCGCGGAGACGAAGGCGGATGTGATTGCGTTTTGCGGCGTTCATTTCATGGCGGAGACGGCGAAAATCGTGAACCCCACGAAGACGGTCGTCCTTCCCGATCTGAATGCGGGGTGCTCGCTGAGCGATTCATGCCCGGCGGAGAAGCTGGAGGCGCACCTGCGCGCGAACGCGGACAAGAATTATTACGTCGTCGCCTACATCAACTGCTCCGCGGGCGTGAAGGCGCTGTGCGATGTGATCTGCACGAGCGGCAACGCGGCGAAGATCGTCGAGCGCGTGCCGAAGGATCGGAACATCCTCTTTGTCCCGGATGAGAATCTCGGGCAGTGGGTGATCGAGCATACCGGGCGGCACATGGATCTTTGGAAGGGGAACTGCTACGTCCACGTCGAGTTCACACGGCAGTCCATTGACCGCATCAAGGCCGAGTGGCCGGACGCGCCGGTCGTCGCTCACCCGGAATGCACGCGCGCGGTGCGGCTGCTCGCGGACGAGGTGTGCTCGACGGAAAAGATGATCGCATTTTGCAAGCAGCACCCGTCGCAGGCATTCGTGATCGTGACGGAGAGCGGGATGCTGCACCGGCTGCGGCGCGAGGTGCCGGGGAAACATTTCATCGCCGGCCCGACGGATAAGTGCGCGTGCGCCGACTGCCGCTACATGAAGCTGAACACGCTCGAAAAACTCCACGCGTGCCTGCTGAACCGCGAGCCGCAAATCATCATCCCCGAGCCGGTGCGCGCTCGTGCGGAGCTGCCGCTGCGGCGGATGCTGGAGTGGAGCCGGTGAGGAAAACCGTGACGCTGCGAGCCATGCCGCGTGCCAATTTTCCGCAGCGATCCCTCTGCACAGTGGCGCTGATTTTCGCCGCGCTGCTGTGCGGATGCGAGGATCGCAGCAGGACGGCGCGCGATGCCGCGGAGGATCTGGCGCGGCTTTTCTCCGGGCAGAAAATCGCGGAGGCCTACGAGCATACTGCGCCTGCGTTCCGGTTCCGCCGCTCAGAAAGTTACTTCGAAGCGCGCCTGCTCGATCTCGGACTGTGCGAGGCGCGCAGGGTGAGTTGGAGCGAGCCGGAGAGGAACGGGCGGCTGGCGACAGTACGCGGGATTTTCACGCTGAAGGACGAGAGCAGGCTGCCGCTGAATTTTGTCTTCAGCCTGGAAGACGGCACATGGCGGCTCATCGAGGCGCGCTCCATTCCCGGGCCCGGCGGCATCGCGGAGGATGTCTTCGCGGTCGAGACGCGCACGCGGGACACGGTCAGCACCAGGTCGGTGGAAATCCTCGAGCCGAATGCCACCGACATCCCGACGGAGCCCCAGCTCCGGCAGCTCGTGGAGGACACGCTGCTGCTTTTCAACGAGGCAATCCAGAATGGCGGTGATTTTTCCGCGCTCTACTCCGCCGCGTCGGACCGGTGGAAATTTCGCGGACGCAAAAAGGAGGATCTCGAATACGTCGGCTCCAATCCCGAACGGATCGCGAAGGCCGATCCGGAAAACCGGGACGACCGGCTGACCATCGGCGCGCTGCGCACGGCTTTCGCGGCTTACATCGAGGCGAAGGTCGATCTCTCACCGATCAAGGGGAGGAAGATGATCCTCTCCTCGCCCGCGCGCATGAACTCGGACGGGGTGCTCAACCTGCGAGGCACGTTCGATGCAAATGTCTTTCAGGCCAGCGCGCCGGGCCGCCCAAGGCGGGTGGAATTCCGGCTCGAATACGTGCGTGAGGCGGCGTGGTGGAAGCTCATGGGACTCACCATGAATGTCTTCGCGGCAGAGCAGCCGCCAAAGCCGGTCACCGAGCCGTGAGGCTCGCGGCGAGCTTCGGCGCCGCCGCGCACGGGAGTTTTTGAAACGCGCTAGCTCCGCAGCGCGGTGAGTGCGGCGTCGAGCGAGGCACTGTCGGTGATGCTCAGCACGGGGGTGTCCTTGCGCGTGCGCTTCACGAGGCCGGCGATCACGCCGCCGGGGCCGAGCTCGATGAA
>Ga0194061_1001381_pt1 | contig 14144 bp, 16 predicted proteins | sample SepL2221m_MetaG_FD_163423 | JGI IMG/M metagenome (GOLD analysis project Ga0194061, IMG submission 163423) | Anoxic zone freshwater microbial communities from boreal shield lake in IISD Experimental Lakes Area, Ontario, Canada - Sep2016-L224-21m | ecosystem: Environmental > Aquatic > Freshwater >...
GTCCAATTACATTTGTGTAGTCACCCTCGATGGAGGAGATGAAAGCGCTGCTTAGTCCATCCAGAGTGAATCCGCCTGCAACGGCAAGAGGCTCACCACTTGCGACATAATCGTTGATTTCTTCTTCGCTTAACTCTGAGAAGTTGACCTTGGTTGTCGCAATGTCGGAAATTTCGACGCCTCTCACGGTGTCCACCACGCAATGACCCGTGTGTAGAAGTCCAGATTTTCCACTCATTTGTCGTGCTCGTTCAGTGGCGTTGGAAGCGGTCAGAGGTTTTCCTAGTGACACTCCGTTGAACTCAAAGGTTGAATCGCAGGCGATGATAAGAGAGGGCTCATCTACGAGTTCTCGAACCGTATGCGCTTTTACAATCGCCAACGCGATAACCATCTCTCTTGGATTCATCTTCTCGTATAGCGGGTCTTCTTCATCAACGTTGCTTACGACAATTCGCGGATGAATGCCAGCTGCCTCGAGAAGGCGTTTGCGAGACGGCGATGCCGAAGCAAGAATAATTTCGGCCACTAAAACGATCCGCTCAGGGGTTGACGAAGAGTTGGTTCTGCCCACTTACTCTTTTTCGTCGATTGTTCTTCTTGTGGAGTTTCGTGAAGAAGCAGAGCCTGTTCAAGGGCGGCGCGTTCTTCTTCGGTAGGCGTGCCCGACGTCACGGTAAATCGGATTTGCTTCACAGTGGAATGTTTCCGTGTTTGCGTGCTGGCAATGAATCCCTCTTTGTCTTGAGTGCCCTCAAGGCTTTGGTGATGTACTCGCGGGATTGGTTTGGTTCGATAACGGCGTCGATAAAGCCACGATCCGCAGCTAGGTATGGATTGGCTAAAGTCTCGTTGTATTCGTTGATGAGTGAGGCTCGTAATTCCGCGGCGTTTTCCGCCTCCGTTAATTCTTTGCGGTACAAAATGTTGACTGCTCCCTGTGCGCCCATGACCGCAATTTCGGCGCTCGGCCAAGCAAGATTGACGTCGGCTCCAATGTATTTGGATCCCATAACGATAAACGCACCGCCATACGCTTTGCGGGTTACGAGAGTTACCATCGGCACGGAGGCTTCACCGTATGCGTAAAGTAATTTTGCTCCGCGTCGAATGATTCCATTCCACTCTTGTTCGGTTCCAGGTAAGAATCCTGGAACATCCACGAGAGTCACAATCGGAATACTGAAGGCGTCACAAAAGCGCAAGAACCGAGCAGCTTTTTCACTTGAATCAATGTCGAGTGTTCCGGCTAACTGTTGAGGTTGGCTCGCGATGATTCCCACGGAGTGTCCCTCGATTCGCCCAAAACCGACGACAATGTTGGGTGCGAAGAGAGCATGAACTTCTAAAAATTCTCCTTCGTCCAAAAGTGCCTGAACGAGAATCTTCATGTCATAAGGCTGATTGGGGCTGTCAGGAATTAGCGCGTCGAGTTCAAGGTCCGTGCTTTTCTTATCCAATGTTTCCGTTGCTGGAAGAATTGGGGCGCCATCCATATTGTTGCTAGGTAGATAGGAAAGCAAAGCCTTTACGTAGTCCAGCGCATCTGCTTCATTTTCGGCGAGGTAATGAGAATTTCCCGTGCGAGCGTTGTGGGTGTGCGCTCCACCAAGTTCTTCCATTCCGACTTCTTCACCGGTAACCGTCTTAATGACATCGGGACCAGTGATAAACATATGAGAAGTTTCATTCACCATGATGGTGAAATCGGTGAGAGCCGGGGAGTATGCCGCGCCTCCAGCACAAGGACCCAGGATCAGGGAAATTTGTGGAATGACACCAGAGGATCGAGTGTTGAGGCGAAAAATCTTGCCGTAACCACTCAAGGAAGCAACGCCTTCTTGAATTCGCGCACCACCTGAGTCGTTAATTCCAATTAAGGGTATGCCGTTCTTCAGCGCGAATTCAGCAATCTTGACAATTTTCTCTCCGAATACCTCGCCAAGACTTCCTCCCATCACCGTGAAATCCTCGGAGTAGAGAGCCACGTTGCGCCCATCAATGGTTCCGTAACCAATGATCACGCCATCTCCGTATGGCCGATTTTTTTCCATTCCGAATCCAGTAGCGCGGTGGCGAGCAAATTCATCGAGCTCTGTGAATGAGCCATCGTCAAGGAGAGCATTGATGCGCTCGCGCGCAGTCATTTTTCCTTTGGCGTGCTGTTTTTCAATCGCTCTGGCCGAGCCAGCATGGACGGCTTCGTCCAATCGGTCGCGCAGGTCCTGAATTTTTCCGGAAGTTGTGTGCAGATCACGGCTCATACCCCTACGGTACTAGTCGTGAGCCCTTTAGGTCTGCCCCTCAATGAAGATGAGATAAACAACGCCCTACTCGAGAGTTACTGGCGGGTACATGTAGTTGAAGAGACTGGATCAACGCAAACCGACTTGTCCAACCTCGTGCGCGCTGGTAAGGCTGTGCACGGCAATGTCCTGGCCACTGAATATCAATCTGCGGGTCGCGGCAGATTAGACAGAAAATTTGAATCTCCTCCACGATCTTCCTTGCTCTTTTCTTTTTTTGTAACAACAAAGTTTGATGCTGTGGAATGGGGATGGTTGCCGCTTCTGGCTGGTCAATCGGTGATACGCGCAATGTCTGAACTCTTTGGTCAAAAAATGGACGGGCGGCTTTCACTTAAATGGCCCAATGATGTTTTGTTAAATGGAAAAAAGGTTTCAGGAATTTTGTCAGAGCGCGTCGAAGGGGGCGCCATCATTGGAATTGGGTTGAATGTCATTACTCCTCGCGATGAATTGGGTTTCGACAGCGCAACGTCATTGTGGATTGAAGGGTTCCAACTGACGGCCAGAGATAAGCTGCTGATCGAAATCCTAAATTCGTTTGCCGATTTTTTCACAAAGTGGGAGAACAAGGATCCTGCTCTATTAGAAGAGTATCTATCCGTTTCTTCCACAATCGGGAAAAGGGTACGGATTGAAACGCCGAATGGTTTCTGGTTCGAGGAAAGTGCGGTTGGCATTGATGCATCTGGCGCACTCGTTATGGTGGACGGAACCCTGGTCACTGTTGGCGATGTCGTTCATCTACGCCAGGCCTAGAGGGAGAGAATGAAAGGCAATTTTCCGACCCTCGGTCTTCTTAACGATGGATACCAAGCCAGAGCGCTTGCTCTTTCAGCAATGCGCCTTGGAATCATTGTGAACATTTATCGGGGTCAATTGAGAGATTCGGAAGAGCTGGATAAATTTGTTGAATCCTCTGATCTTCTAACACAGATTGGGGATGGAATCCCCATCTCACTCTTGCATAACCTTCAGGCGAAGGGGGTTCTCGTGCGCCCCTCGCCTGAATTGCAAAATTTCGGGATACCTCAAGAATCAGATGTACAAATATTGGTAGCACGATCACCGCATGGTCAAGCCTCTACGTGGAGACCTATGGATGTGATCAAGTATGGCCAAGGGCTCTTGCTCTCAACTAACTCTGGCGGTTCGGAATATGTTCAGAATATTGCGTTGTCCTATGCCAATGACATTCAACTGATTGGCGTTGCTCTCCTTGGAATCAGTACAGCAGGTGACACTCCATCAATAGATTCAATGATGATTGGTCCGACGCTCTGGGGACAGTGGAGTGAAATTGGAGCACGAACCAGTCAGAACGAACAACATCTACGGGCACTTTTTGATTTGCCCCTAGGTGATACGCAAATGTTTTCCCGAAATGTAGTTGCAGGATTTTTTGCCGGTAAAGCGGGTGCGAATCTCTATCGACCCTACCTTCACCTTATGGCTCGCAATCCAGACCTAAAATTTGAGCAGTACGGCTCAGAGCTAGAAGGTTTCCGAGGTCAGGTCACCGCGCATGGCAAAGTTCTTCTAGACTTGAACTCAGCGATTGAACACGCCCTTGATTTTATGAACGGAGTCATAGATGAGTGAAGCAACAGTTGCGATTGTGATGGGCTCAGATTCTGATTGGCCGATTATGGAAGAAGCGGCAAAAGTTCTAGATTCTTTTGGAATCACGTATTCTGCACAAGTTATATCAGCACATCGCATGCCGCTGGAAACTGTTGAATTCGCTCAAAGCGCTCTGTCAAAAGGGATAAAGGTAATCATCGCTGGAGCTGGTGGAGCAGCCGCACTTCCAGGAGTCATTGCCGCGCTTACACCGTTGCCGGTCATTGGAGTTCCTATTGCATTGAAGGTTCTAGACGGGATGGATTCGTTGCTTTCGATAGTGCAAATGCCTTCCGGAATTCCTGTAGCAACAGTGGGTGTAGGAGCCGCAAAAAATGCTGGCTTACTGGCGGCACGCATGTTGGGAATTTCAAATTCTGAAATCTCAGCAAAGATCGTTAGCAATATGGCTCAAATACATGATGAGGCAAAAGCAAAAGGGGAAAACCTTAAGGCCAGGCGAAGCCAAAAAACTGGCTTCTAGTTTCCTCGTTTTCCGTACTCGATTGCTGGACATCGATTCATAACCGCCAGAAGTCCTGCGGCTTTAGCCCGCGCCAAGCCTGCTTCATCGATCACGCCAAGTTGTAGCCAGACGGCCTTTGCTCCGATTTCGATCGCTTCATCGATGACTGCTCCAACTAAATTTGAATTTACAAAACAATCAACAACCTCGATGGGAAACGGAATTTCTTTTAGAGATTTGTAACCCGTTTCGTCGTGTACCGCCTCACCTTTTGGATGGACCGGTATGACTCGGTGGCCTTGGGATTTTAAAAGTGCCGCGACACCAAAGGCAGGTCGATTCTCGTTTGTGCTTAGACCAACCACTGCCCAAGTCTTCAGAGACAGGATTTTATCAATTTCCTGGCTCATGAATCTGCTCTCCCGAGCGCGTGAAATTTCCATCCTGCGTCTAGCCACGCTTCGCGATCAAGTGAGTTCCTGCCATCGACGATGAGCGGATATCTCACGAGGCCTCGTATGCGTTCCAGATCCAATTGACGATACTCGCGCCATTCGGTGAGGTGAAGTACGCAGTCGGCATCAATGAGACATTCTTCGGCACTTGCCGAAAAAATAAGTGCGGGGAATCGTTTTTTTGCGTTCTGCATTGCTTTGGGATCATGAACTTTCACTGTAGCCCCGGCGGCGTGCAATTGAGCCGCTATATCAAGTGCTGGGGAATCTCGGACGTCATCGCTCTCAGGCTTGAAAGCCGCGCCAAGCACTGAAATCGTTTTCTTCTTTAGATCGTCGCCAATGAGCTTGCGTACGACGTCAATAACGCGCTGCCTGGCACGAAGATTTATCGAGTCAATTTCGCGTAGAAACTCGAGCGCTTGACTTGCTCCCAGTTCATCCGCCCTTGCCATAAATGCACGTATGTCTTTAGGCAGGCAACCTCCACCAAAACCTATTCCAGCTTGAAGAAATTTATTGCCAATTCGTGGGTCGTAGCCGATGGCTTTGGCAAGTACCGTGACATCGGCTCCTGCCACTTCGCAAACTTCCGCCATCGCATTAATAAAAGAAATCTTTGTCGCTAGAAATGAATTCGCTGCCACCTTAACCAACTCTGCAGTCGGCAAATCTGCTCGAATCCACGGAGTACCAATCTCGAGGAGGGGTTTGTAGACCTCACGCAAGATAGATTCGGCTCGATCATTTGTTACTCCCACGACTAATCGATTCGGACGCAAAGTGTCTTCTATCGCAAAGCCTTCACGTAAAAATTCGGGGTTCCATGCCAAATCTGATTGGGGCGCTTTCGCCAGAAGAGTGGCTGCCAATTTTTGGGCGGTCCCAACGGGAACCGTAGACTTTCCTACAACGAGTGCGCCTTCCTTCAGATGATGCGAAAGCTCTTCGATCGAAGATTCCACGTACGTTAAGTCCGCGGCAAGCCCCTGCTTTTGTTGCGGAGTCCCTACACATAAAAAATGCACGTCAGCATCGTCAAGGGCAGAAAATTCTGTTGAAAAAGTGAGGCGACCGGTAGCCAATTGCTCTTTGAGTAAGTCTTCAAGACCCGGTTCATAAAATGGAAGTGTCCCTGAATTGAGAAGGGCAATCTTTTGAGGATCATTATCAACACCAACAACGTTATAACCAAGTGAGGACATACAGGCCGCATGAGTTGCTCCCAAGTACCCTGTGCCGATTACAGATAGACGCAGCTTCATGGTGGTAAGTCTAGGAGTCTCTTGCTCTATTTGAGCGCCCCGCAAGGGTTTTCGCTGGCAGTTCTCGTCTTGAACTTGTCGACAATCGTGGCCGTTGGTGTGGGCGTGGCTCCAGCGTTGCTTGGAGCAGGGCTCTTCTTCGTAGATAAAGATGAAGATGGCGTCGCTTTTGGTGTTGGGGTTACAAGATCTACCACAGCGACATCGTCTCTGAGCCTTTGAAATAATTGAGGAGCAAGGACCGAATCCCAAACTACCGTTGATCCCACACCAGGAACTGAATACCCAACGTTAGAAAGCGGAACTGTGAGAGTCCGAACTTTTGATGCAGATAGATTTTTTAGTTGCTTTGCCAAAGTGAGTAAGTCTGAAGTATTGAGTTGCGCATCGGTCTGCACGGTATCCATCGCTGCATTAAAGAAACTCACCAACTTGACGGGGTTGAGTAGTACTCCCGTACTCGTAGCTTTGCGCAGAATTGAACTCATAAATTGTTGCTGACGTTGCATGCGACCTAAATCTCCCATGCCGTCGAAATCTCGCGTTCGTACATATTTCAAAGCTTCGATGCCGTCAAGAGTGTGCACTCCTGCGGTCATCACCAAGTGACTTTTGGGATCATTAATATTTACTTTGGAACAGACTTGAATTCCTCCGAGTGCGTCGACCATGTGTGCAAAGCCTGCAAAGTTAATCTCAACATAATGATCGATCCTCAAATTCGTGATCGACTCGATGACTTGTATTAAAAGTGGGGCTCCACCCCAATTAAACGCGGCATTCAATTTTGCTTGGGTCGCGGGTACAACTTTTCCATCGGCTCCCGTTCGCTCAGGCACGGTGACGTAGGTATCTCGAGGTAGCGAAACAATCACAGCTTTGTCGCGCGCCTTGCTGATATGAACAAGCAACATCGTGTCAGAGCGCTTTCCGGCCGCTGATGCAACACTTCCGACCCGAAGGGCTTTTAATTCTGCAGGGGTGAGACCCACGCGAGTATCGGAACCAACGAGCAGATAATTTACGGCGGTAGAGGCCTTTACGGGACGGCTTTTTAGCCCAGCAAATGCGTCTACTCGCTTGATCGATCCAGTCACTTGCCCCAGTCCGAGCCATGAAAGAGTCGAAAGCAAGACCACCCCTATAGAAAGGGAAGTTATGATGTGGATCTTGCGTGGTGATTTCACAGGGAGAGCGTACTTGGGCGATAGCGTGAAGACATTGTGAAGACACCTATGGTTCCTGAGAGAAATGACTCTCCAAACGGAGTATCGGTAATTTTACCCGTTCTCAATGAAGAGTCCTATTTGGAACATGCAGTGACTGCAATTCTCTCTCAGGATTATCTCGGTTCAATGGAAATAATTCTCGCTATTGGGCCCTCTCATGACAGTACCCACCTGATTGCAGAAGCATTGAGGAAGGTGGACTCCCGAGTTGTTCTCATTGAGAATCCAACTGGTAGAACCGCAGCTGGTTTGAATCTTGCTATTGCGGCATCTCGCTATTCCATCATTGTGCGAGTCGATGGCCACGCTGAAATTCCTTCAGATTACATTTCGATCGCGGTGAAGTTATTGAACGAAACGGGCGCAGTGAATGTCGGTGGAATCATGGCAGCCGTAGGAGTCACACCATTTGAAAAGGCGGTGGCCCGAGCAATGCGAAGCCCTCTAGGCGTCGGTGCTTCTCGGTTTCACACGGGTGGGGAGGCGGGTCCAGTGGATACTGTCTACCTAGGTGTTTTTTTGCGAAGGGCACTCATTGCGGTTGGCGGTTTTGATGAACGTTTTACGCGAGCTCAAGATTGGGAGCTCAATTATCGATTAAGAAGTGCGGGTGGAATTGTCTTTTTTGATCCTCAACTGCATGTCACCTATCGACCACGTCCAACTTTGAGAGCACTCGCAAAACAATATTTCGAATATGGTCGATGGAGAAGGGTTGTAACCCGACGCCATCAAGGAACCGTGAATCTTCGCTACCTGGCCCCGCCTTTTGCTCTGTTGGGATCTTTGTTTTCAATCCTTTTAGGTTTATTTATTTCCCCCGTTGGAATCATTCCTGCTGCAATCTACTTACTTTTTTTAGTCTTGGCCTCAGCCAAGATCGGCACGGATTTCGTCGAAAGGCTTCGACTGCCGGCAATTCTCTTGACGATGCATATGTCATGGGGCGCCGGTTTTATTACTTCATCGCGCTCGCTTGTGCCAGCCAGTTGAGTCCTTCGCGTTGCGGTAACCTGTCCGCGTGAGTAAACCGACGACCGCGCCCGTAGAGGTTTACGAGCCGTTTCGCGCAGGCTTGCCTCCCCTGCGCCGGTATTGGCGCGCTTTGTGGGCTCGGCGTTCCTTTATTTCCGAATATTCAAGGTCGGAGCTCCACTCAAAGCACTTCGACACGGTCTTTGGCCAGGTCTGGCTCATAATCAATCCACTACTGCTATCTGGCGTCTATTTTCTCTTGATTGTCATTATCGGCGGCCATAGCGACAAGATTCGGTATGGCCATCTCACAGCTTGCCTTTTTCTTTTTTACTTCGTGTCAAACACATTGGCCGGAGGATCGCGCTCGGTAGTAAAGGGCCAGAAACTTATTTTAAATACAGCATTTCCAAGAATCATGCTTCCAGTATCGGCAGCAACAATTGCTCTTATTCGTTTTCTTCCCACCGTCGTGGTCTTTATGGTGATACGAACGATCATCGGATTGCCCGTAAGTTGGCAAATGCTTTGGGCCATTCCTGTCGTCTTGATAACTGCCATTATGGCGCTTGGATTATCGATATTGATTTCATGCGCCAATGTTTATTTCAGGGATATCGCTAGCTTCTTACCTTATTTTAGCCGTACGTGGCTTTATCTTTCACCGATTCTTTATGAAGCATCCCAACTTAAACCTTCCATTCGTCAATATGAGGTCTTGAATCCTCTCTTTCCAATTTTAGATTCGTGGTCAAGAACAATGGTTCATGCAAAACCGCCACACATGATGAGCCTTTTGCAAGGGCTTGCATGGGCAACAGGAATTTTGCTGATTGGGGTTTACTATTTTCTTTCAAGGGAGCGCGATTTTGCAGTCCGTGTCTAGCTCCGAACATAAACCAGGCGACCTTGCTATCTCCGTGCAGCACCTAGGTCTTACCTACACAACCACTATCGATAAAAGACCAACGCTTAAAGCGCGTATGCGAGCTATGGGTCGCGGTACAAAGCAAACACGCATTGTTCGCGCTCTCGATGACGTAACTCTCGATGTGCCATACGGTTCCGTCCTGGGCGTAGTGGGAGCCAATGGAGCGGGAAAATCAACGCTCATGCGCGTGATTTCGGGAATCTTGCCTCCGTCACAGGGGCGTGTTGAAGTTTATGGAAAGGTAAGTACTTTGCTGGCTTTAGGAGTGGGTTTTAACCCTGCTCTTTCCGGTCGGGAGAATGTGCAACTCGGGGGATTGGCCGCTGGAATGTCTCGCAAAGAAATCGCGGCACACTTTGAAGAGATTGCTGATTTTGCGGAGTTAGGTGACGCCATCGAAGCGCCTATGCGGACGTATTCCAGCGGAATGTTTGCTCGCCTTGGATTCTCTGTCGCCGTGACCGTGCGTCCTGACATTCTTATAGTTGACGAGGCCCTGAGTACGGGGGATGCGAAATTTAAAGAAAAGAGTCTTAACAAGATCAAAGATTTGCGCAGCGATGCACGCGCCTTGATCTTGGTAAGCCACGGACTAGGAACCATCCGCGACGTCTGCAACGAAGTGGCTTGGTTGCACAAAGGGACTTTGATTCAACGAGGAGAGCCAAACGAAGTTGTGGATGCCTACGAGACATTCTTGAAGGTGAAGAAAAGCGCAGCCGTCAATGAGGATATTTAAAACTTTTTTAGTACTTCTCTTTTTAATTTCTTCTCAGGTATCGCCATCTTTTGCGGTTGATGTTCCTCAGAGCTTCACTTTTTCTGGATCCGGTTATGGACATGGAATTGGGATGAGCCAATTCGGTGCACGAGGCCAAGCGCTAGAAGGAAAGTCGGCCATCGACATTCTCGAGTATTACTACACGGGGGTTACGGTTGAGCCAGTAGATGACAGTCAAAATATGAGAGTTAACATCGGTCATCTGCTTACATCCGTCTCAATGAAAACTGATACTTCGAACGGTGTGGTGCAACTTTTCGCAGGAGATGTTGCGGGAGATCTCGCAGCAGTTCCGATCAAAACACTGCAAGCAAAGGATCTCTTGAGTTTTACTCTTCTCGGCAGTACCGCTTTCCCGAGCGTCAAGCCCCTGACGGGAAACGTACAAGCCTTGGCTAGTGGAAAGATATGGACTATTCGTTGGTCTGGTACCAGGTATCTCACTGGAGTTAATGCGATTTTGTCCACAAAAGTCGGCACCGCATGGACTGCTTATCGCTATGGCGAAATTCAAATTAAATTGGTGAAGGCAGCTGCTTTGGGATACCGCATAGAGATGACAAATACTGTTCGATTACATGATGAGTATCTATGGGGGATAAGCGAAGTTCCTTCATCTTGGCCGTTGGCAGCGATGCAGGCACAGGCAATTGCCTCTAGAACTTATGCGCTCAATCGTTCTGGTTTGGTTAAGACTGCGTGCGATTGCGATATTTACGGATCATCGAAGGACCAGACTTTTGCTGGATACGCCAAAGAGATTGAACGTAAGTATGGGAAACTTTGGAAAGCAGCCGTATCGACGACGTCGGCGGATGATTCCACTGGATATGCGGTGCTGTATCAATCAATTCCGATAAGTGCTTATTATTTCTCGTCCTCGTGGGGAAACACGGAAAACGCAATTGACGCGTGGGGAACGGAAATTCCTTATGCGCACAGTGTGCCTGATCCATGGTCGCTTGATGTCATCGCTAATCCAAGGTACGCACATTGGCAAAGGGATCTGTCGCAGGCAACTGTCTCACAAATCTTTTCTCTACCAGATGTTTTATCAATTCGTATAGGAACCAAGAACGCGAGTGGATCAAATTCTCTCGTGATTGCCACATCGAGTACCGGTAAGACAGTTCAACTAACTGGATCGGTTTTCACTCTGCGATCGAAATTGCCATCAACATATTTTGATGTGGTTGGTGCGCAAATAATTGCGGCGCCATCAACTTCACCGGCGCCATCAACTTCACCGGCGCCATCAACTTCTCCGACCCAATTACCGACACCGACTGCAACGCCGGTCAATACTCCAACACCCTCACCAACTCTTACAGAATTGAGAGTTCGCTCATGAATTTGAGTGCAATACGGAGTTAAGACCACCCCATGTGCCAGTGCGCATCACTACTTCCAGATTGCCACTTTGACTGTTTCGCCTGAAAAGAATGTTGCTAGCACCTGAAAGAGTCCCCGCTTTGACGATTTGACCGTCTGGAAGTTTCACTTTTGCAGCAGCAGTTATGTACGTGCCAGCTTCTACAACGCAGTTGTCGCCGAGTGAAATTCCAAGGCCAGAGTTCGCTCCAAGGAGACAGTTCTTGCCTATAGAGACAATTTCTTTCCCGCCTCCACTCAGCGTTCCCATGATGGACGCTCCACCGCCGATGTCGGAACCATCCCCAACAACAACTCCGGCCGAGATGCGTCCTTCGACCATAGAAGTGCCCAATGTGCCAGCATTAAAATTGACAAATCCTTCGTGCATCACAGTCGTGCCATGTGCTAAATGCGCTCCGAGACGAACACGATCTGCATCGGCAATTCGCACTCCGCTTGGAATCACGTAATCAACCATTCTGGGGAATTTATCGACGCTCAATACGCTCACATGCCCATATTCGGCCCGAAGTCGCGCACGCGTGAATTCGAATCCTTCGACTGCACAGGGACCATGCGAAGTCCACACCACGTTATTGAGAATTCCGAAAATTCCGGTCAATGACAGGCCATGTGGCGTGACTAGCCGATGGGAAAGTAAGTGCAAGCGCAAGTAGGCATCAGAAGGATTCTTTGGCGCCTCGTCGAGATCAATTTCTACTCGAACAGTTTCGCGGCTCACGCCTCGAATCAGATCTTTTCCGAGAAGAGAAGTTGAAAAATCAGGGTCATTCTCGGAGGTATTTCCGAGGCCAGGTGATGGAAACCATGTATCGAGAACGGAGCCGTCCTGAGCCAGAGTTGCAATTCCAATGCCAGAGGCGAGACGAGGCGAATGCGACATGGAGAAAGGGTAGCCCCTATTCTTCGAGCATGCGTATTGCGGTTTTTTGTTCTTCATCTCCAACGATCGATAAAAAATATGTTGAGTTGGCCCATGATCTTGGCGTTGCTATTGGAAGGCGCGAGTGGGAATTAGTTTCCGGCGGTGGCCATATTTCGATGATGGGCGCAGTGGCTCGAGGGGTAAGAAGTGAAGGGGGGATTTCCATCGGAGTTATTCCGCAAAACCTGGTCGATATTGAATTTGCCGATCACGATAGCCACGAACTTCACATCGTAGATTCCATGCGAGAGCGAAAAGGGAAGATTGAATCTTTGTCGGATGCATTTATTACTCTGCCCGGAGGTCCAGGCACACTTGAGGAACTCTTTGAAATCTGGGTGGGGAGATTTCTCAAATTTCACGACAAGCCCGTGATAATCCTCGACCCCTTCGGAATCTTTTCTCCGCTCAAAGACCTCCTCGATCACCTAGAGGAGCACGGTTTTGTTAAACCTGGCCAACGCGAACTCCTGCTCTGGTGCACAAGCGTCGAGGAAGCCCTTGCCGCCTGTGGAATGGGGTCACGGTAGCCTTGCCCCCATGACGGAGCAGACGCTGGCGCAGGTACTGGCCAGTTTGCCCGAGGAAGAGAGGATCATTTTGACTCTTCATTACCTGCGCTCACTGTCGGCGGCACAAATAGCGGAGATGCTCAGCGTTCCCGAGCGCTCAGTCGTGGCGATTATTCATGTTGGACGGGAGCGCCTGACCCAATTCCTCCAGATTTAGCCCAGGAGCCCCACCAATTTCATAATGTGACTCAAAGTACGAGATACTTCTCCCTTACCCCTTACAGGTGCGTAACCACTAACCCGTAAGGGCTAGGGCCCAGCAAGAGAAGCGAAAAGGAGCCGACTATATGGCAGCCATGAAACCTCGAACTGGTGATGGACCTATGGAAGTTACGAAGGAAGCTCGCTCTCTTGTCATGCGGATTCCTCTCGAAGGCGGGGGCCGTCTGGTCGTTGAACTCAACGGAGAAGAAGCATCTAATTTGGGCAACGCCCTTCACGCAGCGGCGGCTCTACTCGTCAAAAAGTAATTCTCTAGGGATCGCGTCAGGTCATGCCTGTTCCTGTTATTTATCCTCGTTCTCTCGAATCATCAGCGCTAGAAACTGATTTTATCGCTCTTGGTTTTGTGATCTCGCAAGAAGGAAAAGTAACTTTTCCGCAATCTAAGGAATTGGCGCGAAGGATTGAATCGATTTTTGCTCTGACTTTGAGTGATGAGTTGGCGTTATTTTCTCCGACCGGCAAAGCCGGTGAATTGTTTGAAATACCTGTCTCGGCTACAAAGGTTCGTTGTGAACGTATTATTTTTGTCGGGCTGGGAAACCAATCTCTGAGTGATGCTCGTGCGAGCGGTGCCGCGCTGGGACGCAAAATGCGCGGGAGTCCAAAGAGTTTATTGAGCGCAGTCTTTACTTCGCGCAAAGAGTTTCGTGCCCATGTCATTGCGATAATTTTGGGAAGTTTCCAGTGGAATATGAAAACCGGCAAGTCTCCTGCTCGTCGTGGCAAGTTATACGCGAGTGATGCGCATCCGGCTGAATTAGAGCGGGCAAATTCCATCGGCCAATCTGTTTGGTTGGCGCGCGAACTCATTCACACGCCATCCAACATTAAGACCACTGCCTGGCTTGCCGCACAGGCTAAGAAGCTAGATAAGAAAATCAATCTGAGTGTCAAAGTTTTGTCTGGAAAAGATCTTGCGCAATTTGGCGGCCTGCGCGCAGTTGGAGGTTCTTCACCGAATCCTGGACCGCGGATGGTAGAAATCGCGTTTACCCC